>JGI11944J13513_1000033_pt1 | contig 149588 bp, 143 predicted proteins | sample TerdegcoTASludge_FD_13513 | JGI IMG/M metagenome (IMG submission 13513) | reverse complement strand
TTCGTCAGGGTGTTGCTTCCCGCGGCATTGGTCGCTGTCAGCCGGATACTGTAGGTGCCGGTTGAGGAGAAGGTGTAGGACGGGTTCTGTGCGGTTGAGAATTGCACCCAGGTCGTGGTCCCCGATTTCTTGTACTCCCATTTCCATGATGTGGGATTATTCGTGGAGAGGTCGGTGAACTGGACGGTCAGGGGCGCATAGCCGGAAGTGGGTGTGGCGGTAAACGCCGCGACAGGTTTCACCGGCGCGGTTACCGTGATGTAGTTCGCCTTCACCTCGTCGTCGGTGCCATAAGGCCCGGTGACCGTAAGCTTCACCGCGTAGGTGCCGGGGGTCGCGTAGGTCCAGCTCGGGTTCTGCACATTGCTATCCACGACGCCGTTATTGTCAAAGTCCCATGCCCAGGAAGTTATCTCTCCCATGGACTGGTCCGTGAACGCCACGGTGAGTGGCGCAGCCCCGGATGTGGGAGAGCCGGTAAAAGCAGCGACCGGGGGCTCGCCCGCCGGAATCTCGCCAATGAATGTCGCGGTGTTCCCGGCGAAGACGGGAGCGGCGAAGAAGACCAGAGCTAAAAGGATCGCGAGGGGGGCGATAATGCCCCCCCATCGATTCTCTCTCCTCATGAGATCGACCCCGTGAAGGTGATGGTGATCGCGTAGTCGCCGGCCGCGTCACCGGATGCCACGGGCTGCTTCAGGCTGGCCGTTGCCGAGAAGCTTCCCATGGTGGTCCCGGACATGAAGTTCGTGTAATCGGATGTCAATGCCTGGTAATTGGATCCATCCTTCCCCAGCTGGATCGGGTTCGCAAGCACCGTCGATCCATTCACCATGTACCCCTTGTTCGTCGTCTTCCCGTCCGATGCCGAGACCGACCAGCTGTTCCCATTGCTCGCGACAACGTTCACCGTCGCCGAGCCGGTGGCATCCTGTCCGGGGACCATGTTGGTGAGGGAGACGGATTCTGGATTCAGAGTGACCTCGATGGTAGGTACGGACGGTGCTGTCACCGTGATGTAGTCCGTCTTCGTTGTCGTGCCGCTTCCGCCGGCATTCGTGGCGACGAGCGTGACGTCATAAACACCCGGATTCATAAACTTTACGTGCGGGTTCTGGGATGTGGAGGAGGTCGAGTCCACATACTCGTAGTCTGTGTTCTCGGTCCCCTCGATAGTCCATTGCCATGAAGTCGGGGTGTTGGTGGACGCATCGGTGAAAGTTACCGTTTGCCCGACATCCGGGGTCGTGTCATCGGCCGAGAAGTCGGCAACAGGAGCAGGCACCGAGAGCGGCCTCTTCACGACAAGGAACGCGAGCGGGATCTTGTAGAACGCGGCATTGCCTGTTCCCGGGAGATACCGGGAATATCCAAGCGTGACACTGTTCTTCCCTTCCACCAATGAAGTCACTATCCACGAATCCCGCCCGGAGTAGAGTCCCTGCGAGTCAGCGACCCGGTCGAGCGCGATGTTGGTAAAGTCTCCTGTTCCGGGAAATCCACCGCTGGCATCGAAATTGTTGTCTGCCGTGGGGAAACCATACTGCCCGTTCAGGCTAGCCATGTAGTCTACGATGAGCGTGGCAGACGTGATACCCGAGATGACCCCGGTGGTGAATGAAGTTGTTCCCACAGCAACAATACCTTCGTTATCTTCCGTGTAGCGCGTACATGAGTCGTGTCCTTCGTTCACCCAGTACAGGGTCTCCGTTGTGGATGCCGGGTCGTCATACGCAACAACGAGCGTAACAACCTTGATACGACCGTCGTAGGAACCCGTGGCATCCACGTTCACTTTGATGGTAGGCTGTCCGACCTGGATCAGGTCCTTCACATCATACCAGCTGAGGTAGTCGCTCGTCACCCGCGTGGTGTGGTCGTTGAGCATCAGGTATGGCTCTCCGGTGCCATGCCCGGGAAACTCGCTGTTGTCATTGCCACCACCGCCATAATCTCCTCCCTGCAGATAATAGAAGATCTGGCCGGGGTCGGTCTCCGTCCAGGTGGTGTCCCAGGCGCCATCGTTGTTCCAGTCCACCTTCGTGGTGTAAGTAATATATCTCGCTTCCTGCATGTTCCCGCAATAGCTGGAGACATAGAGCCTTGCCCACTTGATCCGGCCGCTCTCTGCAACTGCGGCATCAGGCAGGGTGAACGTCCTGTCCACGACTTCTACAAAGTTCGCTGACGGAGGGCTCCCTGCAATAAACAGGTCCCCGGTCACCGTGCCGGTCTGCACCGTGGTGAGCGGGAGACCGCCGACCTGAGTATCGGCCGACGCCACACTGACCAGGCAAGCGAGCAGTACGAGTACCAGGAGACTCACTGCGTGTTTTTTCGAAATTCGTTTCATGTGTCAACTCCGTTATCTTTCGGGATTGCGAGGGTTCCTCCCCCGGTGCCAGGCTTGCTCTCGCAGTGTGCGGTTCTCTGTGCCCGGACACCATCCTTCTCCCTAGAGAAGAAGAAAGGGGGATAATTAGCCTGGAGCCGGTGGGCCCTGTTCATCATCCTCTCATCGTTGTTTTCCTTTCCTTGGCCAGAGTATTCCCCATAGCGCGACAGCAATTCCCATCATGGTCAGCATTGGCCCGAACCCGGGAAGGAAACCTTTACCGGGGGCAACTGTGGTTGCCTGGATCGGGGGGGTTCCGGCCTGGAGAGTCGCCGCCTTCTCGGCAAGCACCTTCCCGTCCTGCTTCTCCACCCGTGCGGTGATCCGGTACGACCCCTGCGGCAGACCCTGGGTAATAGACCCGGTGAAGGTGACCTCCTGTCCGGGAACAATCGCGCGGACAGAGGGCTCCGATTTTGCCGAGGCCACGACCCTGCCCTGAACATCGGTAATGGTGACGTTGTGGATAACACCATAGTAGTGGTAATTGCCGGAGTTCCGGAACGTCGTTTCCACGGCAAAAGGTTTCCCGGATTCTACAACATGTGGTACCAATCCGGTGATCTCCCCCGTCTCCGCGATCGTTCCCGTCTTCAGGGTGAGGAAGACCGGGATAGCCACCGCGGTCGCAAAAGATGCCGGAGCACCGGATGCAGAGGGGCCTGGATGGACGAGGATGATCGCGTACCGTCCCCCGTCCCGTGTCCCGGAAGGAATGGAAATCGTTGCCGTAACGACGATCCGTTCTCCAGGCTTCAGGCTCACCAACGGCTTATCGATGGTGATGAGCGGGCGGGCCGAATACGGGCTCGTGTCGCGGGCTGGTTCGAGAGCCGTATAGCTTCCGTCAGTAGATGCCTGCCCAAATCCCAGCACTTCAATCGCATAGTCGCCGCCCGCCTCGTTCTCGCCGATGGAGATTCCTATCGGCGAGGTATAGATCTTTCCTGGTTCGACGTCGAGCGCGATGCGTGCACCCTCCACCTTGAGGGCGAGGGCGGGTGTGGCGATCAGCGTGAGTGCGGTGCAGACCAGGACGATGGTGGTTGCCCAGCGGAATATGTCACTCTTCCGGTTCATGGTGCTAAGGTCTCTCTCTTCCATAGTTACTTTTGGTATCTCTCGTTTCCCGTGATGGGAGGGATGAGGGGGGTTGAACCCTCGCTCATTCATCGGATCAGCTGAATGCTCCCGTGAATGTCAGCGTAATGCTGTAGTCGCCCGGCTGGTCTGCACTGCTGATCACCTGCTTCACGTTCGCCGGTCCGTTCTTGTCCTCTCCTGCGTTCCCGGTCAGGAAGTTCCCGAAGTTCGATGTCATGTACTGGTATGCCCCGCCGTTCGAGAGCTGGAAAGCATCGGCAAGCTGGAGTGCTCCGGCCTTCATGTATCCGCCGTTGTTCGCGGACGCCGTGACCGACCACCCCGTGCCTCCCGTGACATCCACGGAGACGGTGCTGGTCCCCTCTGAGGGTGCAGATGTACTCATGGTGCCGAAGTCAATCGTCGCGGGATCGACGGTCACGCTGATGGTCGCTTCGCCGACGGAGATGATGTTCAGTTTCGTCTCCGTGTCCGAGTAGTCAGGTCCCGTCGCGGTCACGCGGATGGAGTAAGTACCGCTGTCGAAGGTGTGGGACGTGTCCTCGGTGGTTGCGAACTGGGTCCATGTCGATCCGCCATTGGCGCTGTACTCCCACGTCCATGATGTCACCGTGCCACCGGTGTTCGTTGCATCGAAGGTCACCGTGAGCGGTGCCGTGCCGCTTGCGGGTGCATAGGTAAAGTCGATGTTCGGTGCCGGTTCCTTTACCACTATATAATCGGTCTTTATCTCTGTATCCGATCCGCCTGGCCCGGTGACCGTGAGTTTCACCGCGTAGGTTCCGCGGTCATTGTAGGTCCAGCTCGGGTTCTTTACGGTGCTGTCGGTCGAACCGTCGTTATCAAAGTCCCATGCATAGCTGGAAATAACTCCAGTCGAGGCGTCGGTAAACGCAACAGTGAGGGGCCGGTCACCGGAGGTCGGGGTCGCGGTAAAGTCGGCGACTGGTGCTCCTGCCTGGTACTCGACGACGAGGATCTGCTGGAGCGCGTCCATGCCGCCGCTCGTGGTTCCCTGGATACCGGCCTCGTTGCCGGTTGCGGTGAGGTAGTTCTTTACATCAAAGGATTGTGCGGATGCGGTGCTGGATGTCCCCATCCATGCATTTGTCGCCACTGTGGCGCCGTTGAAGAGGAGGTTACCCTCGTCCGGTCCGGCGCTGCCGGCGAAGCTGTGCAGGGTCGCGCTCTGGACGCTCCCCGTGTCGATGGTCATGCCGGTGAACGGTGCATATGCGGTCGCCTCTTCCATGGTTGTGCCATAGGATGATTGCGAGACTCCGAGTTCATCGCATTCCTCGTTGATGAAGATCTGCTTCCGGGTCTTGGAGGCGTCGCTGTAGATGACCACGAGCGTGCTCGGATACAGGGCGACCTGGTTATCCGCACCGCCATTGCCCGGAGTCGTGACAAGCGTATTCTCGCCGTTCTTGATGAACAGGGAGGTCACGTCAACAGCCGGGTAGAGGCCGTACTCGTAGTCGGCGTAGGTGCCGAAGTTGCTCCAGTCACGGTACGGTGTCCCGAGGGAGATGCTGTTGCCGTTGAAGGTCGTCACCAGGTTTGGATAGCCGCCCGCGGTCTGGTCCCAGTTGTACGAGAAGAAGAGCAGTGCCTTCTCAACGGTGGCGGTCTCGGGGATGGGCAGGTTCGCTGCAGTCCAGGTCTCGGTCCGATCGGTCCACCCTACCCCCTTGTAGGCGCCATCCGGCTGGGTGTAGTATACAACGTCACCGTTCAGGTCGAAGGTCATCTTCGTGGTAATGTCGCTCCCGCCTTCCCAGTAACGCTTGCCCTTGTACCCGTTGTACTTCAGGGACTTGGCCGCGCTCGCCTTGTTGTTGTTCGCCTCGTTTGTCTCGGCGATCAGGTTGTCCGGGTCCACCTTCGCGGTGTAGGTGACCGTGCCGCCCTCGAGGGTCCGGATGGTTGGATCGACGAGGTTGAGCGTGGTCTGTGCACCCGCTGCCAGGGACGCAATGGTGGTCTCCGCGATGGCGGTGTTGCCGCCGTCCACGTCACTTGCATAGACCTTGACGACGATGTTACTTGCCGGGTCGGTCCCCTGGTTTTTAACGTTGTTGACCACAACCGCGTTCGTCTCTTTGGCAAATATGGCCGAAGCTGGGACAGTGTTCACGAGGCCGGAAATGGTGAAGTCAACGTTGGCGTTCACCGTAATGAATCCGGTTTTAACTTCCTGGCTGCTGCCACCACTGTTCGTAACAGTGAGCCGGATATCGTAGGTACCGGAATTGGTGAAGATGTATGTTGGATTCTGGTCGGTCGAAAACTGTGTCCACGTCTCTGTTCCGGTGATGCGGAACTCCCATGTCCAGGAAGTGGGAGAGTTGGTGGACTGATCCGTGAATGTCACTGAAAGAGGCCTGAATCCGGAAGTCGGCGATGCACTGAACGCTGCAACAGGAGAGTTCTGAAGGATCTTCCCCGATACGGAGAGATCCGCAGCCATTGCTGTGCCTGGTAGTACCAGGAGCACAAGCATGGCCAGAATGACAATCAATTTATTTCCATTCATCATTTTTCAACTCCTCTTTTTATTCTCGTGCGGCCCTTGCCGCATTCGAAGGGTAGTATCTCCATCGAAGGGAGGGGAGGGGGAGATACACTCACCCCCTGTTCATCCCCTTCAGACGAACGATCCCGTGAAGGTCAGCTGGATGCTGTAGCTCCCCGGCTGGTCGCCACTCTCTCTCACCTGCTTCACGTTGGCCGTGTCGGTCCTGTCCTCGTCCGCTGCCCCGGTCATGAACCCGGTGAAGGGCGAGGTCATCGCCTGGAACGAGCCGCCGCCGTTTGCGAGCTGGAATGCCTGGGCGAGGGTCTTTGCCCCGTCCTTCATGTATCCGCCGTTGTTTGCTTCTGCCGAGACCGACCACGCGGTGCCTCCGTCCGTTGTCACGGCCACGCTCGTGGACCCGGTGTTGTCACCGACAACCATCTGGCCGAAGCTGACGGTCTCGGGACTGACCTCGACGGTGATGGTCGGGGTGCCGACGGAGATGTAGTTCGCCTTCACCTCGTCATCGCTGTAGTCAGGACCGGTGACGGTGAGCTTCACCGTGTAGGTGCCGGGTGTGGTATAGGTGTAGGTCGGGTTCTGCGCGATGCTGTCCACGACGCCGTTGTTATCGAAGTCCCATGCCCAGCCGGTCACGACACCCGTGGAGGCATCCGTGAACTGGACGGTGAGCGGGGCGTTACCCGAGAGCGGGGTCGCGGTAAAGTCTGCAACGGGCGCAGTCTCCTTGACGTGAATGGTATGTTCGACAGAGTTGCTGCCCAGCGGACCGGTGACGGTCAGCCTGACGGTGTAATCACCTGCATTCGCATACGTGTGGCTCGTGGTCACACCGGAACCGGAGTTGCCGTCCCCAAAGTCCCATGCGTAGCTGGTGATGCTGCCCGTCGAGGCGCTGCCGTCAAAGGAGACGGACGTGCCCTTGTCGGGCGAGGTGGGTGTCCAGGTGAATGCAGCGGTGGGGGCGGTATACCTTGCTGTGAGGGCTGCGGTCGTGATCTTGAATGATGAGCCAACGGCAGTGTAGCCAAAGGTGTTCGGCCCGGAGGTGAGCAGGCTCTTCACGTCAAAGGAATTGTATTTCCAGTAGGAATTCGTCCCGAGTTGAGTCTTTGTCGGGGAGCCTGCATTGAATGTGTAGGTTGCATCGGTACTGGAATGGGCAACGGACTTCACGGTTGCATCCGTCCAGCCGCTTCCGAACGAACTTGCGTCAAAGGTTGTCGACCCGGTTGCACCGGCCGGTCCCATCCAGTCGTTGCCGTGGTTCACGATGTACTTCACCTGGTCGGAATCGCCGTCATTGTAAGCGACCACGAGGGTGATTCCCTTGATCCTGCCGTCGAATCCCTGCGAACCGGCAGGGTCGGTGACAGCTTCAGCCTTGACATGGATGCTCGGGTTGGTCGAGGTGATCAGGCCGGTTACGTCGTACCAGGCCTCGTAATCAGAATAGACCTTCATCACGTGATCGTTGAGCGGGTAAGCGTGACCGTTCTTCTCGGACTGGAGGTCACAGATCTCGACGCCGAGCACCTCGCCGGCGTCAAGGTAGTCACCGTCGCCGTTCGCATCGATCTCGGTTGTCAGCTTGACAAAGAAGTTATTATCACCCGAACCCGAGTAGTCGTTCACGAAGACCCTTGCCCATGCGATGTTGCTCCCTGCTGCAGGCAGGGTAAAGGACTGGGTTGTCTCAGTCGCGGGCCATGGGCTGACTGAATTGAAGTAGAGATCCCCGGAGACTGTTCCGCTGGCAACTGTTACGAGCGGGTCTCTCTCGTATGCCACGGCAACGAAATGCGTCTTCGTTGCTGTGCTGCTCCCCCCGCTGTTTGATACGGTGAGCCGGATGTCGTAAGCCCCCGGCGTATTAAATGTATACTCCGGGTTCTGCGCGGTCGAGAACTGCACCCAGCCCGCGCCGGCGTTGTATTCCCACTTCCACGAATCGATTGTCCCGATGGGAACCGTGGATTGGTCCGTGAAAGTCACGGTCAGGGGGGCGACCCCGATGACCCAGCTGTTGGTGAGCGGCGATGCCGTGAACGCCGCGGTGGGTGCCGGCTGTTGAATTGAACCTTCAAAGGTAGCCGTGTTTGCAGCAAATACCGCTCCTGAAAGTACCAGGAGCATGCAGAGGGCAAGAATGCCCAAAATTGTCAGAGATTTCATGGCAGTACTCCATCCACGGATCGCATCCCCGTGGGTATGCATCAGCATGGGCTTAAAAAAAGATAAATGTTATTATTTGTAATATAATTGTAAAATATTGTATGTTATAAATTCAAATATGTATTAATTTATAAGACCTTTATGAGGATGTAAAATTATTTTAAACATGCTTTTCAAAAATTTTTTATCTTAATATCCCTTTTTAAAAAGTTTAATTTGTAAAATCAGGGTAAAAATCCAGTATTCTATAATTGTATTCATGTTCTGGAATTGTCTGTTCAGGGGGAAAAGGATAGTGACCGAAAAAGTGTATACGTAATTTAAAATAATTAAAAAGCGAATGGAACCGATTTATCATAAATTGATTCTACCTGATGGAAAATTGAGATCATCTTGTTTTTGTGATGGGGTTTTCTCCGGAAGCGACCCTCCACCCTATGGTTTCGGGATTGATGCAGGTGTCAGCCGGGAATGCCGCAATTCTCCCTTCAATTCGCATATTAAATCCCTTTCTGACAGACCCGCGCCTGTGCCTATGACGGCATGAACGATCCCGACCGCCCTGGGGATGGCATTCCGGACTGGATCAGACAAACCGTACTCGACTACCGGGTATGACACTCTCTGGGGCTGGCAACCGATGATGAGTATGTCAATGCCATCCTTGATCCGATCGAAGGGTGACGCGATGTCCCACGAGAAGGGGTCACAGTAAGAGCCCGCGGGCAGGTCATCGACCCCGAAAAAACCAATGGACCCGGGTTCAGATCCAAAATCGACGGAATCGATAATTATAAGTCTCCTCGTTCTCTCGGCGTCAACCAGTGAAAAGATGTAGTATGTCCCGCATATCCCTGCATCCACTACTTTCACACCAGGAGGAAGGGGGGTCTTCTGCAGTTCTTCAGCGACTGCCGGGCCAAACCCGTCATCCGCAAAAAGGGGGTTTCCGCACCCTGCAACGACTGTCATGGGATACAGCATTTTTTCCCGTTCTTCTTTTCCTCTGGAACGCATACGGGACCTTGGAGTCACAAACCCCCCGGAAAAAACCGGAGGTGGGATTTTGGAATGGAATTCACTCCGTGCATTCCAGGCTCCATGGTCGATTGCATGATGATTTCATGGACATGTTTGAAGACCACGTCCGCGGTTCCCATTTTCATACGCGTATCCCGGAAAGAATGTTTTTCCCCTTTGACCTCCCGTCACGCTGGGAATCATGGTGCAGCAGGAACCTCCATTCGCACAAATCCCCTGACGAGGATTGACCCTTCATTCCCCTGGGACGGGCCCGTTACCGATGACCATTTTTCCTTTGAAGTAGAGCCGGTAAACATGCAGGATTTTTTTCTCCATTCCTCGTCTCCCCTGTTTTTCCTCAGGGAAAGGCTGAAAACTTTGATATTCTGGGGAAGCTCGGATGCACGATCTGCACAGGGCATCAGTTTCCGGCAGGGAAAATTAACGCATTCCGAACAGAATGCAACTCCCCCCTCTCCTGCACACCGGAAAGTCGCACACTGCCCGTCAATAACGGGACAGAAACCCTCGGTTACCCGGCACCCGGGACAGGAAGCTTTCTCCCTGGGGATACGGAAGTCCTGTGCTACCCGGACCCGGAGGGCTTCATCGGTTCCTGCCCGGTAGAGAGAACAGATTTCGCAGAGGAGGCCACAGGGGGGTTTCGGTATCTGATCCATGGCAGGTTGATTAATTATTAATATAAAAAAATATTACTAAATCATATCATTATTATAATTTGTATGAAAAATACTTTTACATCATGCAACGGTTCTCACCTGCCCCATGGATGAGTTTTCCTCCAGGGAAAGAGAAATTTGAATGATCCTCTATTTCCCTTCCCCTGTCAGTTCGCATGACCTTTCCACCTTCACCGGGCAGGGATGATCAGGGAGCGCTCACCTGCAACAGGGAACTCCCGGATTGCCCCGCGTGCAAACTCCTTTCGTGGCTCGGCAAAGTTGAATTTCAGGGAAGGGTCCGCGAATGCGACTTTCACCCTCGGATCGAAACAGAACGCGTCGTTTCTCCCATAATGTGCTCCGGCCACGATTGCAGCATATTCCCCCTGGTGCCCGACATTCATCGCGTAGTTGGGATAGTTCGGGCCTCTCAGTTCCCCCATCGCACCCCTGTCGGGTTCCATGGAGAGAGAGTTTGCCGAACCGCACTGGTCCTGGAGGTCATACCCGAAAAAGCCAAGGCGGGACCACGCGTCCTTGTGGATGATCATGGAGAGATACCATGCGTTCAGGCCGGCATTGGAGTTCCCGGTTGGAATCGACGTCGAAAGACCGCATGCAGCTGCAATGACAGCAGCCCTCTGCGAACCCCCGAAGTGGTCTTCCATCATTGTCGGGAACTGTTCGTACTGTTCCATCGCGTAAAGGGAGACCTCTGTTGCAATATCGTTGACAATATCCTGTGTCGGCCTGATGGTCACATCGGGCGAGGGAGCTGAATAATCGTAGCCGTACCGGTCCTTCACGTAGTTCAGGCCGTAGTACGTGAAATCGTCGAGGATATTATCGGTATAGGCCGCAGTTGCATACTGGGTGAACCCGACACCTCCCGACATGTACGAACCGAGCCATATCTGGTCGAAGAGGACAGCCCCTGAAGCCACGACTTCGAGTGACGCACGTGCGGGATCGTTGGGATACTTGCGGTTTGCCTGGATGATGTCCCCGAAAAGGCCGAACTTGATTCCGCCGGGTTCGTTTGGCCCCCTCGCCCGCCGGGCAGGCAGGTGAGACGCCATCTGGATGACTCCGGCGTGTTTTGCGGCAAACGAGAGGTCTGCAACTGCAGCCTCCCCGGCACATGTCCTGTAAGCAGCAATGAATGCCATACCTATCTGCATTGCTGACCAGCGGCTGGNCGTCCCGCCGTCACAGGTCCGCACGACGATTGTCGGGACGTGGATGGCCTGGTACATCGACTTCCCGATTTCGGCCTTGAGTGTTTGGGCCTGTTTCCCGGGAAAGAGTTTGTTGATGTCGATGAGGAATGCAGGCTCGATATCGTCTGCCATGTCGTCGTCCCCGGTAAATACCTTGACGTAACAGTCATCCACGAGTCCCGGGTGCGTCTCGACCATGTGTTCCTGGACAACAGCAGCGCCCGGCATGGCGTGGTTCAGGATGTGGAGGTACTCGTTGATGGTCTCGGGTGTGACCTCTTTTCCCAGCCGTTTCTGGAGCGTCTGGTGGGCAAGATCCATCCCGACGATGACTGTCCGCCTGATATCGTCCCAGAACTGCTGCATTGCTGCATTGTTGACGAAATGGAGGTCGTCTCCCTCCACGAAGACACCGGTCGTGGATACCTCGTAGGTCATGAGCCTGCGCTGGCCCATGGGTATTCCCCCGAGGTGACAGCGTTCGGGGTCGTACATCGGTATCCCCCGCTGGACCTCGATGACCTTTGACAATTCAATAAACTCGCGTTTCCGGGGTGACTGCCGAACGCCACCGAAGTTGTAAAATGTCGTGTGCTCGGATGCCACGTCCTCTCCACGGAACTTTTCCTTGAGGGATTTCAGAAAGAGTTTCTGTACTTTCTCGATTTTGGACATTGTTTACCCCTCCATGGGCATGAAGCCGTATTTTGTCCTTAAAGAGTGGATTCTCTGGAGGTACTCGATATATTCGGGGTCGTTCCTGAGGGGGGTCCCGACGAGAGAATGGAATATCGTCGACTTCCGTTTCAGCCAATCCTCGACCATCGGTTTTCCGACGCTGACGGGACGGTCGAGGGGAACACCCACCTGGTCCTTGACGTACTTGACGATTCCGTCCCGGTCGAGGATGCATCTCTGGAGCGCATCGAACATCATCCCGTCTTCGGAGAGTCGCAGGGAATGACCGTGCACAGTGGCCCCTCTGAGACCTGAACGCGCGGGATCGAACAGGTCGGTCTCGATGAGTTCCTTGGAGTACTTTTCAAGATCCCGCTCCCGGCATTCGACGATCTGGCGTCCCGAAAGGGTGCCGGGGTCGATCCCGCGGAACCTGTACATCTCCACGTACGTCCTTTGATAGGGCTGGCAGGGCGCATTGAACATCGAATCTGCGAACTGGATGTACCGTACACGGTCCCCTGCCTTTGCACCCTCGGTTGGGGACACGAGCTTGCGCATCGGGCAGTCCGGTTCCTGCTGCTCGGCCAGCGGGGGATGCGCACTCGGATACGCCGAACCGGGTGCACGGTGGCCGAGGAGGAGGACGATATCTTCCTCTGTCACGTTCCTGACGATGGGGAGGCGTCTCGAAGGATCCATCTGCCTCCTGCGGTTCTCGGCGACAATGGACGTGCCGGGACCGAACTGGGGTTTCCGGGCCATTCAGAGATCCCCCCTGCAACCCGTTGGCTCGGTCAGGAAAACCGGGTCTTCCTTTTGTTTCGGGTCGGACAGGCCTATCATCGCGGGATCAGGCAACGGCCCGTACCGGGCATAATCTGAAAGGCTGGGCCTTGTTTTCATGAACCTGCCCTCCTGCACGGAGCATGAAAAATCGGTGAAAAAGTCCCCGCAGAGGGACCGGACTTCGTCGATGACAGACCTGTCTTCAACTTCGAGTACGAGGCTCCCCACCTGCACCCGGAGGTCGACCTCGGTACCGAGGACGCGTATTTTTTTCCGCTGGGGGTGGACAGTGGCGAGTCCCCGTGACGGGCCATAGGGCACGGTCGAGGGAAGGTTCTGACCGTTGAGGAGAATCCTGCGCACACCGTGGATTGTGGCAAGCCTGTCGAGGAGACGCCTCGTTGTATCGGCACCAAGGAGCCGCATCGGGACGATCCGGCACTGAGGGAATTCTAAAACATCTGTCATTTTTCAGGCCCCCATCGCTATCTGGTGGAGCGGTCGGGAGAAAACATCGATTTTGCCGTAAGTCTCGCCCATGATCCTTGACGTCGCTTCCGGCGAGAACATCTGGGTGCCGGCGTCCATGGCAGCGGCAGCGACCACGCACGGGATGGCCACACCGTATGCATGGCGGGTGACAACATGGTTGCCGTTGAAGACTCCGGGGCCGCCACCGCCATAGATTGAATGGCTGAAGAACGAGAACCCGACTGCAGTCCCCATGACCCGTCCGAAATCCGCCCCCGGGAGCCCGGTCTCATGTTCGAGGAGATCGTTGAAATAGAGGAGTGTCGAAGAGACTGCCTGCACGAAACGGCCTGCCCCGCAGTTCACGATGGTTGCTGCCAGCGTTCCGGCACATGCATAGGCATTCCAGAGCATCGGGTCTTTCGTGTCGTAGAACTGGAAATACGCCCCCTTTTTCCCGGGGAATATGACCCGGTCCTCGAGTGCCCGGTCCACGAGGGACTGCACGACGGTGCCCACGGTTCCTGACCGGCCATTCTCCTTCACGATATCGTACACCATGTTATTGGCATTGAGGCCCTGGTATGCATAGCAGAGGAGCTGGTTTCGTTCGAAAGGCCCGATTGCACCCCCCATCTCGAAGATCCCCGCGGTCTCGAGGGTTGCGGAGAGTGCGGTCCCCTGCAGGGCATTCCTGTTTGTCATCATGACGAAATGGTTGACATTGATATTGCGGAGCGCGTATCCAATCCCCTCGTTATTCTGGGGGATGGTGAGGATCGACGTGACGAGTGCCCCTTCCATGTCCTGGGTGTGGGGATAACTGCCCCAGCATGCTGCCTTGACGGTGGATGCATCGAACGGACCGACATCGAAGGTGTCGACGATAGCATAGGTCACTGCGGATGCAACCGCCGTGATCGCAGCATCGTACGTGGAAGCACCTGTCAGCCTCTGTGTGGGTACCCTGACGAGGAGGAGTTTTCCTCCGGCGAACTGCATAACCTCGGTATCGTCATCCTCCGTGACCTGGACCATCGACCGAATTTTATCGATGATCTCATCCTTTCTTTCCATGATGGGCAGTTTGAGTTCCCGCCCGGGAATCTTTCCCTTTCCGAGTTTTGCAGTCTTCAAAGCATCCTCGATCCCACCAAGGTTCACATTGATTGTCCTCTTGGTCAGGTCGATGATCTGGAGAGCTGCAGGGTTGATGAGGGGGTTGATGCGGTGAAGGAACACGTTGCTCTTCAGCAGGCGCCCATCATCTGTGTAGAGATCGATTGTCTCCTGGTATCGCGTCATACTGTCCGAAACCTCTTTTATCCGGTTTTTGGAAGACTGCATGGCATGGTGCCACCATGCCTGAAGGATAGCCATCTGGTATTACCTTCATTCTATAAAATATCAAAAAATTACTATTAATACTATAAAGTGTATACTAATTTACTTACTATGCCAAAGTATAGTGATACGACATGCAGGTGCTGCCTCCGCGAAATAATGCCGGTCCTCTCACGGAAGTGGTCCATATGCGTAATTGCCACCCTGGGACGGCACGGCAGGATGAGGTTTTCCGAGATTCTGCTGGTGTGCAGGACAATATCTCCCCGTTCCCTCACGATAGTACTGCAGGATCTTCAGGAACATGGAATTGCTACAAGACAGTCCTTCCCGGAGATACCTCCCCGCGTGGAATATTCCCTTACGACAAAGGGAATGGCACTCTGGAAATCTCTTGTTCCCCTTTTTTACTGGGCCAGGGAATATCACCGTCATGTTGATGAACAACCGGGGATGCTCTGTTTCCAGGCACCTGACCTGTGATAGGGTAATACGAATCGGGAAAGGAAATTAACGTTGTTCAGGCGGCAACAGGGACAAAAACAAGAGATTGGGGGGACGAAAAGCCCCCCGGGGACGGGCAGTTGGACTGTGCTGGTTGGTGGACCGGGTCAAAACTCTTCCAGTATACCGTACCCCCACCTGCGGAGGATCTCTGCCCCCCGCTGGTGCCCGAGATCAGGGCACACAAGACCCCTCTCCTCCAGGAACCTTGCAGCCATGATCGGTGAGATTGGGACAATACTCTCCTTCTCCCCTGCATTCACTGACCAGCGGTGGAGGTAATAAAGGGGAGTCTGTCCCTTTCTCTCGTGTACATAGAGGTCTTTTCCCCGGGAATAGGGACTTCCCGGAGGCCCCCTCTGGGCCCGGAAAAGACAGGCGTCCTTTTTGATATCGAGTGTGGAACCACCCTTTGCTTCTGTGGCCAGTTTCATGGATCTCTCTCCATTCACGCACATTTCTTTTAACCATGAGGCGATTCAATTCCCCTTGAAGGGGAATTTCTTCTTGCCTGTGGCAGGATATCACGCGACTGAAATCCGCCAGAGATCTATTGCTCTTTGTAGTAATAAATTTTTTTATTATATTCATAATAAATATGATAAATAGTAAAAATTATTTTAACAAAGATAATGATGAATCATCCCATCAGGCCTCCCGACGGGATGAAAAGTCAGTTTTTCCCCGGAATCGTGGTTCTTCCGGGTGTCCCATCCTCTCCGGGGGAGTATTCGGATTTCCCCCGTTTCCTGCACCGGAAGGGATAAGTGTTCCATCCGTTTTTACACGGTTACCTTCCGGAATTTCTGCACACAGAAAGCAACAACGAGGGCTGCAAGCACGGCAAGACCCCCGATGCGTGTCCATGCAAGGACACCCTCCTGCAGGGAACGGATAGCATCGATAGCAAAGCTGACCGGGTTCCAGTATGCGATAGGCGCAAGCCACGACGGCATCACGGAATAGGGCATGAGGGCACTGCTCGTGAAGAAGAGCGGCATGCTCACCATTGCATTGAAAGCCGCGTACGAGTCATGGTCGGAGAGGTAAAGGGCGATCGTCGTCGAGAAAGCAGAGAGGAGGATGCCAAAGAGCGCAAGGATACCGTAGGAGAGGAGAATGCCCGCCGGTGAGAGGAGCGATGCACCGAGGGCCCAGGCAAGGACGAGGATGACTGTTGCCTGGATGAGCCCCCGTGTCGTGATGAAGAGGATCTTTCCAAGCAGGATGCTCTCGCGGGAAGAGGGGAGTGCCAGGAACTTGTTCAGGAACCCGAGTATCTTGTCGAATATCAGGAGCGATCCTCCCTGGAGGGACGCGCCGAGCATTGTCAGGACGAGAATTCCCGGCGTGATGAAGTCGATGTAATGCTCCGAGAACGTGGTCGGGAGTGCGAGCCCGACGAAAATGAGCCATGCTGCAGGCATGATGAGGGCCGAGATAACGGAAATCCTGCCCCTGATCCACCGGAGCATGTCCCGCTCGAAGTAGTACAGGATATCCTTCATCATCTCCTCCGCAGCATCGTCCTGAACTTGTGGTCGTCAAATCCATGACCCTCTTCACGCTGCGTTACAAGGGAGAGGAAGACGTCGTCAAGGGTGGGTTCGCGCACTGATATGGACTGGACAGAGACTCCCCGTTTTTCGAGCCAGTGGAAGAGCACCGGCACCTTTTCGGACCCGTGGTCTGTTGAAAAGACAATCTCGCCGTTATCTCTCTCTCCAAGATGCGTGATACCTTCGGGGAAGGTATCTCCAATCTGCCCCCTGACACGGGCACTGATGATGTCATTGCCGACCCGGGCACGGAGGGCAGAAGGAGAATCGACCGCTATCACCCGTCCCCGGTCGAGGATCGCAACGCGGTCACACGAATGGTCAGCCTCGTCCATGTAGTGGGTCGTCACGAAGATCGTCATGCCGCGGGATTTCAGGGTCCTGATGTGTTCCCAGATCTTCCGCCGGGCAGCGACATCGAGGCCGATGGTCGGTTCATCGAGGAAAAGCACCTTTGGTTCGTGGACGAGTGCCTGTGCAAGCTCGAGTCTCCGTCGCATCCCGCCGGAGTAGGTGCGCACGAGGTCATCTGCCCTCTCGGAGAGGTCCATCATCGAAAGGACCCGGTCAACTGCTTCATCCCTCCGGGGGATACCGTACAGCTTCGCAAAAAAAGCCACGTTCTCCCTGCCGGTGAGCTTGATGTCCACGGCCATCTCCTGGGGAACATAACTTATCTGCCTGCGAACCTCCCGCGCCTCTTCCCTCGTATCATAACCGCAGATGCGGGCAGACCCCCCGGTTGGTTCGAGGAGAGTCGTGAGCATGAGTACAGTGGTTGTCTTTCCCGAACCATTCGGTCCGAGGAGCCCGAAGATCTCGTTTCCCACGGACAGGTCGAGATGGTCAACGGCGCACAGGTCCCCGTAGTACTTCGTCAGTCCCGATGTCTCGATGATGGTCATGGAATGATTGCCCCGGGCATTGGTGTCACGTCATAGAGTCTTTCCTCCATGCAGATAGCATTTCCGTGGGTACCGGCCCGTAACCTGGTTTTTCCGGGGGGAAAAGTACCGTCTTCATTATCATGGTCGTACATATAGAAGAAAAATTATGAAGATTCTCCCGACTAAGCATATTAATAATGAAATTTCAATAATTCAAAAGAGCAAAATAAAACAATTATTTTTTAGTGTATTACAGGAGAAGTGTATTGCAATGAACCGCTGGTGTCAGGTTGCATGTGTTGCCCTGCTCGCATCCCTCCTCGTCGTTCCGGAGGCGATGGCCGCCTCCGTCGAAAGGACTGTAATCCCGGTGGAAAATACCACGTACAGGGTCATCCTCCACCTGCCGGATGAGATGGTGGCAGGAATCTCCGAGTCCATCCCGGCAGGATACGAGGTCGGGGATATCTCTGTTCCTCCCGGGCAGTTCCGCATTGACGGGAACACTCTCTATATCGCCGTCCTCGGTGAACGGAACGTGAGTTACCTCTTGAAGGGGCAGGAAAACCCGGAAAAAGCAATCAGGGGTTCATGGGCAGATATCGCGACGGGAGAAAGCGGAGGGATCTCTGCACCAGGTGAATCAGGGTCTCCTGCAGGCGGGGACCAGCAGAAGGACACTGGTTCGCCCGTCAAAAAGGCAGGGTTAAATCTCATTCTACCGTTTGTTGCCGCGATGGCAGCAATCCTTGGTGCGTGGAAAAGACGGGAAGGGAGGAACGGTTCGCCATGACACCGCGTTCGCTTCTCCTGGTCGCAGCGGCCTTCATCCTGATCACGTGCACCATCGTATCCGCGGGTCTTCCCGGTGACCCTGACTCGGACGGTGTGATCACGCGCGATGAGCTGGCCGGGCAGGTTATAGCCGCCATGGAATCAGGAAAACCACTCTCCGGCCAGGAATTCCAGGATCTCCGGGACGCAGCCTGGATATACCTTCACTGGGACGGGAAAGCCCGGACGGTGACAGACTCAACAGGGAGGGCTGTAACCCTCTCCCGGCCTCTCCGGAGAATTATCGTCATGAACAGCGAGACCCTCGAGACGATGCGTTCCCTTGGGGTTGGCAGGGAGTCTGTTATCGCGGTGGACAAGTACAACGCCCATAAACCCGAGTTCTTTCCGGAATATGCAGGGTACCCCTCGGTTGGCTCCGTGTGGGCTCCTGACTACGAAAAAATCATTTCCCTGCAGCCTGACGCCATCTTCCTCTATGCATCGGTGAGCACGGCGGAGTGCGACGAGATCGAAAAAAGGGTCAAAACGTCCCTGCCCGGGACCGCCGTTTTCCGGTTCGACTGTTACCTGCCGGAGACCTACCTTGGGGATTCTCAAAACATTGCCCGTATCTTTGGAAGGGAACACGACTTTGAACGGCTTTCGGACTTTTATACCCAAGCCCTCGGAAAGGTGAAACGTGTGGCCGCGGCAGGGGACCCGCCTCTCGTGTACCTCGAGACATGGAACGACTTCAAGAGCGCATCACGCGGTTCGGGTTACCACGACAAGATCACGATGGCAGGTGGTACAAACATCTTCGCGGACAGTCCTGCCGAGTACCCGGAAGTCGACCCCGAGTCCATCGTTGCCCGCAAACCCGACGTGATTGTGAAGCTGGCAGGTTCAGGTAAGTACATCTTCGGGGGATACTCGGGGGAGAACAGTACCCGGTTTGCCGAGGTATACAATGCGATCCTCGCACGCCCGGGATGGAACAGCCTGCCTGCCGTCAGGAACGGGCGGGTCTACGTCCTCCACAACGGGATCCTCGGCGGCCCGCAGTACATCATCGGCGTGACGTACATGGCGCGGTGGTTCCACCCGCAGCAGGCAGGGGACCTCGACCCGGAGGGTCTCCACCGCAGGTACCTCGAAGAGTTCCAGGGCCTCGCCCCGTCGCTCGCACGACCGGACATGTTCATCTATCCTGTTGACTAGGGGGGTGGGAAAAATGGAGGGAGGAAAGGAGACAGTCGCCGCAGCATTCCGAAAGACCCAGGTGCGCAGGGTTCTCTTCCTCGTTACCCTCCTTGTCCTTGCATTTCTCCTCGCTATTGCCTCGATTGTCATCGGGTCGGCGGGGCTCGGCGCCGCGGATGTCATGACAGCCGTCCTTGCCGGTATTGCACCGGGAACCTTCTCTTCGGACCCGATGGTCCATACCATCGTCTGGGACCTGCGGCTCCACCGGGTCCTCTTTGCCCTCGTTGCCGGTTTTGGCCTGGCAGTTGCAGGCGCGGTCATGCAGGGAGTGCTCAGAAACCCTCTTGCAAGTCCCTTCACGCTCGGTATCGCATCTGCAGCCTCATTTGGTGCCGCTCTTGCCATCATCGTCATACCGGCCGTGGTCTTCTCGGACACCCTGGTTGTCATAAGTGCGTTTACCATGAGCCTTCTTGCGGCCGGGGCAATCTACGGACTTTCCCGAATCCGCGGTGTATCGTCGGAGAGCATGGTTCTTGCCGGCATCATCCTCATGTACCTCTTCGGGGCGATGACCTCGTTCCTCCAGTATGCAGGAACGACGGAACAGCTCCAGGCCGTCGTATTCTGGATGTTCGGGAGCCTGCAGCGCACGTCGTGGGAGAAACTCGCCCTCGTCTCGATCGTGGTCGCGGTTGTCACACCCCTCCTTGTCTGGAAGTCGTGGGATCTCAATGCTCTCTCCATGGGAGACCACGTCGCCCAGAGTCTCGGGGTCAGGGTTGGGCAGTCCCGGACGCTCAACATGGTTGCTGCATCCCTCATCACTGCGGCTGTCATCTGTTTCACGGGGACCATCGGTTTCATCGGCCTCGTGTCACCCCATATCACGCGGCTTGCCATCGGGGGCGACCACCGGTACCTCATCGTCGGTTCGGGGCTGGTCGGGGCACTCATCCTGCTTGCCTCCGACAGCCTGGGACGGACCATTCTTGCACCCCAGATCATACCCGTCGGGATCATGACATCGTTCATCGGTATCCCGTTCTTCCTCTATCTCTTCATGCGCCGCAGGGAGGAGTACTGGTGAGACTCGAAGTGAGGGAACTCTCGTTTACCTACGAAAAGAGACGCGTCCTTGATCGGGTCAGCCTGTCCGTGGACGAAGGCGAGGTGGTGGGCATCCTCGGCCCGAACGGGAGCGGGAAGACCACGCTGATCAAGTGCATCAACCACATCCTCGTCCCGGAGGGAAGGGTAACGTTCGGGGAGCGGGAGGTCTCTGCCATGAGCCCGATGGAGAGGGCACGCCTGATGGCGTACGTTCCCCAGGCTCTCTCGATCGGGATGGCCATGACCGTATTCGAGTCGGTCCTCATGGGCAGGCGTCCCCATGTTTCGTGGGGGATCGGGGAAGGTGACATCGCCAGGGTCACCGCGGTTCTCGAAGACCTTGGCCTTTCGCAACTTGCGTTCCGGAATGCAACCCAGATCAGCGGGGGCGAGAGGCAGAAGGTGATGATCGCGAGGGCCCTCGTGCAGGAGCCCCTGCTCCTCCTCCTCGACGAACCGACAAGCGCGCTTGACCTCCGCCACCAGCTCGAGGTCATGGGAATCGTGAGGGCCCATGCAGCAAAAAAGAAAACCGGCGTCATCATGGCCATCCATGACCTGAACCTCGCGTCCCGTTTCTGCGACCGTGTCCTCGTCCTCTCGGGAGGCCGGGTCCGGGGTGAAGGAAGGCCGGCCGATGTCCTCACCGAAGATCTTGTCAGGGACGTCTACGGTGTGAAAGTGCGTGTGGACCGCGCCGATGGGTTTTCCCATATCATCGCGATCGAACCCGCCAGGGAGGGTCCTTAGAATGCGCATCTCTGCCATTGTCTGGGGCAGCGAACTGCCACTTCTCCGGGAGGGTGCAGCCGACGAGGGGATCGATCTCAATGCATGGGCAACGTTCAGGCTCCGGGACCCTGAAAATCTCTCGTCGTGCATCGCAAGCCTGGCAGAATCCGATATCATCATCCTCCACCCGACGCAGGAGTCCTACTGGGATACGCTCATCCCCGCACTCCCTGCCGGTATCCCTGTCATCTCGTACGGCACTGACCAGTCTTTCTGGTCCCTCTCGAACCAGCCCCTTTCCGTGACCGCAAAAGTGAACGCCTATTTTTCTTATGGCGGTACCTCGAACATGGTAAACCTCCTGCGGTTCCTCCGATCGGCAATCATGCGCGAGCCCGTGCACTTCGAGGAACCGGCCCTTGATCTCTGGGAAGGGATATACCACCCGGACGCCCCCCGGATCTTTACTTCGGCCGGTGAGTACTGGGCATGGAGGGGAAGGAAACACCCCCATGCCATCGGTATCCTCTTCTACCGCATTTACTGGTCAAACGGCGATCTCGATGCCGTCAATGCCCTCATCAGGGAATGCGAAAGGGAACACGATGTCATCGCTGCGTTCTCGGTCGGAACGGGGGACGCAACAGCGGGATCCCGCGACGCGGCCAGCGTCGTCCGGGAGTACTTCTCAGGCGTGGACGCCATCATCTGCCTCCCGTCATCTGCCCTCTCCCATGACGCCGGCGAACCTGTCCGGGCCTTTACTGAACTCGGCGTGCCTGTTATCCACCCCCTGGTCCTCTACTACAGGACCTGCCAGGAATGGCAGGAAAAACAGGATGGGATCGGCAGCACGGAACTTGGCTGGGCCGTCATCCTCCCGGAAATGTACGGGATGACCGGGATGATACCGGTGGCAAGCGCGATGAGGGAGGGACCGGAAGGACCGGAGCATGCCTGGCACATGCCTATCCCGGAGAGGATCGAGGCCCTCGTTGCGCGGGTGAAAGCACTCATCAGGCTCCGGGAGAAACCCGACCGGGAGAAGAGAGTTGCATTCATCCTGAACAGTTCCGCGTGCGCTTCAGTCGAGGCAAATGTCGGGGCCGCGGCGCACCTTGACTCCCTCGAGTCCGTCGTCCGCATCCTCTCCCGGATGAGGGAAGAGGGGTTCCTCGTCGAGGTCCCGGAGAGCGGGGAAGAACTGGCACGCCTCATCCTCGGGCGGAGGGCCATCAACGAGTTCCGCTGGACAACGGTCGAAGACATTATCGCGCGGGGCGGGGCACTCGGGATGGTCGATCCCGAAACGTACAGGGAGTGGTTCCGTGAACTCCCCGTGGATCTCCGGCACCGGGTGATCGCAACGTGGGGTGAACCGCCCGGGCAGGAAAAGGATGGAGTCCCGCCGGCAATGCTCTACCAGGGCAGAATGGTCATCCCCGGTGTCCGGTTGGGAAACGCTATCGTCCTTACCCAGCCCAAGCGCGGGTGTGCGGGCTCCCGGTGCGATGGCCGGGTCTGCCGGATACTCCATGACCCCCACGTCCCCCCGCCTCATCACTACATCGCGGTGTACAGGTACATCGCCCGGGAATTTGGAGCCGACGTCGTTATCCACGTCGGGACACACGGTACGCTCGAGTTCCTGCCGGGAAAGTCCGTTGCCCTTTCCGCCGAGTGCCTGCCCGATGCAGTGCTCGGGGATCTCCCGCTCCTCTACATTTACAACTCGGACAACCCATCGGAAGGAACCATTGCCAAGCGGCGGGCATACGCCACGCTCGTCGATCACCTCCAGACCGTGATGGCACCGGGGAGCCCCTACGGTGTCCTGAAGGAACTGGAAGAGATGGTCGCGGCGTTTCGGAAGTTCGGGGACACAGACCGTGCGAGGGCGCATGCCCTCCGGCACCAGATCCTCGAGACGCTCGAAAGGGAGGGTTTTACCCGGGAACTCGGGTATTCCGATCCCCGGGAGATGAGCGGCGATTTCAATGCGGTTCTTGCGAAAGTCGACCACCTCCTCTCGGGAATGTATGCGACAAGGATCCCGGAAGGGATGCACATATTCGGGGATATCCCGAAAGAAAAACGGCGGGCGCGGTTTATTGCATCCATTCTCAACCACGACGGCCACATCCATGCCCTGATCGCCCGCATGATGGGGCTCGATATGCGGATCTCTCCCTCGGAATCGGCACTTCTCGGTGTCCTTGACCGGTTTGCAGAGGATATCGTGGCAGGAATCCTTGCGGGCGACGAACCATCCCGCGTGGCAGCCGCGGTCCTCGGTGAAAAATGCGCAGACATTGACAACGTAGGGCTTTCCCGCCTCCGGGACGAAGTCTCGGAGGTATCCCGTCGCCTGGACATCTCCGATGAAATAGGGAGCCTCCTCTCCGGGGCACGGGGGAGGTTCATTCCCCCCGGCCCGTCCGGCCTCCTCTCCCGTGGAAAGATCGAGATCCTCCCGACGGGCCGTAACTTTTACTCCCTTGATCCCTCTGCCGTCCCGACACCCGCTGCCTGGACGATCGGGGCCCGGCTTGCAGACCTCCTCATCGACAAGTACAGGAATGAGAACGGGAGGTACCCCGAGAACGTTGCGCTCCTCTGGATGGCATCGGACATCATGTGGGCCGAGGGAGAACAGATGGCGCAGGCACTCGCGTTGATCGGGGTCGAGCCGGAGTATGAACACGGGAAACTGCGCGGATTTCGCGTGGTACCTCTGGAACGCCTCGGGAGACCAAGGATCGATATCACGGTCCGCCTCTCGGGGATCCTCAGGGACTGTTTCTTCGGGTGCGTGGAATACCTCGACGATGCCATCAGAAAGGTTGCGTCGCTCGATGAACCGCCGGAAAGCAACTACCTGCGGAAAAAAGCTGCGGATGGGAAGGTGACCCCGCGGATCTTCGGTGCTCCCCGCGGGACCTACGGTACGGGCGTCAACCTCGCGGTGTACGCTTCGGCATGGGAGACAGCTGCTGACCTCGGTGACATTTTCATTTACTGGAACGGGTATTCCTATGGCCGGGGGAACTTCGGGGGAGAGGCAAGGCAGGACCTTGTCCGCCAGCTCGCGAACGTCGATGTCACCTTCAACAAGGTCGTCACGGACGAATATGACCTGCTCGGGTGCTGCTGCTACTTCGGGTCGCACGGTGGGATAACGGCAGCAGCCCGCGAGGTATCGGGAAAGGAAGTCCCGGCCTATTATGGAGACACCCGGAATACCGCGGCCGTTGAAGTGCGGACGCTTGCGGAGGAGATCCGGAGGGTTGTCCGGACCAAGCTCCTTAACCCGCAGTACATTGCGGGGCTTCGGGAACATGGCTACTCCGGTGCTGCCGAACTCTCACGGAGGGCGGGACGGGTCTATGGCTGGGATGCGACGACGGGGGAGGTCGATGACCGCATCTTTGACGATATCGCCCGGACTTTCCTCATCGACAGGGAAAACCGGGAATTTTTCAGAGAGCACAACATCTGGGCGTTGGAAGAGATGACCCGGAGGCTCCTCGAAGCGAATGCCCGGGGAATGTGGGACGCCGACGAAGACGTCATCCAGGCCATCCGCGATATCTACCTTGACATCGAGGGGGATCTCGAGGAGGAGATGGGAACGTCCCGGGGTGATCGCCAGGGCGGGGCGGTCAGCCCGGTGATCACGGACGAAATGCGGGCCTGGAAAGAGAAGATTGGTCACCTGAAGCACAGGACATCAGTTCCCTGAAATGATGATTTGACGGTTCCCTTTGATTTTTGAAAATTTTTTTCTCTGGAAATCCCGGGTTGATGACAGGAAAAGAATGCGGGGGCAGCCCGCCCCACCATACCAAAGGGGGAAAATATCCCCCTGGTTTTCCAAACCCGATACCCCGGCAGTGATCCGGGCTCCAATTTGTTTAAAAAAGACGATATTACTTTTATTTTGAGGAGCCAACTCATCCCCGCGAGCTGCTGCTCTCATGTGGCACACACGCAGAGACTAAAGGAGAATGGGGCGTTTCACTCACGGAAGTGTCCGTGAATGTGGTTTTGGCCATGGTTGTGAAAAAAAGTCACATGATGTGGCTCGTGATGTCCTTTGTGATCAGCCAGTCACAGTAGAGGCACCGCAGTCCTTTCTTCTGGACGAGGAAGCAGGACTGGATGGGCTCGTTTGTATTGGAGATGCAGCCGGGGTTCGGGCAGCGGACGATCCCGACGACCCGGTCCGGGATGTCAACGCCCTTCTTGTCCCAGACCTTGTAGTTCCGGATGATGTTGATCGATGCCTTGGGGGCAATCAGGGCAATGCGGTCAACCTCCTCTTTCCGGAGCTCACGGTTCTTGATCTTGACGATATCCTTTGTTCCGATCTTCTTGCTCTCGACGTTCGTTGCGACCGATATCGACTCGTGCGTGGTCCCCGTGATCCCGATGATGCGCAGCACGTTGAGAGCTTCTCCCGCGGTGATGTGGTCGATCACGGTCCCGTTCTCTATCGGGCTGATGAGGAGCCCTGCCCGCGCGTCCTTCTCCCGCGTCATGTCATCACCCGCAGGAGCATCGCCATCCTGACTGCTATCCCGTTTGCCGACTGTTCGAAATACCGGGCACAGGGAAGTTCGTCGACGCGCGGGTCGATCTCGTCGAGGCGGGGGAGGGGATGGAGAACGATGAAATTGTTTTTCGTGCCGGTGAGCAGTTCGGGTGTTACCCGGTAACTCGAGGCGACCTTGAAGTAGGATGCTGCGTCCGGGAACCGTTCCCTCTGGATCCGCGTGACGTACAGCACGTCGAGGTCACGTATGCACGACGCGATATCGCCATGCTCGATGACCTCCGTCCCGGCATCCCGGAGCTCGGTGGCAAGCCCGGCCGGGAGTTCGAGTCCCTTGGGCGTGATGGTATGGATCGTCACGTTGTAAAGGGAGAGGGCATGGGTGAGGGAATGAGCGGTCCTCCCGTACCGGAGGTCACCGAGGAGGCCGACATGGATCCCTTCGAGCGGCATGGACTGCCGGATTGTAAAGAGGTCGAGGAGGGTCTGGGAAGGATGCTGCCCCGCCCCGTCACCGGCATTGATCACGGGCACTGTTGCAAACTCGCTTGCGAGGCGCGCTGCCCCCTCTTTCGGATGGCGGAGCACGATCGCGTCCACGTACCCGCTCACGACCCTGATCGTATCTGCCAGGGTCTCGCCTTTTGCCATGGAACTTGCCTCCACGCTGTCCATGGAGAGGAAGTTTCCCCCGAGGCGCGCCATCGCAGCCGCAAACGACATCCGTGTCCGCGTGCTCGGTTCGAAAAAAAGGAGCCCAAGCAACTTCCCTTTCAACGCTGAAGGATCGTAGGAGCGGGACTGGATGGCTGCCGCTTCGTCCAGAATTCTTCCTATCTCCTCCTTTCCCAGATCCCGGATAGAGATGATATGCCGCATCTTTTCCCAAAACCCCCGCAGTACGATGCAGACGTGGGGGACACGGGTAACGGAGCGTGTCCCCGGTACCCTGCCTATCCTCCAGTATGGACAATCGAAGGGATAAAGCCCTATCCATCGTCCCGGACACGTACTGTCACAACTGCGTTCCCTGCTCTTATCTTCAGGAGTCCGGGGCAGTAAAAGGCCTCACCATGCTGGTGCGCGTCACGAGAAGGTTATATGCCCTGTACCGGGGATTATAACGGACGAGGACCGGCGAGAACTCGGCGATATCCCCGTAGGGGGCTGAAAGGAGCCACCTGTTCTTATCGCTGACATGGTAACGCGGGAGGACGGCGTAGGCAGGCGCCCCCGGACTCCCGTCGCACACGAAAAAGACATGGGTCACCGAATCCCCGAGGTCCCCTGATGCAATGGTTGCGGCAACCCGGATCCTCCTGTCCACGTGGCGTCCAAGGGTGGAGAGGCGGACATAATGCTTTGCCGAAAGGGGTATCCCGGGAACCCGGGGCGGGGGGATTTTCCGCAGGAGGGAATAGGAATACTTGATGTCCACGTTCCGGAACCGGAACCCCTCCCTGCCCCGCGCGAGGTCCTGCATGAAAGGGGGAGGCCGTATGGGAGGTCTCGTCTCGAAACTCCAGCAACGTTCTCCCCGGCAGGCCTGGCCCCAGAGGAACCTGCAGGGAGCATGGATGAAGAGGTCTTTTCCTGATGCGGAAGAGGCCACTCTCCTCAATTCCTGGGAGTTGTCGAGGTCGGCCGGTTCGACGAGGAGTATACACCCCCTCTCCGAGAGTTTCGGTGCAAACTTCCTGACAAGTTCGCCTTTCTCCGCAGGGTTTTGGGAAGGGATCTCGTTGAGAACGTTCTGGAAAATGATCAGGTCAAGAGACGGGGGAATATCGTCCGGGTCAAGAAACCGGATATCTTTCTGCAAAGGCCTGTGCAGGCACACGGAACTCTTTTCCGACGCAGTCTGTTCCGCGAGGAACGTGTAGGCCTCAATGAACTCCTCCGACTGTTCGATCGAGAAGACCTCCGCGGAGAGCCCCTCGCGGCTTTCCATGAAATCGGCGATTGCAAGGGGGAGGGTTCCGGGTCCTGTCCCCGCATCGAGAATCCGCATGGAGGGAAAGACGAGCCCTCTCCGGGCGAGATCCTCCATGAGGTACATCCCCTGCGCGTAATAGACCGGAAAATGGTAGACGAGGTACCCGAGAACCTGGTAACCTTTCCTGTAGGAGACCTTCTTTTGGCCCTTCTTCCAGTATGCTGATTTCTGGGCAACGATTGCCCGCATAAGCCGCTCGAGGACAGTCGGATCTCCCCACGGTTTCCCCGTCTTCCTCTCGATATACGCCCGTATCGCGTCGGAGAGGGCGGACGGGATCTCCCCGACGACGAAAGGAGGATTGGTATTATGGTGTTTGTCCGGGACGGACGGGATTCGCTTTTTCCTGCGATACCCGTCTTTTCCATCCATGCATGAATAATGGCGGCAGAATACAATAAAGGGCATGCAGGGGCGCAGGGCAGGGATGTACGCATCCGTGTCCGATATTGTAATGACAGGTCAGGGCCAAGGAAAGAACAGGCAGACCGAAAAGAATTGGTTTTTCCCAGGAGGTAACAGGTGGAAGGAAACCAGCAGGACACACGACCCGGGAGAATGATCGCCTTTCCAAACGTCATAGAGAGGCTTGGAAATGCCGGGATCGAATTTCCCGCGTACGCTATCGCCCGGACACCGGAAGATGCCGCGAGGGCTGCCGATGCCATCGGGTACCCTGTCGTGCTGAAAATCCTGTCCGACCAGGTTGTTCACAAGACCGACGTTGGCGGGGTTGTCACGGGGATAGGATCCGCAGAGGAGGCCGCCAGGGCCTGCGAAAAGATGCTCCGGGATGTGCCGTCGCGGGTCCCCGGAGCAGTCGTGCAGGGAGTCCTCGTGCAGGCACAGGTTCCTCCAGGTCTTGAAATCATCGTTGGCGGGAAAACAGATCCGACTTTTGGGAAAGTCATCCTCTGCGGGATGGGCGGGGTTCTCGTCGAGCTTCTCCGGGACGTCTCGATGAGGGTGCTTCCCGTGGGGAAAGACCAGGTCCGGGAAATGGTTCACGAGATGAGGGGATACCCGCTCATCCGCGGGTTCCGGGGGTCCCCTCCCCTTGACGAGGAGGCGCTTGTCGATACCATTTTTTCCCTGTCGGAGGTTTTCTTCCGTGACGACACACTCCTCGAGTTTGACTGTAACCCGGTCATTCTCTTTCGGAAAGGATGCAAGGTCGTTGATATCCGTGCCTTTTCAGGGAATGCTGCATCGGCCCGGGAGGCAGTATCAACCATGCCGGTCGATTGCGGGATATTCACACCCCGGTCAGTGGCAGTTATCGGTGCGTCCGCGGACCCCGCGAAGATCGGGTATGTCGTCCTGCGGAACCTCCTCTCCTTTTCCGGCGCCGTTTATCCTGTAAATCCCCGCCACACGGAGATACTGGGGAAAAAGGTATACCGGACGGTCGGGGAGATCCCCGGAAATGTCGATGCCGCTGTCGTCGCTGTCCCCGCCCCGGCAGTCCCGGGCGTCATCCGCGAGTGCGGGGAGAAAAAAATACCCCTCGCAATCATCCTCTCGTCGGGTTTCCGGGAAGACGACGAAGAGGGAGCCAAAAGAGAAGAAGAGGTCCTTTCCATTGCAAGGAGTGCAGGAATGCGGATTATCGGCCCTAACTGCCTTGGAATAATCGTGCCCCGGCTTGGACTCAATGCAACGTTCGACCCGGTCATGCCGAGGAACGGTCCGCTGGGGTTCATATCCCAGAGTGGCGCGGTCATCACGACCATTGTCGACTGGAGCGTTCCCGAGCAGATAGGGTTTTCCATGATCATCAGCGTGGGCAACCAGGCGGACCTCGGTTTCGTGGACTATCTCCGGATACTGGAAAAGGATCCCGGTACCCGCGCCATCATCCTCTATATCGAGGAAATCCGGAAAGGTCGGGAATTTCTCAGGACGGTCGCGGAGATCACGCCGAAAGTCCCCGTGATTGCATTCAAGTCAGGGTCTTCCCGGCTGGGGAGGAAGGCCGCTGCCTCCCACACGGGTTCCCTTGCAGGCAATTACGAGGTCTACCAGGCAGCATTCAGGCAGGCGGGCATCATTCCTGTGTACTCGATAGAGGAGGCATTCGACGTGGCCGAACTCCTCGCGTCCGAAGGGTACCCGGAAGGGAACCGCGGGATCGTTGTCACCACGGCGGGTGGTTTTGCCGTCATGGCCTCGGATTTTGCTGACCGGTACGGTATAGACCTTGTTCCCCTCCCCGAAAAGATGAGGGAGGAACTGGACTCGTTCCTCCCTCCCATGTGGAGCAGGGAGAACCCGGTGGACATCATCGGCGACGGTGGCGTGGAGAGATATGCAAGGGTCTTTGATGTTATGACCCGTTTCCAGGATGACTGGGACATCGCAATCATCATTGCCGTGCCTTCTGCACTCCTTGATCCTGTACACCTCGGGTCCGAGATATCGCGGTTCTCGAAGGCCACGAGGAAGGTTACCATAGGATGCCTCCTTGGAGGAGAGAGCATGAGGGCAGGCGAACGGGTACTTCGCGAAAAGCACATCCCCAACTACAGGGAGATCGAGGCAGCTTTCAGGGCAGCGGGAAGAGCGCTGCAATCCCGCATGAAGCCAGGCAGGTCTCAGGCTGGTATCCGGTAAGACCGGAGGCATGAATGACCCCTGTCCTCTTAACCTCTCGGTTCAATGGTGGTCGGATCCGGTAGCCTTCCCTATCCCCGTCCATGGACACATTTTATCAAGGGGCTGGCAAAGAGAGGAGTCCTGGTGAGGCATGAGAGAGAGGTGCCGGGAGGGTCAACCCGGATAACGGGTGGACCGGGAATGGGAACGGAAGTGGCGGCAAAGGAATCATGTTCCCCATGTCCCGTCCAGGGCACAAAAGCCCGTCCCTGACGTGCCTGTCACCATCCCGGACCATACCTGCCTCCTGCCGCACCCGGAGGTGTCCTGCACATTCCGCTGCATCTCCATCAGCCACCCAACCACCAGAGGAGCACAACCAAATCAGCATCACTCCCGATGAGCAATCGGAAAGCATTGGTAATGCATGCCAGATCCTGAAAAATCCACACACTCACCATGAAAAAAAAAGTCTCCTGCAGAAAAGAGGCAGGCAGGAGACAACATTTTTTGGAACTTCCCGGTCAGGTATCCTCGAAAATATCGAAATCATCGTACGGCGATGTGCCTGAGAGGAACTGATCCAGATCGCGTTCGAGATCACGTGCATCCTGGTACCTGTCTTCCGGCTTCTTTGCAAGGCAACGCATCACGATAGTGTCGAGGGGCCGGGCAGCGGGATTCAGTTCGGAGGGCAGCGGGGGCGTGGCGGAGAGGATGGCCGCTGTCACCTGTGCCATGTCCGTGCCGGGGAAAGGCACCCTCCCTGTCAGGAGTTCGTAAAGGACGCAGCCCAGCTGGTAGATATCCGTTCTCCTGTCGGTCTCCCCGAATGTCCCGGGAGCGAGCTGTTCGGGGGCAGCGTACGCGAGCGAGAATCCCGTGATGGTCGGCATTCCAGGGATACCCATGATCTTGCTCATCCCCCAGTCGGATATCTTTGGAATCCCGTCATCCGTGATCATGATGTTGTGTGGCTTGATATCCCGGTGGATGACCTGCCGTTCATGTGCATGGGAAAGGCCCCTGCAGAGATCGCGGGCGATTCGCGCGGCTTCCCGGACGGGGAGGGGTTTAGGCACGTCTGCAAGCGTACGCCTGATGTATTCCATCTCGATATAGGGAATGGGAAGAATGTTGGCCTCGTTCACCCTGACGATATTGGGGTGATAGAGACCCTCCCATCCCCTGATCTCCTTCATGAACGATTTCCCTGTGGTTTCGTCAGATCTTAAGGGTATTTTCAGGGCGACCTCCTGGCCTGTGGCGGAATTGACAGCCCGGTAGACATGGGCAAGGCCCCCCGAACCGATGAACTCGATCGAGGAATACTTGTCGGCAAGATCCGGGGGGAGCATACCCTGCCCGCGGGACGGGAGAGCACGGGTCACATCGCTTGAGTCCCCCGCTACCCTGTTCTCTGCCTCTCCGCGGGTTCCATGCCCTTTTCCGGCCGGGTACAATCCCTCCTGCCACCTTGCACCAAGCGCTGCGAGCAGGCCTGAAAGGAGGAACAGGCCCGTTATGGCGGGCGCCGGGTCATCTCCCCGGGGAAGAGAGAAGAGGGAGAGGAATACCATGACGACACCAGCGACTGTATGCGCCTTCAGCATGCCCCGGAAAGGCCACGACAGGAGTGCTCCGATAACAAGACCCGTGCCGGAGAGAACGAGGTAGAGGGAGACGGGAATGACGACGACAGCAAGGTCAAAGAAGAGTGCTCCTCCTGCACCCCCGGAGCGGATTGTTGCATGGAGAGCCATTGCCTGGGCTACGCAGGGGATTCCAAGGACGAAAAGGGCAATGATTCGCTTTTTGAGGGGAATGAGGGGCTCCCGGGATGAGGAGAGGACATCGCGGGAGAGGATAACGGTTGCAAGGAGACCCGTGACCAGGACGAGCAGGGTCCGGAGGGGAGAGGAGGGGGGGAGCAGTCCTCCCTGGTTTCCCGGCCCGGTTTCGAATGGCACTGTTGTATTGGAGGGAACGGGAGTCGTCGCGGGCAGACCTGCCGGAGTCGTGCTTTCGATCGGTGTTGTAGTCTCAGTAGGAGTCGGGGAGGTAGTTGTGGTAGTCGCAGGGGTGGGTGTGGGCGAAGGTGTGGGTGTGGGAGTCCGAGTGGGAGTAGGAGAGGTAGTTGTGGTAGTCGCAGGGGTGGGTGTGGGCGAAGGTGTGGGTGTGGGAGTCTGAGTGGGTGTCGGGGAGGTAGTTGCGGTAGTTGTGGGTGTGGGTGTAGGCGAAGGTGTGGGTGTGGGAGTCCGAGTGGGAGTAGGAGAGGTAGTTGTGGTAGTGGCAGGGGTAGGTGTGGGTGTGGGAGTCCGAGTGGGTGTCGGGGAGGTAGTTGCCGTTGTGGGGATAGGGACAAGGGTGACGAGAGGGACCGTCGTCGTGCTGCCCTCCGAGATCAGGATATCGGTTGCGTAGTCCTCGTAGCCCTCCAGGACAAGGCGGAGGGAATGCGTGCCGGGAGTGATCCCGTCAAATCTCGCCGGGCCCGTCGGTGTCGTTTTCCCGATGTATGTCCCATCGAGGAAAACAGATGCACCTGAAGGCGAGGAGTCGATCTCGAGTGTTCCCGTCAGGGGGAGAAAGCTCGCAGCGATGGAGTGGTCTTCCCGGACATTGGTGAACGTATAAAACGAGATGGGCCCGAGGGATTTTCCGTCAACCCGGACATCCCCGATCGTGAATCCGTTTGCTGCTTCGATGATGAATATCTGGCTTCCCCCATGGTCGACCCGGACTTCACCCGAGGGGGATATTACCCCACCCTCACCGGCGCTTGCCGAAATCGTGTAGGTCTTGACAGCACAGGCGGGACCGATAATCAAGAGGACAGCGAGGATCAGGATGGTGACAACAGGAATGGACGGACCGGTATTCATGGGAGGGAGACCGTCAGGAATTGTCAGGAAGCCCCGATTGGCAGGATAACGAGCAATCTGGCTCCTGCAGGTCCTTTCGCGAGTTCGATGACATCACCGTCCGATACCTCGGTCGCGACACCTTTCTGGAGAGCGTTGCCGTTCAGGAACGTTCCTCCCGTGCTGCCCCTGTCTTCTATGAGCCATTTTTTCCCCTCCCTGCGAATAACTGCATGCGGACGCGATACCCGGCTCACCGACGAGTAGTCCCTGCCCAGCACGACGTCTCCGGAGGGGTCTTCCTTTACAGTCTGGTCAATTCTGCCTATCCTTGCGCCCTTTTCTCCGATGAAGAAAAATTTTCCATCTTCAGGTCCCCCAAGGACGATGAGGACAGGCTGGTTTCCGGTGATCTCTCCCTCGATCGCAGACCTGACATCTTCGAGGCGTCGTTTCAGGTCAAGGTCTGAGAGCTGGATGCGCATGTTCGAGAAGAAGCCGAGGTTGCGGATGATTGCTTCCATTGCCCCGGGAACCAGGGAGTATTTCCAGACAGGGTGCACCCCCTTTGAAGTCTGCGGCCCGAGCCCGACTTCCTTCCTGATGAGCCCCATGCTCATCAGCCTGTCGAGATGCTTTTTCGTGTTTTCGTAGCTTGTCTCTATCTCGGAAGCGATTGTCCGAACATCGCGCGGTTTCTTCTCGAGCATCTTTAATATCTTGAGCCGCTGGCTGTTCGAGAGAACCTCGAGGTACTCGGAGAGTTCCTGGAAGTAATCGGGGACCTCCTCGCGAATGACAGTCTTTGTCATGTCATCCGTCCCGGGGGGCTTCCGGAGTTCCATTGTGTATGTACCTATAACCCCGGGGCTAAAAAAGGTACATGGGACAGGGGCATCCGGCCATGGGTGGACGATCAGGATCACCACATTTTTTTGGGAAAACAATTCATTGGGGGACTTGAAAGGAACAGCAGGAAATTGCTCCGGGATGGGATATGATCAAGACCCCTCTTTCTGGGAGGAAGCCCGCCGCCTCCAGGAAGAGGTTGCACGGTTCGCGGCAGGGCAGCAGCCTGTCGACACATCGGTCATTCAGACGGTGGGGGGCGCAGACGTCTCGTATGGAGGTGACAATGCATACGCGTGCTTTATCATCCTGGAATACGGGTCCCTTCGCGGGCGAACCCGGGCAGCTGCCACGTCGAAGGTGAAATTTCCCTATGTCCCCGGTTATTTTGCATTCCGGGAAATTCCCGCCCTTCTTGCGGCATTACGCCTGGTTCCTGCACTCCCTGACCTCGTTTTGGTCCATGGCCATGGATACGCACACCCCCGCCGGGCAGGGATCGCAACGCACCTTGGGGTCCTGCTGGGAGTCCCGACGATAGGCGTTGCCGGAAACCTCCTCTCCGGCATGCAAGCAGAGACCCCTCCTGATCGTATCGGGGAAACTGCACCTGTCAGGATGGGGGGAGAGGTCGTCGGGGCAATGGTCCGAACATGCCGGGGAAAGGCGCCCCTCATCATCTCGCCGGGATTCAGGACAACTCTTCCTGATGCAATCTCCATCGTCCTGCACTGCACGACGGACCACAGGTTTCCAGAACCCCTTTACCTGGCTGACAGGTGTGCAGGACGTTTCCGGAAGGATGTATGCCGGGGATAAAGGGAGGGATAAAAAAAATCCAACAATCCGGAGCGTTTTCAGGAGCTCTCTGCCGTTCCCTCTCCCGCTTTCTCTCCGGTCTCCGGTCGCTTCGGTCGCTCGGGCTTCACGTAGGTGATTACATGGACGTCGATTGCGCTGTGCTCTGTCACGCAGGGGAAATAGGAGGTCTCCATCGTCAGGCAGTGCGCCGGGCATACCTCGACGCAGCAATTGCAGACGACACATTTCAGCCTGTCGATGCTCCACGTCTTTTCCTCTTTCCTGACACAGATCGCACCCGAAGGGCACTTTTTCATGCACATCCCGCACGAAATGCACCGCGAGGGGTCGATAGAGACTCTGCCCCGCGTGAGGGGTGTACTCTTCGGGGCTACCGAGGGATACCGCCGGGTCGCAGGTTTCCGGAGAACCGTGCCAATTGCCGTTTTTGCCATTTCGAAGAATGCCATTCTCCCATCACCTCTCCGCGCAACCGATGCAGGGATCTATCGAGAGCACGATCACGGGGACATCCGCAAGGTTGCACCCCTTGAGCATCCTGACCAGCGAGGGGAGATTTGTCAGCGTAGGCGTCCTGATGCGGGACCGCACAAGGTGCCTGCTCCCGTCACCCTTGACGTAATGGACAAGCTCTCCCCGTGGCTGCTCCGATCGCGCAAAATAATCCCCTTCAGGGTTCTTTTTGGGCTTCTCCTCAACAGGTCCGTCCGGGATTTTTGCAATTGCCTGCCGGATCAGGTCGATGGATGTGAAGATCTCCTTAACCCGGACGATACACCGGGCATGGCAATCCCCTGCCGTTTCCACCACGGGCGAAAAGGAGAGCCTGCCGTATGCTGCGTACCCTGTTTTCCGGAGGTCTATTCCCACACCGCTGGCACGTGCCGTCGGCCCGACAGCACCGAGCGCATAGGCATCCTCCCGGGAAAGGACGCCGATGCCCCGCGTGCGGGAGATGATCGAATCGTCACGCAGGAAAACATCGGCGATCTCTCCCGCCTCCCTCTCGATGGTATCAAGGCCGCTCCTCATCCGATCAAGGGTCTCTCCGGGAATGTCCCTCCGGACACCCCCTACCTTGCAGCTTCCCTGGATGACCCTTCCCCCGGTCGTCTCCTCGAGCACGTCGAGCACAGACTCGCGGAGCCTCCACGATGCCATGAAGAGGTTCTCGAACCCGAGCGCATCGGCAAAGAGCCCGAGCCAGAGAAGGTGGGAGTGAAGCCTCGAGTATTCGGACCAGATCGTCCTGAGGAACAGGGCACGCTCCGGGACGCTGCAGTCCACGAGTTTTTCGACGGCCTGGCAGTACGTCATACCATGGATGAAACTGCAGATACCGCAGGTGCGTTCCGCGATGTAAACGTATTCGGGATATTCGCGCCTGGTAACGAGCGTTTCCAGCCCCCGGTGGATGTACCCGATCGAGGGCAGTGCCTCCTCGACGTGCTCGTCTTTCAAGACGAGATCAAGGTGAATCGGCTCGGGAAGGACCGGATGCTGCGGCCCGAATGGCACGACTATGCGTCGGGGCATGGCTTTTCCCCCCTGAAGGTCGGATCTGCAAACGGGTTTTTCTTTGCGGTCCGGATGAGGTTCCCGGAGAAATCGATATTCATCCCTGCAAACCGGATGCCGAAAAGGTCATGCATCTCGTTCTCGTAGATGAATGCGCCCCAGTAAATACCGGAAATGCTCGGGATCTCGGTCGTTCCGTCGGTGATGATCCTGATATTGGAGAACTCGTAGTTGATGTCGAACGAGTAGTTGATCTCGAAGGTGTCACCTGCCTTCGTGCAGTGCATCTGGACGAGCCGGCACCCCTTCTTTTTGAATTCCTCTACTTTTCCGAGGAGGTGCAGCGGCTCGATAATCGTTGTCTGCTGGTCGTCCTGTGTCATTGTGCCCCCCCTGCAGGCGAACCGGCCTGCTCCTTTCCACCCGCATTTTCCATCCTTCTCTTTTTATCCTCGAGAACGGCGAGGGCCCGGACTATCCCGTCGATGATGGACTCCGGGCGCGCAGCGCAGCCCGGAACATAGACGTCAACGGGAATGATGCAATCGATACCCCCGACAACGTTGTAGCACTCGCGGAAGACGCCTCCCGTGCATGCACAGATACCCACGGCCACGACGACTTTCGGGTCAGGCATCTGGTCGTAGAGGTTCCTGACGACTTCGCGGTTCTGCTCGTTGATCCCGCCGGTAATGACCAGAACGTCTGCATGCTTGGGATTCCCCGTGTTGATGATCCCGAACCTTTCGACATCGTAAAGCGGGGAGAGGCAGGCGAGAACCTCGATATCGCAACCGTTACAGCTCGACGCGTCGTAATGGAGGACCCAGGGGGAACGCGAGAGGTAACTCATGCCGGCACCACCCCCGAGAGGTAGTACAGTATGCCGAGGTTCGCAAGCCCCATGAGGCCCGCAATGATCCATGCACTCTTCAGGGTCAGCTGCCATGTGACACGCGAGAACGTGTTGTCAATCACGATCTCGATGAAATAAACGATGGCAAGGACGAGGATTGCAACAAGGGGGTTCCATGCGAAGAAGAGGTAGATGAAACCCAGGAGGAAGACGTTTTCGTACCAGTGCGCAATTTCGACCCGGCCGAGCATGGGGCCCGAGAACTCGGTTGTCACTCCCTTCACGATCTCCTGATGCGCGTGGTGCGAGGTCGAGAGGTCGAACGGCGATTTCCGGAGTTTTATTGTCAGAACCATCAGGAACCCGATAAAGACACCGGGCAGGTAATAGATGAGGGGAAACTCTGCTGCCATGATGTCGGCAACGTAGAAACTCCGTGTCACGAGGTACATACCGACGGCAGAGAGGATGATCATCGGTTCGTAAGCGATGATCTGGATGAGCTCTCTCTCTGCACCGATGAAACTGTAGGGAGAATACGAGGAGTATGCCCCGAGGACCAGGAAGATGTGGGCAAGCGTGAATGCAAATATGACCAGCAGGAGGTCTCCGCCTGCAAAGAAGAGTGCGCCGCTGACCACGATGAACACGAGGTAGGCGGTGATGTAGAAGTTCTGCGACGGGGTCACGAGGATCTGTTCCTTCTGGAAGAGCTTGCCCACGTCGTAGAAGGGCTGGAGGAGTGGCGGTCCCNCCCTGCCCTGCATCCGTGCGGTGACTTTCCTGTCGATCCCGGCGACGAGGCCGCCGATGAGCGGTGCGAGCACGATAAAGAGGAGTGCGTTTCCGATGTGCATCATAGTGCCACCCCTGCAGTGAGCGTTCCGACGAGCAGGATCAGGCCGAAGCAGAGCGCGCTCCCGGCCATGAAGAGTTTCTGCTCCCCGAATACTTCCTCGAAGTAGTAATTGCAAAGACCGACGTGCTGGGTCATTCCCAGGGATCCCTGGAAAGTCAGGTCGGCAGTCGCCGGTCTCCCGCCCATGTACGCAGGAACGATCCGCTTGTCGTTCCTGTAGAGCAGGAGGGAGAAGGGCATGATCATCAGCAGGAAGAGCATCATCGCCATGATGGTGATGTTGTCCTGCGAAAGCCTCGTTGTCTGGCCATACACTGCCAATACGAACGGCTCTATGAGGTGTGCCGAGATGATGGGGAAGATAAGGCACACGAGGACCGTCAGGGCAGTGAGAATGGAGAGGACCATCCATTTCTCGGTCGGGATGTTGTTCTCAACTCTCTCGGCCACGGGACACACGGATATGATCTTTCCCATCCACTTCGACCAGAACAGGACCGTGAGTGACCCGCCAAATGCAAGGATGGCGACGAATGCAAGCCCGAACTGGGCGTCGATGAATGCCTCGATGGCCGCCCACTTGGATATCAGCATACCGAACGGGGCGAGGAACATTCCTGCGATGCCGATGAACATCATCACCGATATCCGGGGCATACGCACAATCAGGCCTGTCATGTCCTCGATGTCCCTGCTCCCGATCCGGTGTTCAACGGTCCCGACGCAGAGGAAGAGGAGGGACTTTGCGATTGCGTGGAAGATGATGAGGAGGATCGCGGCCCAGATGAGCTTGTAGGTCCCGACACCGGCACATGCCACGATGAGACCCAGGTTCGCGATGGTCGAGTACGCGAGCACCTTCTTTGCATTGCTCTGGGATATTGCTATGGCGGACGCAAGGAGGAATGTCACGCCCCCGACGAGCCCGATGATCAGGCCCTCCATCGTCCCGGTGAGGACAGGGGCGAAACGGACGATGATGTAGACCCCGGCCTTGACCATCGTGCTCGAGTGGAGGAGGGCTGAGACGGGTGTCGGTGCGACCATGGCGCCGACGAGCCACCCGGAGAAAGGCATCAGTGCCGATTTCGTGATCCCCGCAAACCCGATGAGGACTGCCGGGACGAGGGCGATCGCGTGGCCGGACTGGATCAGGGAATGCAGGTGGAGCAGATCCCCGCCCGGGTTGACTGCAATGATATACAGGAGCGCACCGGCAAATGCGATCCCGCCGAGGATGTTCATGTTGAGGGCAAGGAACGCGTTCTTGATGGACTCGTCCGTTTTTGAGTAGCCTATCAGCAGGAACGAACAGAGCGTCGTTATCTCCCAGAAGAAGAAAATCCACGGGAGGTAATCGGAAAAGACCAGCCCGAACATGGCAGAGAGGAAGATAAAAACGAGGAAGAAGAAACTCCGCCGGCGGTCAGGAACATTTGGATGTCGTTCATGGTACGTAGCCATGTAACCCAGCGAATAGACGCAGATGAGGCTCCCGATGATCCCTATGATGAGGGCCATGATCAGCGAGAACTGGTCAATAAAGAGATCCGGCGTGATGTGGTGAACCACCGATCCCCGCCCGGTCTCGAAGAAGACGAGAAGGGCTGCCTGGAAAAGTATCAGGAAAATTGCAAGGTACTTGCGGTATTTTATCCCCAGGTAGATGAGGAAGACGGCAATTGCCAGCTCCGCAACGAACATCCCCTCCGAGAGCACTTCGTACCCGACGGGATAGAAGAGCGGACCCGATTCAGGAGTGATGAACAGCAGGGAGAGTGAGGCAATGCCGGTTACGGCTGCTCCTGCCCAGACGACCAGTCTCCTCCATGAATCGCGGGAGATCAGGAGGAGGAGGGCGGCAATAAGGGCAGGAAAGACCACCAGGAATGGCAATGTGAGCATGGACACACCCTCAAACGGGAAGAGTTCTGCATTTCTGTCATTATTAATCATTCTCATTTGACTCATATCTGCCCGATCAGGTCTTTTTCCCGGTCTGTCGCGGTATCCGGTGATAGGAGAGTGGATACCCCCCGGAAGGAGACGTGATAAATCTGGGGCAAACTATTATCCGTCCGTGGGTAAATTACCGGTTACCCCGGCGTCACAGATCGAAGGGGGAAAAACCATGCCGGACGTATCCAGGACCGAGATAGGGAGGAGACTGTTCTCCCTCCAGAAGGAGAAGAGTATCGAGCAGGCCCTAGAAAAGATACGCAAGAACCTTGGCGAGGAATGGAGGGATTTCTCCCAGGAGGAGATCGACCTCCTCAAGCATGCACTGGGTGATGCGTGGGTCTTCATCGAGCGGGACGTATGGGAGAAAATTGCGTTCTCCCGGCTGTCGAGGCGCGATGTCCTCGATCTCATCGCCATAGGCAGGGAGTCCCGCGCAAAGGAAATCGACCAGAGAGTGGCCGTTGAGAAGGCATCACGCGTTCTCAGGGCAACCATGTGACAGGAAAACGGGGAGGTCAGTCGAGGGCCTCTCCACCCTGCCCATTGCAGGGCACGATTGCAATGCATTGATTTATCTCTTTTCAATCCGGATTCTATGGTTAGTCGTACCGGGTGGAGGGAAAGATCCCATCACCCGTAAGGTCCAAAAAAAAGGTGGAAAAATGAGATCATATCGCCATCTCCGTCATGTCCTGGTCACGATGCGAACCGGGCAGGTTGCACGCAGGGAACCCGGTCTCAAGACACTGATCGATGTCTGCGAAAGGGTGGGTGGAAAAGAAGGGCAGAATTAACCTTTCCTGGACATCTGCCCGCCGGAGGGGGATCTACCCTGTCCCCTTTTCTTACGGTTGAGGATCTTTTTCACTTTTTTCAGGCGGAAGAGGTCTTCGCGTTCCCTCTCCTCGATGGTGATCTTGATGTACTTCGCCTGCCTTTTTAATTCGGGTATCAGGACCTGTTCGAGTGCATTGACCCTGCGCCGGTTCATCTGGATCTCGTGGCCCAGCCGGCGGAGTGCCGTCTCGGTCTCGGCAAGACCGATGATTAAGTCTATTTCCGACTCGAACCGCTCGGCTGTCTCGTCAATTCTTCCGCTGACGCCAAGGATACTGTATCCCCTCTCGATCGAGGGAAGGGAGAACCTCTTCTTTTCGATGATGGGAACAGGGACGCCCATGATGTTCTTGCCTCCGATATCGAGTGCAATCTGCTTGCGCGTCGTAAAGGACACGGAACGGAGTGTCACCGGGTCGTCCACTGCCTGGGCGATGACGAGGGACCTGAATGCAGTTTCCGCAACGGTCTCGAGCTCATCCCGTGAACGCGAGACGGACCCCATGATCCGGAAAAACTCCTGGATGAGCGCATCCATCTTCTCCCGCAGGAGGTCCCTCCCCTGCTCTGCAAGCTTTATCTGGGCTCTCTTCCTGATGAGTTCCATCCTGGTCGGGTTGACCTGTTCCACGGGTATCACCCCGCCCTGTACCTGGGGTGGTACTTCCGAATGTATTCCAGCTTGATCCTCTTGAGTTCGTCCTCGGGCAGTTTTGCAAGAAGCTCCCACCCGATGGTCAGCGTCTCCTCGATACTCCTGTTGGCACTCCCCTGCGTGACAAATTTCTTCTCGAAATCATCGGCAAACGAGAGATAGACCTTGTCAAGTTCTGTTAAAGCCTCCTCGCCGACAATGGCGACGAGGCGGCGCAGGTCTCTCCCGTAGGCGTAGGACGCGTACAGCTGGTCTGCCACGTTGCGGTGGTCTTCACGCGTCTTTCCGGGCCCGATACCGAGGTTCATGAGGCGCGAGAGGCACGGCAGGACATCGATGGGCGGATCTGCCCCTCTCCTGTAGAGGTCACGGGAAAGGACGATCTGCCCCTCGGTGATATACCCGGTCAGGTCAGGGACGGGATGCGTGATGTCGTCATCCGGCATCGTGAGGATCGGGATCTGGGTAATCGAGCCCGTCGTGCCCTTGATCCTTCCCGCACGCTCGTAAATCGAGGCAAGGTCCGTGTACATGTACCCCGGGTACCCCCTCCTCCCCGGCACCTCCTCGCGCGCTGTCGATATCTCCCTCAACGCCTCGCAGTAGTTGGTCATGTCAGTCAGGATGACGAGGACATGGAGGTGGTGGGTATACGCGAGGAACTCTGCAACGGAGAGGGCGCACCGGGGTGTCGCGATCCTCTCGATCGTCGGGTCGTCGGCAAGATTCTGGAAGAAGACAACGCGTTCGAGGGCACCCGTCCGTTCGAATTCGTTCATGAAATAGGAGGCCTCCTTGTGCGTGATACCCATTGCCACGAATACCACGGCAAAGGATTCTTCCCTCCCGAGGACCCGGGCCTGCCGGGCTATCTGGGCTGCAAGCTTGTTTGCGGGAAGACCTGACCCGGAGAAGATGGGGAGCTTCTGTCCCCGAACGAGCGTGTTTAATCCGTCAATGGCAGACATGCCGGTCTGGATGAAGTCCGAGGGCTTGTCGCGGGCGTACGGGTTGATGGGCATCCCGGAGATATCGACCGTGTCCTCCGGGATGATCTCCGGTCTCCCGTCCCGGGGCCTCCCGACACCGGAAAAGACCCGCCCGAGCATGTCGAGGGAGACATCGATGCAGGGGGATTGTCCCGTGAACCTGACCGAGGTTGCTTTGTTGTCCACACCGCTCGTTCCCTCAAATACCTGTACCACCGCAAGCTCCCTCGATACGTCGAGGACCTGGCCATTCCGTACCTCGCCATCGGGCAGCGTGATCCGCGCCGTCTCCCCGAACGATACTCCCTTCGGTCTCTCGACGAATATGAGGGGACCTGAAACGTAGCTGACCGTCCGGAATTCCCGATCGACGAGTGAAACCGGGGGCATCAGTGTTCCACCTCCAGTGCTCCGATCTGCGCCTTCACCCTGTCTGCAAGCTGCCTGATCTGCTCTACCTCGCTAATCTCCTTCATCCGCGCGATCTCGGCCCTGAGCGGGAGCGAAGAGATCTGCTTGAGCGAAACCCCGCGGTTCATGGCTTCCTCTGCTGCCTCGTAGTAGGAAATGATGGTCGCGAGCATCCAGAACTGCTTGTCAAGGGGGCAGAACGAATCGGTATCGCTATAGGCGCTCTGCTGCAGAAAATCCTCCCGTATCATGCGTGTCACCTCGAGGATCGCCTTCTCGCTCTCGGGAAGAGCGTCCGGGCCTACGAGCTGGACGATCTCCTGGAGTTCGACTTCTTTCTGCAGGAGGTACATCGTCTTGTCACGCAGTTCTCTCCAGTTCCCGGCCATCATCTCCGTAAACCACTTCTCGACGCTGTCGAGGTAGAGCGAATAACTCTTAATCCAGTTTACCGAGGGGAAATGCCGCCGGTATGCAAGGTTCGTATCGAGTGCCCAGAACGTGCCTGCAATGCGCAGGGTGTTCTGCGTGATGGGCTCGGAAAAATCGCCACCCGGGGGAGAGACCGCTCCCACGATGGTGACCGAACCGGTACGGCCTTCCGGACCGAGGCAGATGACGCGCCCGGCACGCTCGTAGAAGGCGGCAAGCCTCGTCGCGAGGTATGCGGGGTATCCTTCCTCACCCGGCATCTCCTCGAGGCGGCCGGAGACTTCCCTTAATGCCTCGCCCCACCGCGAGGTCGAGTCGGCCATCAGCGCAACATCGTACCCCATGTCCCTGTAGTATTCAGCCATGGTAATCCCCGTGTAGATGGATGCTTCCCTTGCTGCCACAGGCATGTTCGACGTATTTGCAATCAGGATTGTCCTCTGGATGAGGGGGAGCCCTGTGCGGGGGTCGACCAGTTCGGGGAACTCCGAGAGTACATCAGTCATCTCGTTTCCCCTCTCCCCGCACCCGATGTAGATGATCACCTGCGCATCTGCCCACTTGGCAAGGGTCTGCTCGGATACGGTCTTTCCGGTTCCAAACCCTCCGGGGATCATGGCTGTACCTCCCTTGGTAAGCGGGAAAAGGCAGTCGAAGATCCTCTGCCCCGTCACAAGGGGGACCGTCGGATCAAGCTTCTTGACGTAGGGACGTCCTTTCCGTACCGGCCACCTCTGGAGCATTGTCAGTTCAGTTCCGGAGTCGAGTTCGCAGATGGTATCGGTGACCCTGAACCGTCCTTTCCGGATCTTTTTAATCGTGCCGGTGACTCCCGGAGGGACGAGAATATGGTGGGTGAAATGAAACTCCCTGACCGAACCGAGGATTTCACCCCCTTTCACCTGCGTCCCTTCAGCTATTGCCGGTTCAAAATCCCACTCCCTCTCGCGCGAGAGTCCCGTCGCAGAAATTCCCCTCGATATGAAAGAACCGCTCTTTTTTGCCAGTTCGGGGAGAGGCCGCTGGACCCCGTCGAATATCGATGAGATGAGGCCGGGCCCCAGTTCCACAGAAAGGGGTTGTTCGGTGTTCTTTACCGGTTCACCAATGGATAAGCCCGTCGTGTCCTCGTATACCTGGACGACGGCCCAGTCTCCTTCCAGCCGGATAATCTCGCCGGGGAGGTCGAGTGTCCCGACGTTTACCACGTCGTACATCTTGGACCCCCGCATCCCTTCGGCAATGACAACCGGGCCGGAAATCCGCGAAATAGTCCCCTGAATCATCTCATCGCCTCACCACAATGTTGTACCCGACCGCCCTTCGCAGGAGGTTCTCGAGATAACCCGGTCCCCCTCCGGTCCGCGCCCTCTTCGGTATCGGGATGATAATGGGACGGTACGTCCTCTCTATCCTGTTCATCAGTTTCTCATCAAGTGCCTGGATGAAATCCTCGTTCACCGCAATGATCCCCGTATCATCCCTGTGAAGGAGAGGGGGAATGATTTTTCTTGCCTCCTGGGCATCGGCTGCCTCGATCACTTCAGCACCCGCCAGCCGGAAACCTGCAGCAGTGTCCGGATCGGTAACGACCATGAATTTATACATGCCTCAGCTCCTTCTCGAGTTCTGCATCAGGAATACGGGCATCCTTGCACCGTGCAATGATGCGGATATTGATGATCTCGTTCTGTTTTGCCCAGAGGTACCCGATGACGACTGCACCGCCCAGGGGGTCGCTCCGGAAGACCCCCGTCCCCTTTCTTGTCAGGTACTCGTCCAGTTCTTTTTCCAGAACGGAGAACGTCCCCGTCCGCATTGCCTCGGGAATGAGCGGAGCAAGGAAGTAATACGGCGTGCCTTCCACGTTCCCCACGATCTCGTCAATAGTGCCTGCTTTCACCAATGCCAGGAACTTTTCGGGCGTGATGTGTTCGCCTCCCGGCAGGAAGTATTTTTCAGCGGTTTCAGGATCGACCCTGTCCCTGTTCATCCTGATTGCGTTTTTCAGGTTGAGGGAGTCTATCTCCTGCATGAGGAGAGTCCTCATCACCTCGTGATCGCTCTTCCCTGCTTTCAGGAGTGCAAGCGAGTTTTCATAGTGGAACCGGTCGAGGGCATACTCGAGGATGGAGAGCTCCCGGGCTGATGCGTACTCGTCAAAATACTGCGTGAGGGGTCTTGCGAAGGGGACATCCCACGTGGCGAGAAGGTCGACAACCCCCCTGACGTCGGGTTGCTTGATCAGCTCGACGAGAAGCGGTTCACCGAGAGACCCTGCGGGAATCAGGCATTCTTCGATCTCTTCGGGGGAAACGTGCAGGTGCTTTCCCCTCATCACGGTCTTGATGTTGTGGACGTCCCAGCGGGCAAGGATGATCCGGACGAGCTGTTCGGCATCGCTCCCCTCGACGAGGGAGAGGATCTTGTGGCAGGTATGCACGAGGTTCAGGCGGAGCGCAGTCTCGATTCCCTTAAGGCCGGGATAGAGCACGCTCGCTTCCTGTATCTCGTCCCTGTAAGGTGTCTTCTCGAGTTCGCTCACGAGGGACGGGATATCCTGCTGTATCATCAGTGCATCGAAGGCTTTTGGCCCGAGCAGCCGGCTGTGCATTCCCCTGACCCTCGCGTTGATGTAACCGAGATCCATGATCACTCCCCGAAGAGAATGCGGCAGATTTCCCTCTTGGTCAGAATCTTGGCTCTTTCGAGCCGCGATTCAAGAGTGTTGTGTATCCGGATCTGATCATCGGGAGACGAGACGACAACACCACCCCACGTTTTGATATCGGGGTTGATTGTGAAGTTTCCCTCCATCTGCGAGACGACCTCCCTGCAGAGTGCCTCGTCACGGGGGTCAACGTGAAGGACAACGGAGTTCTCTCCCATTTCTTCCAACGATTCGGAAAGGAGTCGGGAAAAAAGGGAGCGGTAATCGTTCTTCTCCCGGATTTTCCCAAGGTGCCCGGTCACCCGGGAGTACACCGCGTTCAGGATCTCCTCTTTGGCAGCGATCCCGGCCGATCTCTCGTCCAGTCTGGTCTTGTACAGAAGACGGTTTCTCTGGTCCGCAACGGTCGCCCGGGCCCGGGCCAGGAATTCCTCGCGTATTGTTTTTGCCTTCTCCTCCGCATCCTGAATGATTCCCTCGCTCTGGCGGGCTGCATTACTGCGAATCTCTGCAATTTTTTCCTCTGCCCCTGCCTCCATTGACTGTATGAGATCCTCATATGTCATTTCAAGGTCTCCCCTCTTCCTCCGGGTTTCAATCGCCTCCCCATCCCGTGGCAGGATACGCTTTTTCTGACAACCCTGCGCACCGTGGAGGAAAATCTGTCTTTTCCCCTCACTCCACCATGATGATGATCATGGACGCGACGACGAAACCGAGGATGACCAGGGTTTCGGGGATTGCTTCAAGAACGATGATCGAACCCGATGTCTCGGGTCTCTCCGCGATCGTTCCAGCCCCCGCTGACCCGATCCGTGATTGGGCCCATGCAGTTCCTATCGCACCAGCAGCAAAAGCAATTGCTGCGCCCAGTGGAATTTCCCATCCAGCCATACAAATGCCTCCTACACCTGTAACATAATCTTAAAGATATATAAAATCAATACCTCAACAACATGCTTTAAATCTTTTTATAACCCGGGATGGAATCTTCGTTCCCTCCCGGATGCAGGGAAAAAAGCACGGGAGCTAACCGGAAATTATTTCCTGTTCAATCTGTTTTCTTCTCCCTTCCGAAAGGCCTGTACTCTGTCCCGCCCCCTTCATAGAATTTGGAATAAAATTCCACGATATGAAGTCGAACCGAGTGGAGCGACGGGCTGAACATTGCGAGTATGATGTTGAGTGCATGGAGGAGAACCGCAATGACAATCCCGGCGACGAGGACACCGATCGCACCCCCAAGTTCATTTGCTACCATGGCAAGGATGACCGATGCCATCCCTATCGCCATGATCCTCGCATAGGAGAGGATGTTCCCGATGGTACTCATCACTTCTATCACCCCCATCGTTCCACCACCGTACACGAGAAGCGGGAGGAATGCGACAAGGATGATTGCTGAAACGATCATCATGAAGGAGGGAAGTACCTTAACGAAGGTGAGGATGAGAAGTATGATTCCCAGCACGACACCCATCATCCCTGCCTTCTCGCAGAGATGTTTCTTCTGATGCCTCGCATATGCGTTGAGTATGCCGATGGAGAGTCCCACGAAGATGTGGATCACGCCGATTGCAATGGCAAGCACGAGGAGGGGGATCATGGCTTCCACCCTGTTCCAGGTTATTCCAAGGAAATGGACGGGGTGGAGAAGCCCGATGTGCTCTCCAAAGTCTCCGAAGAATTCGCCGAAGAGAAACCCGAAGAAGATCGTCGGGAATGATGAAATAATCATGATATTCATGAGTTGCTGCATCCACTCCACTTTTTGGAACTTCTTTTTCATTGCAAGGCCAAATCCGAGGATGCAGAGTCCGTATCCGATATCACCGACGATGATTCCGAAGAATATGGGAAAGAACAGCGCAAGGAGGGGGCTTGGGTCGATTTCGATGTACTTCGGGGGTGATACCAGTTTCATGAAGAACTCGAAAGGCTTGACGATCCTGGGATTATCGTAATACGTGGGCGCGTTTTCCATCTCTTCCGGAGGTACCCGGACTTCGGTCAATACCACGCGGTCACCGAACTTTTCTCTCAGCGCTTCTCTCGTCTTTTTCAGGAACTTTTTCGGTATCCACCCCTTAATCATGATTGTGTGATCAGACTGCCCGAACATGTTGAGGGATCTCAGTTCTTCGAGGCGGTCTTCGAGGAGGCGGGTGTATACTGCAAGTTCCGTCTGCCATTTTTCCGCCAGAGTGCCAAGTTCACTGTCAATCTCCTCCATCTCCCTCGCGATATCACGCTTTCGATTATCGATGAGGGAAAGGGCTTCATTGAGGTGCATATTGGCGTATTCTTCGGGAACCCTTACCTCGTTGACGTTCTGGGAGAAAAGAAAAGAGTGGACCTCCTGGGAGTATTTCTTGTTGAATACCGTGATTGCCGCGGTGGTCGTATCGTCAAGGTCCGCAGCAATGAACTCGAACTGGTTGTTCGTGATTGCTTTGAGCTGGGGACGGATCAGGTCAAGGACGTCCCGGTATTCTCTCTGGATGAGGAGGACGCTCACCTCGAAGCCTTCCAGGATGGGCAACCTGCTCTCGAGGGGCTGTATCTTCTCCATGACTTTTGCATACCGGTCAAGTGTCGTCCGGGTCAGTTCGAGATCCCCTTTCCGTGTCGCCAGGTCGCGGACTTTGGATTCGAGGACGCGGACAACCTCCTTTGCCTCTGAAAGGAGTTCATCCGTTGTTTTTCCCCGCAATTCCCCGGTGCGTCTCTCTATTTCTGGTTCAACCGCTTTCCCGGGTAGAATCCGGGCAATACCGTGTAATTTCAAAAGAATGGCCGAAATATCCTCGGTCTTTCCCGTCTCCATGGGGGAAAAAACGGGGTCGTCGAGTGAAAAGGGGATGTCCTGGAGGTGTACCGTTCCTTCCTGGTAGAGGACATCGACGATCTGCTGGTAGTCTTTCTTTGGACCGACCACCAGGATATTTTTCATCTTCTGGAGCATTAGGGACCTTTTGCAACGATACGGCCGATTATCAGTTCCACTGCCTTATCTATCTGCTCTCCTGCACGTGCCGAGACTTGCTTCCGCTCCAGGAGCGAACTTTCCCTGATTTCCCGAATCTCCTGGTCCATTGCTTTTTCCTGTTCTCCCATGAAGCGCGAGGATTCTTCCTCTCCTCTCTTCCTAGCGCTTTCCAGGATCTCCTCTGCCCTTCTCCGTGCCTGTGCAATCGTTTCTTCGGCTTCTTTCGTGGCTTTCTCTATACGGGACTTGAGTTCGAGTTCCTTTTTCCTGACGACCTCCAGAAGCGATGATTCCTGGTCCATGTTTTTCCCTCCTTTATAATAACCCGTGACGGGACTTGAGGAGCCGGGTGACGCCGGGCGGGGGTGGAAGTGAGGGTGAGGGAGATGGTTTGGGAAGAGCCCTGGCTCTCTCAATGCGCTCCATGCACCGGGTTAATGCCAGGTTTTTAAGTTTTTCTATGGTTTCTTCGTTTATTGCTGCCATTGCACTGGGTTCCGGCCCCTCCAATTGGGGTCGCTGATCTAAAGGTTATATGACTATTTATAACTTCCCTTCATACTTTTAGATCTTCCCCCGAATATCCTGGAAGATCGAGGTATATGCACATCGCCGCGCAGGGTTATATCTTCCCTCGTGCAACACTGCTACAGGTATGGATATGGTGTGATGGTGACATGTTTTCCCGCATTCTGTTCCCTACTGATTTTTCGGAACACGCGAAACAGACGCTCGATTGTATCGCAGGTTTCCCCGGTGTGAAAGAAGTCATCCTCCTGCATATCATCGATACATCGAGGCCGGGGTTTGCTCCCTGGGGCATATCGATGATGGAGGAAGAGGCAAAAAAGCAGCTCCAGAGCGAATGCACCCTATTAAAAGCACAGGGGGTCAATGCACGGACAATCATGCGCACGGTTTCCCACGGGCCCGTCGGAGAGATGGTCATCCGGGTTGCGGAGGAAGTGGACCCGTCGATGATACTGGTGGGAGCGCGGGGAAAGAGCATCCTGCGCGATATACTGCTTGGGAGCGTGTCGGGATACGTCCTCCGGCACAGTCACTGCAGTGTCCTGATAATGAAATACCGCATGGTGGAAGGATTCAGGGGAAAAACATTCGAAAAATTCTGCCCCAGGATACTATCGCGGGTTCTCTGCCCCACGGACTTTTCGCCCCCGGCCCGTGAAGCTCTTGACATGGTTTCAAATCTCCGGGGCATTTCAGAGATTATTCTCCTCCATGTTGTCGATAGCGGGGAAAACGAGGAGGAGATTGCCATGCGGAAAGGGGAGGCCCTCCTCGAGATGGAGAAAGATGCCCTTTCCCTTGCAAGGAAGAACATTCCCGCCCGGTGCCTCGTGAAGGTCGGAAACCCCGCGCTCGAGATAGCGCGCTGTGCCGAGGAGGAGGACGTCTCCCTGGTCGCATTCAGCTCGCATGGGAGGGGCTGGCTCGGAGGACTCATCCCGGGAAGCACGGCCCAGGAAGTTGCACGGGTCGCATCGAGACCGGTTCTCGTCATCCGTAACCCTGACACAGAGAAAAGGAACCCTTCTGCTGCCATTAACCGGTCCGGGTGAGGACGAGGTACATGAAGATGAACAGCCCTGCAACGAGGGTGACGTAGATCGTAACCTGGAGGCAGAAGAAATAGAAGGATAATTTCGTCCTCACGTCGGGCCGGCGAAGGAAAGTGTCGATCCACGGGTCGTGGGGGGCAGCCTTCATGGGGAGTCCGTCTTGAGGTGCTTGATGCGTTTACGCCGGAACTGGTCCTCCCTCTCCCTCTCCTCGAGGTGCATCTCGATGTACCTCCGGGTTGACTGGAGCTGCGGCAGGAGTATCCTTTCGAGGGCGTTCACCCTCCGGCGTGTCTTGCTAATCTCCCGGGACAGCCTTCTTACCGTCCCCTCCCTCTCGGCAAGTACGAGGATTTCCCTCGTGAGGTCCTCGAAACGCTTCGTGGCATTGTCGATTGCTGCCGGTGTACCGAGGAGCCCGTAACCACTCTCGTGGACGGGGAAGGATTCGGAAGGGAGGGCCGGGACACGGACACCCATCACGAGGCGCGAACCGGTGGGGATGTCCGGGAGTGGAGGCGAGGAAGCCGCCACGGCAGCGACGGTGTCGGTTCCTGCCAGCATCTCTGCAAAAGAGAGTGCAGAGAGTGCAGACCGGAACGTTTCGTCGACCCGCCTCTTCTGTTCGAGGTATGCATCCCTGTAATCAAAGAAAGCGACCACCATCGCGTCGAGTTTTTCCTCGAGGAGGTCATGCCCTCTCTGGGCAAGGAGTTCCTGTTTCTTCAACCGCAAAAGTTCAATCCTGGTAGGGCGAATCCCGCTCCTTCCCTGGACACTCACTCCTTCTGCCCCCTGTATGCCGGATGGTATTTCCTGATGAACGACTCGTCGATGCGACGGAGTTCTCCTTCGGGAAGGACGGAGAGAAGATCCCACGCCCTGTCGAGGGTTGCCTCGAACGAGCGATCTTCCTCGGGTCCCTGGGAGATAAACTTACGTTCGAACCGGTCGGCAAAACGGATATACTCCCTGTCCGTCTCCGAGAGCCCCTCTTCCCCGACTACTGCAACGAGACCTTTGAGCTTGATGCCCTGCGCATAGGCTGCATAGAGCTGGTTGTTGACCTGTGCATGGTCCTCCCGTGTCCGGTCAGGACCGATACCGGTCTGCATGAGGCGGGAGAGGCAGGGGAGTGGATTGATCGGGGGATAGATGCCTTTCCGATGGAGGTCACGCGAGAGCACGATCTGTCCCTCGGTGATATATCCCGTAAGATCAGGAACGGGGTGAGTGATATCATCGTCCGGCATCGTGAGGATTGGTATCTGGGTAATGGAACCGGTGCGACCCTTGATGCGCCCGGCCCTCTCGAATATGCTCGCAAGATCCGTGTACATGTATCCCGGATACCCCCTCCTGCCCGGTACTTCCTCGCGGGCAGCAGAGATCTCGCGCAACGCTTCGCAGTAATTGGTCAGGTCCGTGAGGATGACAAGGACGTGCATTCCTTTTTCGAATGCAAGGAACTCGGCCGTCGTGAGGGCCAGGCGGGGCGTGATGATGCGCTCGATTGCAGGATCATCTGCGAGGTTGAGGAAAATGACGGCCCTTTCGAGTGCACCTGTCCGCGTGAAATCGGATACGAAGAATGCAGCCTCCTCGTGCGTTATTCCCATTGCGGCAAAGACCACCGCGAAGAGTTCCTGCTGTCCCCTGACCTTCGCCTGGCGCGTAATCTGTGCGGCGAGAAGGTTGTGGGGCAGGCCTGCACCACTGAATATCGGGAGTTTCTGCCCGCGGACGAGCGTGTTCATCCCGTCGATGACAGATATGCCCGTCTGGATGGAATCCCGGGGGTGTTCCCGGGCATACGGGTTGATGGACGATCCGTGGATGTCCCTTTCCTCTTCCCCGAGTGGTGGAGCACCTCCGTCGAGGGGGCGGGCTATCCCGTCAAATATCCGCCCGAGCATCTCCTCGGTGACAGCGATGTGCATCGTCTTTCCCGTGAACCGTGCAGTTGTGGCATCCGTGTCAAGGTCACGGGTTGTTCCAAAGACCTGGACGATTGCCCGGTTTGTCCGGGATTCGAGTACCTGTCCGAGCCTCTTTTCTCCTGAAGGGAGCGTAATCTCGACCACTTCGCCGAATGCCACGCCCGAGACGTTGTCCACGACCATGATGGGCCCGTGGATGTGGGTCACTGACCGGTATTCCCTTGCCCCCCTCTGCATATCAGGACCTCCCGAGGGAAGCAAACTCTTCCCTCATCTGGTTTTCGATGCCGGGAAAGACAGTATCAACAGCATTTTCCGGGACAGTTCCCATCCGGGCAAGGCGCGACTTTACCGGAAGGGAACGGATGGTCTCCGTGAGGACTCCTGAAGATACCGCCCTCCGCGCGAGGGCAAAAAACGAAAAGACCATTTCAACCATCCTGTAGAGCTTTTTGGGGGAGGTATAGGTGTCTTCCGGGTGGAAGGCATACTGCATGAGGATGCTCTCCCTTATCACCTCCGCCTCGAGGAGTGTGAGCCTGTCCCGCTCCGGGAGAACCTCGGGCCCGACAAGCTTGACCATCTCCTCGAGTTCGTTCTCCTTCTGGAGGATGGCCATGATCTCGCTCTTCATGCTTTCCCAGCCCGGACCGGCATTCTCGTTCCACCACCTGTTGACAATACCCGTGTACAGGGAATACGAGGAGAGCCAGTTGATGGCAGGAAAGTGCCGGCGGTAAGCGAGGTCCGAGTCCAGGGCCCAGAAGACTTTCACGATCCGGAGCGTGTTCTGTGTCACGGGCTCGGAGAAGTCCCCGCCGGGTGGTGAAACGGCACCGATGACAGAGATCGACCCTTCCCTTTCCTCTGTTCCGATGGTCCTGACCCTCCCGGCACGTTCGTAGAAATCGGCAAGCCGCGAGCCAAGGTACGCAGGATAACCCTCCTCGCCGGGCATCTCCTCGAGCCTTCCGGATATCTCCCTCATTGCTTCGGCCCACCGGGAGGTGGAATCCGCCATGAGTGCGACCTTGTAACCCATGTCACGGTAATACTCTGCAAGCGTCATGCCCGTGTAAACCGAGGCCTCCCTTGCTGCAACCGGCATGTTGCTCGTGTTCGCGATGAGGACCATGCGGTTGAGGAGCGGGAGGCCGGTCCGCGGGTCTTCGAGCCGTGGGAATTCGGCAAGTACGTCTGCCATCTCGTTTCCCCTCTCTCCGCACCCCACGAAGATGACGATATCGGCATTGGCCCATTTCGCAAGCTGGTGCTGGACGACGGTTTTCCCGGACCCGAAGGGACCGGGTATCGCGGCAGTCCCGCCGATAGCGATGGGGAAGAGGAGGTCAATGACCCGCTGGCCCGTGAGTAACGGGTCCACAGGGTCAAGTTTCTGCGATATGGGCCGACCGGCCCGGACCGGCCAGTACTGGACCATGGTGAGTTCCACCTCTGCCCCCTCCGACCTGATGGTGCAGACAGGGTCGTGAATCGTGTATTCTCCCTCGTCGGCGATGGTGGCAACGGTCCCGGAAAGCGCAGGAGGAACCATGATGAGGTGAGGGACTGACGGGCTTTCGGGGACAACACCGAGAACATCACCCCCCCGGACGCGGTCACCGGGTCGTGCCCGGGGTGTAAACGTCCATGGTTTCCGGGGGTCGAGAGCAGGAACGCTGCTCCCCCTCCCGATAAAGTCTCCGGACACCTGGTGCATTTCTGCAAGAGGACGCTGGATGCCATCGAAGATCGTGCCGAGGAGACCGGGGCCGAGGGCCACAGAGAGCGATCTCCCGGTGCCCGTGACCGGCTCTCCCGGCCTGATACCGGCGGTCTCCTCGTAGACCTGGATTGTTGCCCTGTCATTTTCGAGGGCTATTATCTCTCCGATGAGGGCCTCTTCTCCCACCCGGACGATCTCGAACATCCGTGCCCCGGCCATGCCATCGGCCACGACGACCGGCCCCGTGACCCTGATGATTGTTCCACGGCACTTTTTATCTCCATCCATGTCCATTTCACTCCAGTCCTGCCATTTTCAGGTAGTCCTCTCCTGCGTAATCCGCCCCTCCGGAACTATCAGGGAGGGCGAGGATCACAGGGTATCCTCCCCTGCTTCCCTCCACGCTCCTGATATCACCCCGCAGTCCGGACCAAAACCGTGCTGGGATGACAATGATCCCAATCGCGGGATCGTGGAGCCATTTTACCAGTGTCTCCCGCGCAGAGGGGGGGTCCTGCGCAACGAATACGTCCTTTATCCCTGCAAGTGCAAACCCGCGGACCATTCTGGGGTCACCAAGAACGGCAATCCTCATGATAAAGACGCCTCCGTCACGATAAACCGTGAAACGTCCGTGATCGAAAGTCCCTCGTAGAGCGAGTGAAAGAGGACACGGAGGTTTCGGACTTCGTATCGCCGGGCAATGGCATACTTGATCAGGGGTCCGCCCTGGAGGTGGTGAACCTGGGAGAGTGACACGACCCTGGCGAGTAAAAACCTGTCCAGTGCAATTTCGAGCATGGAGAGATCCGGTTCCTCTGCATCCGAAAGGGCAAATGAAAGGACGGTATAGTAATCGGTCCCTGCGAGCTGGTTGATGATCTCTTTTACCCCCCTGTTTTCGTATAGCTGTGCGAGGCGCCACTCCTCGTATACCGCACCACCCGGAACAAACCATCCGGAAACGACGTCTGCAGGGATACCCTGCCGTTTAGCCCGGAGGAGGGTAAGGATGTTTGTTACATCCGTAAATATCCCGAGAAAACCGGCGACGGCAGAGAGGTGCGAGGGATCGATATGGATGCGGGAGAGATTCAGCCTCTCCAGTGAGAATCTCCAGAGGGTATTTTCGACGGGGAACGGCGATGATGACTGTTCGGCCAGGGGAACAATTCCCGAGAGAGCCTCCTCGTACGGCGTCCCGGAGAGCCTCGCTGCGAGTTCCCGAATCCCCGAAGCACCGTCGAGGTTCCGTAACCGTTCCGGGGTCAGGCATCCGACCGGGATCAGGCGGGAAGAGATACCTGCGGTTCCCCACGGGGAATATATCATCCGAACGGCCTTTACGAGCTGTTCCACCTCGAGGACGCCCTGGTAGGCAAGGAAAAAGGGTTTTATACTGTCGGGGAGCGTTCCGAGCAGTGCATTGAATTCGTTAATGTACCAGGCATCGAGGATCCTGTCGACATCTTCCGGCCGGGCATTTTCAGGTATGTCGAGCCCCGCCCCGGCCTCCCGGACAGCCGTGCAGGCCTCGTAGATGTTTCTCGTTTCACGCATGCGCTGGAGCGTTTCGGGCCGTATGAAGGGGTTTCCTATTGCCTTGACACGTGCAATGGGATAGGCAAATTGGGCTATCGTGAGCAGTACACGGAAGTAACCAAGAAAGGTCACGATGACGAGCACGATGACGAGGAGCATTGCAAGTGCCCCGATCATCAGGAGACCGGGGTCAAGTGAAAGACCCTTTGAAAGTGTGTCCAGCATGCTCCCGAGGTCTTCACCTGCCACCCGCGTCACCCCCTTCCGAAAAGAGGATTCGTGCGACCCGTGCAGCAATCTCCCGTTCCATCCTCTCGAGCCTCGCCTCTACCGTGTTATTGACCTTCACCGTGCCGCCGGGACCCGACACGATGACTCCACCATTCGTCATGACAGTCCGGGTCGAAATGATGCATTCCCCGGGATTCTTCCCCCATTTCCTGATGAAGTCCTCTGCGAGGGGTCTGTCGGCAGGGTGCACCTCGAGCTCCACCCTGTCCTGCCCGAGGTTCCGGATACCTTCAGCCGCAAGCCTGAAGAATATGTCAGGGTACCGGGGATTCTCCCTGATCTTTCCAAGTTCCGCCTTCGCGCCTGCAAATACCTCGTTTATGGCATTTTCCCGGGCATTCCGGTATACCTTTCTTGCTTCGATTCTCGACTGCGACAGTAACTGGGTGCATGCCCGTGCAGTCTTTTCATCTTCTTCAGTCCTGATCTGACGGGTCCTTTTTTCCGCTTCCTTCCGTGCCTTTTCAATCACAAGGTCTGCCTCTTCCCTTGCCTTTTTAAGAATACGCTCTGCCTCGGTCTTCGCATCGGAAAGAATGCGCTGCTCGATCTTCTCAACGCTCATTCACTGCCACGCTCCCCGGGCATCCGGTCATACATGGAAGATCCCCAGTCCAAAGAGAACGAGGATTGCAACCAGGAGTCCAAAGATTGCAAAGGTCTCGGACATCGCGGCAAACACGAGGCTCCTGCCCATCGCTTCCGGTCTCCTGGCCGTCGCTGCTATCCCTGATGCGCACGTGATACCCTGGCCGATTGCCGAGAGTCCCCCCAGTCCGACGGCGATACCGGCTCCGATTGCCGCAACCCCGATTGCGACCGTGGTCACGAAATCATGCGTGATCATACCGGTGAATGCCATGAGGAGGATTGCGACGAGAAGACCATAGATCGCCTGTGTTTCGCATACCGCCGAGAATACGACTCCCTTGCCGAACATGTCTTCTTTCTCGCTCGTCGCGGCGATCCCCGATGCGGCTGCGATTCCCTGCCCGATTGCCGAGAGGCCGGCAAGGCCGACGGCAAGGCCACCGCCGATTGCTGCAAACCCGACGGCAAGGGAGAGCGTGGGGTCTCCTGAAATGAGTCCGCAGAAGGACATGAGAAGTACTGCAACGAGAAGACCGTAGATTGCCTGCGTTTCGCATATTGCAGCAAAAACAACTCCTTTTCCGAAGAGCCCCGGCTTCTCCGCAGTCGCCCCGATACCTGATGCAGCAGCAATTCCCTGGCCAATCGCCGAGAAACCAGCAAAACCGCTTGCAAGTCCGCACCCGATCGCGACGACTCCGGATGCGAGCGTAGTGATCAGATTCCCGGAGAACATACCCGTGAACGACATGATGAGGATGGCGACGAGAAGCCCGTATATCGCCTGCGTCTCGCATATCGCGGCAAAAACGACACCCTTGCCGAAGAGGTCAGGATGCTCTCCTGTTGCTGCCACTCCCGCAGATGCGGCTATCCCCTGGCCGATTGCGGATATGCCGGCCAGACCTATCGCAAGTCCGCACCCGATCCCGGCAAGCCCGCTCGCGACCGTTGCAATGTAATTGCCGGACAGGAGGCCGGAGAAGACAAGGATGAGAACAGCAACGAGGAGCCCGTAGATTGCCTGCGTCTCGCAGATAACGGAAAAGACAACCCCTTTCCCGAACATCTCCGGACGTTCGCTCGTCATGGCAACCGCCGAGGATGCTGCAATCCCCTGCCCGATCGAGGAGAGCCCTGCGATCCCGACGGCAAGCCCCGCACCGATGGCAGAAAGACCTATGGGAACAGGGATGTCGCCGGCAAGCCCCCCGAGGAAACCTCCCGAGAGGAGGATGAGGATGGCGACGAGGAGCCCGTAAATTGCCTGTGTCTGGGGTATGGCAGAGTAAATGAGGGCAACACCGAACTTTTCAGGGCGCTCCGCAGTCACCCCTGCAGATGCCGCGCCCGTTATTCCGACTCCGATCCCTGCCCCGATTGCAGAGAATCCGGCTGCTATTCCGGCACCGATCGCGAGGAGTGCCGTCCCAAGTCCTATCGTCACTGTCCATCACCCCTTCTCGAATACATTCTCTCCACCCTGAAGGGGGTAAACGCTTTCCCCCCACCCTGGTAAAATTTCCCAAAAAATTCGATGTACTGGAGCCTTATTGCGTGTATCACACCTCCGAGGGCCTGGATGACCACGTTGAACGCCTGGCCTCCAAGGAACACGATGATTGCGGGGACGAGGAGGAGAGGACCCGCATTCCCCACGATCTGGGCAAGGATATTCACGGTCATCGCAATTCCCCCTGTTGCGAGCGCCAGTGCGAGTATCCTCACGTACGAAAGCCAGTCACCCAGGAACCCCGTGAGGGAGAAGAAACCCATCGGGCCCCGTGTATAAAAGATCATGGCGATGGAGAGTGCGGCTCCCGCAAGGGCAAGGAAATGGAGCCACGGGGGTACCGGTGCCCATCCGAAGAATTCTGCAAGAAGAACGCCTGCAGATGGCTGGAGAATGTACCAGATGCCCTGGTCGAATATGCAGGCCCTGTATCGTTTCTTCCTGAAATTCTGGTAGAGTGCGAGCAGGAGGCCGAGGTTTATATGAACGATACCGAGAATGAGGGAGATCTGGAAAAATGCGATGGGATCCTTGAGTGGTTCTATCAGCACGAAGGGAGGTGTCATGCCAAAGAACCTCTGGGGAACATCGCCGAACCATCCCCCCTGGATAGCACCAAACATGATTGCGGAAATACCACAGAGAGTCAGGATATAACTCAGGTCACGCATCGTCGTGCTTACCCTGCCCGCACCCCTGTAAATCAGGTAACCGACGAGGGCTATGAGGATTCCGTATCCTGCGTCACCGAGCATCAGACCGAAGAAGATCAGGAATATCGGGGCAACAAACGGTGTCGGGTCGATCTCATCGTAGCGGGGACGTGCAAACATCGTGGTCAGGTACTCGAACGGTGCAAGGAACGGGGGGTTTTCGTAATGAACAGGGACTGATGAGTCTTCCGGGTCCGGTTCCTGCACGGAAACAAAATGGTGTTCCTCTGTTGCCTCTCCTACTCCTGCCCTGATCTGCGTGAGTGCACTGGCCGGCACGAATCCCTGGATAACCGTCACTTCGCCCGTAACGCCGCATCGCGTAACGAGGTCGAGTTCTTCACGCCGGATCAGGAGTTCTTCCCGGAGCGCGAGAATATGCGTCTCGTGTTCCCTGCGCAGTGCAGCAAGTTCCTCCTGCAGCGAGTCCCGCTCTGCTTTGAGTTGTGATATCTCCTCATCCGTTGCTTTCAGCACTTCCCCGGGCAGGCCCTGCCGTGCCTCTATCCGGATAGGAGTGATGCCCGGAGACTGGAGAATGGACTCGACAGCCTCTTTTTCTTCTGAAATGCAGGCAACCACGAAGACCGTGACATCTCCCGATTCACGGGAATCGACATAGATCTCGTCGCCGCAGGTCTCTGCCAGGCGCGCGATGACTCCCCCTGCAGTCTCCGTTCCTGCGGAGGCTGCATAGATCGAGAGGAAGCGGGATTCGCCCAGTGCCGAAAGATCGAAGGGGATGACCTGGAGAAGCTCGAGATCCGATCGTACACGGAACGATTCCCCGAGTCTCTCGTCTTTTTCCATAAGCAAAGCCCTGATTTCAAGGGCCCGCTCCGTTGTGTTCAGTATACTATCTATCTCTTGCAGGAGCTCTGCCAGGGTCCCTGCAGTGACCGGGTATTTTTCGTGTCCCCGGGGCGAAACAAGTTCTTTCAGAAAATTTCCCGGGCTGGGCGGGAACTCGTAAAGGGCTTCAAGAACCCGATCGAGCCGGACACGGTATTCCGCACACCTGTCAGCGAGAAGATCCCGTTCTCCGGCTTCGAGGTGATCCTGGAGGGGAGGATCGAATTCACGGAGGGGAATGACCTCGAGCATCCCCGTTTCGTGGAGTGCCCCTATCCCTGCACTTCGCCGGGTATTATCGATGCCCAGCGTCACCCTGTACATCCGGGCCGGATAGAACATGCGGTTCACCAGTCACAATATCAACGATGCAGCGGGTCGCTTTATCCGCTCTCTTCTTTGCCATTTCCAGGAGAAATTCTGCATCATTGACGGCTTTCTGGATAATCTCCTTTCCCTCTTTCTCTGCACGTTCGAGTGAGGCTCTTCTCCTGGCATCGCCTTCTCTTTGTGCTTCCGCTATTGCCTGCGAAACCAGGGCATCAGCTGATTCTGCAGCCCTCGAAAGGATATCTTCAGCTTCCTTTTCGGCCCCGGCAATGATTTCGAGTGCCTTCTCTTCTGCACGTTTCAGACGTCTTATCTCTTCAAGAGCCATGGAATCCGATGTCTCTGATATGTTGTCATTATCGCAACAACTACTTCAAGGTATCTTTATGGTTGAGAGCCCCGGACGCAGGAGCCCATGCAACGTGATCAGGGATAGAGGATACCCTGTTATTAGTCTTATGGAAAATGTCCCGGGTCCTTACCGGTGCTGACAGGAGGGTGGATGAAGAAGACTACGCCGGCATGGCGAATGGTTTCGAATCCATTATCTTGTGTCCGAGCCTAAAAATCAGGGATATCCATGCAGGAAGGCTTCCTTTTTACCTTCGCAGTCACCGGTTGCACGGTTGTGGGGGTCATCTTTCTCCTCATCCTCTGGGGTGTCATTTACGGGAGGATGAATCCATGATCGACCCGGTGGATATGGCAATTGTCATCGTTTATTTCCTCATCCTCGTTGGGATCGGAGTCGTGGCATCGAAAAAGATCCACACGATGAACGATTACGTACTTGCAGGCCGATCCCTCGGTTTCTGGCTCTTCACCATGCTGATGATAGGTTCCGTCTGCAGCGGGATGTCGCTGCTCGGTGTTTCGGGCCTGGGATACTCGTACGGATGGCCCACCATCTGGGAACAGATTTTTGTCCCGCTCTCCATCGCGTTCTGTATCGTCTTTTTTGGGGTAAAGATACACGGCCTGGCACAGGAATGGGGGTACCTCACCATACAGGACTACCTCGCCCACCGCTTCGGAAGTGAGACTGCATTGAGGTCTCTTTCGGCCGTTTCCGGGATAATCGTCTCGCTGATTTACCTTGCCGGGCAGTACACGGCCGTGAGTATCGTTCTCATGTGGCTTTTTGGTCTGCCACATTGGATCGCACTCATTACCGGAGCATGCATCGTGACCATCTATACCGTGATTGGCGGATTGTATGCAGTCACGTGGACAACCCTCATCCAGGGCCTCATCCTCATTGCCGGCGTCCTCGTCATGGCACCACTCGTGATCATGAAGGCAGGCGGTTTTATGCACATCAACGAAGTCATGGCCGCGCAGAACCCGGATTTCATCAGGCTCTGGGTCGATTCCGGTCTTTTTACCCCTGCCTATATCTTCTCTTTCTCCCTTCTCCTGATGGTGGGGCTGGCGTGTGCTCCTCACGTTATCAATAACGTCCTTGCTGTAAAAAACGCTTCATTCTTCAAGTGGGCACCGCTCGTTGCATTCTGCATCTACGGGCTGGTCATGTTCCTTCTCAAGTTCGGTGGATTTGCAGGAAGGGTGCTTGTCAGCGAGGGGATAATTACCCTGCCGCCCGTCAAGAATGCAGGGGATTTCGTGTTCATTTACGCTATCCAGTCCGCTCTCCCGAATATTGTACTATGGGGGGTTTTTGCCGTTGTCGTCCTTGCCGCCGTCATGTCTACAACGGACCGCCTGATGCTCACAATTGGGACGTATTTTTCATGGGACATTTTTAAAAGTCTCATCAAACCGGATGCCACAGACAGGCAGGTAATCCTCGTCAGCAGGGTATCCGTTGCCGCAGCAGCCATCCTGACAGTGCTGATGGCACTTGACCCGCCTGCAATGCTCGTCTGGCTGATATGGGCAGGTATCGGGATCATGTTCGCCACATTCGCGGTTCCCCTCCTTGCCGGGCTCTACTGGAAGAGGGCAACGCGGGAAGGTGCGCTGGCCGCAATGGCCCTCGGGCTCGTCACTTCGTGCCTGGCAGGGGGCCTGACGTATTTTAAGATCATGCCATTGCCCGTCCATTTCAGTCTTTTCGGGGTTCTCGTTGCCATTGCAGCGATGGTCATCGTAAGCCTCATGACGCCTCCGACAAGTCCCCGTGTCCTTGAGGAGACAAAGACGGGTTTTTTCCTGAAATAGGTTTTTTTCAGAAAAAAGGGGGTTCCGTGACATGCGCCGGGCATGGACCCCCCGTTCCCCGATTCATTGCGGGTGGCGCCTTCATTCGCTTTATGCGCGCTTCCCTCCTTTATAAACATAATAAAGCCTATATAAGGGTGACAAGATCAAAAATTATATTAACTATAAAAGCTATATGGGGTATGCCTCAGTGGGGAACTGACTGGGGATACCTGCCACAGTGAAATGAGTCCCCGGATCGAAACGGCTCGAAGGTCCGGGTGACGAAGAAGTCATTCACTGCGGGGCCGAACAAATGTTCAGGTAACATACTGCCGTGATGACTTGAACTCATGGTCCAGAACGGCGAAAAAGGCCATGAGTGACAAAGAAAGGTCATCATCGGGGCCGTAAGAGTATGTTCAAGGAACATGATGCTGCAATACCCCGAACCCGTATCTCAAAACGGCGAAAGAGGTACGGGTGATAAAAACGAGGTATCGCAGGGCCGAACGTGTGTTTCCAGAAATGTCCTCACGGGGCACCCGTTCCGGACACTATTTTCCCGTTATCTGATTGGAAATTTCGTTACAGATCCAAGGTTATCGATGATGGAAAACTTTGAATAAAATACGACCCACAAGGAGGCATCCACCCTGTCCGACGGACAGGGTTTCTGCCATGGATTGGAACGTTCAGTCGGTGACTTAGTTGGACACTAATACACCTGCTATAAGATGGAAAGCGCTTATTATTAAACTTTTTGAATCATTCCGGGTCAGGGAAAGGGCCCGAGAGGGGAAAAAGGCGATGATTCACCTTCCTTTTGACAGGAGGGCAAGACCCCTTTCAAACTCATCCAGGTATGCCTGCAGGGAGAGGGAACCTTCAGGGAAAGGGCAGTCCGGGTCGCGGTTTTTTTCGAGAGTGGAAGCAGATGGCAGGAGGAGGTCGAGCATAATCCCTGTTTTCCGGCTTGCCCTGCACATCGCCTCCCTGAAGGGGCCGATGCAATAAGCCACCCGTTTCCTGTAGATGTCTTTCGTTTTTGTCAGGTATGCTGCAAGGCGGTAGGTCTCTATCTCGAGGAAAGCCTCGCGTATGGTATTGTCCGTGCATTTCCCGAGCATGTAATGGTAGTGCGCAAAGGGATACATCAGCTCGAGTTCTCTGGGGACGACACCGCAGGTTCCAAAAACAACGATATGGTAGGTATCTGGGAGAACCCGGGAATCGATGATCCTCTGGAAAAGGCGGTGACTCGGGCTGCTGCTGTATGGTTTCCTGAGGGCACAGGGGAGAAATATCGCGATCTCTCTTTTTGGTGGAGTGTAGGTGCTGATGATGAAACGGAATGCATCCTCGAATTCTGGGAGAAAAAAGGGAGGATCATTTATGATAATGCCATCCCGGGTAAGATGAGAATCATCGTGTTCCTTTATACCGCCGCCTGTCATCGTATCATGCCGGACAATATTTTTTAAAGGTTCTCCCTCCTGATTCTGCTAATTGAACCCGTCCCCCGGATGAACCACGAGCAGCCGTTTTACTGGTACCGGTTGAACCCCTGGGCTATCAGGTCGGAAAGCCACCGATCGAGGAATGCCGATAATTCGTTACGGACAGCAAGGTTCACCTTCCCTGGTGCGGGGTAGACGACCTTTTTGGTCTCGCGTGAAAGGCAGACCAGTGGTTCTGCAGTCTCTTCTCCATGGTCGACACGTACCTCGATGTCCGGGTCTGCAACCATCAGTCCATCGACAACAGGGTTCTGGGAGAGTGCATACGTGTCCGGGGAGAGCCTGTCAATGCAGAGCGGCACGTAGGGAGGATTTTCGATAACTGCATACTGTTTCACGTCGAAGATTCCCATCTTTTTCATTTTCTGGTATATGGATCGGTAAATATCGGTCATTACAATCCCTCCCGGAACTTATTTACTCACTATCTTGCAAAAAAAGGAAGATAAACGTTATGAAGGAACGGTATCGTCCGCTATACCAGCGTTTTCCCGGGTAAGGGGAGGTAATGAGAACGTATCCTGTTTTAATGGGACCGGGGGAGACGAAGAGGGAAACTGTCCCATCTTTGCATAGCAGGGAAATTGTTCCGCCGCAATTTAAAGACCAGACTTCAGATCCAAAACCGGAACAAGGAGGAGAAATTACAAGAGAGCCATATGTTCGAGAAGGATCCTTGTCCCAATAACGATGAGTATCATGCCACCGATTATCTCGAACCTCTCTCCGAAACGTTCCGACAGCCTGCCCCCAAGGAAGGTGCCGGCTACCGAGAAGAGAAATGAGACGACCGCCGCGACCAGAGCCATGACCACCATACCGTCACCGATAAGGGCAAAGGACAGGCCCACCCCGAGTGCATCGATGCTTGTTGCAAGGGAAAGGGCGAGCAGAGTCCCGGGAGAAAAGTAATCTTTCACATTTTCCCCTTCTCCGGCTCCTGTTCCCTCGTATACCATTTTCAGGCCCACGACAAGGAGAATTCCAAAAGCGACCCAGTGGTCAAACGCAGAAACGAGATAAACGAGGAATCCTGCGGAGAAGTACCCGGCAAGGAACATTCCTCCCTGGAACACGCCAAAACATGACCCGAGAACCAGTGCAATGCGCAGTCTTTTTTCCGGGCTGCAGCTCCCTGCTGACAGCGAGACTGCAAAACAGTCGAAAGCAAGTGAGATTCCCAGGAACAGGATGAGGAATGGATCCATCTGCCGGTAATTATTCGGGAGGCAGAGGCATATATCCAGCTGTCACACGCCATCAGTTATCCGGGGCGTAACTCTCCTGTCGCAGGTTTCGTAAAAAAATTTTTGTGCGGCAACGCAGACCTTGTGGCATGGTTTGTCATAGCATGGCATGGGGTGTCGGGTATTCCTCCGGATCTTTATGACCGGGTCTATTCCCGGTCATTGGAAAGTCCGGAGGAATTCTGGGCTGAAGCTGCAGGAAAGGTGACCTGGTGGCGCCAATGGGACCGGGTCCTCGATAGATCGAATCCCCCGTTTTTCCGGTGGTTTTCCGGGGGGATTCTCAACACGTGCTACAATGCCCTTGACCGCCACGTGGAAGCGGGGAGGAAGGACCAGGTTGCCCTGATCTATGACAGCCCTGTGACACGGACAATGAGAAAGTTCACTTATGGAGAACTCCTCGATGCCGTATCCCGTTGTGCCGGGGGTCTCCTCGAACTCGGTGTCAGTAAGGGGGACCGGGTCGTCATCTACATGCCGATGATCCCGGAAGCGGTTATCGGGATGCTTGCCTGTGCACGGATAGGAGCAATACACTCGGTGGTCTTCGGTGGTTTTGCACCGAGGGAACTTGCAACCCGGATTCGCGATGCCTCTCCAAAGGTTCTTCTCATCTCTTCGTGCGGGATAGAGGTCACACGGATCATCCCCTACAAGCCACTTATCGACGAGGCTCTTGAGCTTGCAGGGGTCGATATCGATTGCTGTGTCGTTGTCCAGAGACCCGAATACGAGGCAGACATGATCCCCGGGCGTGACAGGGCATGGTCAGGGTTCATGGACAGGGCACCCCCCGCGGAGTGCGTACCCGTCGGGGCGACCGACCCCCTTTACATCCTCTACACATCAGGCACAACAGGCATTCCCAAGGGCGTCGTGAGGGACAACGGGGGGCACCTCGTCGCCCTCCTCTGGAGCATGGAAAATATCTACGGTATGAAACCGGGGGAAGTCTTCTGGGCGGCATCGGATGTGGGATGGGTGGTCGGCCATTCGTACATCGTGTACGGACCACTTGCCTATGGGTGCACGACAATTATCTACGAGGGCAAATCTGTCGGAACCCCGGATCCCGGTGCATTCTGGAGGGTCGTCTCCCAGCACAGGGTGAATGCCCTCTTTTGTGCTCCAACGGCTCTCCGTGCCATCAGGCGCGAGGATCCGGCAGGCAGCCACATCAGGAAGTACGACCTGTCTTCTCTCCGGACCCTTTTCCTTGCGGGGGAAAGGTGTGATCCCGATACCCTTGTATGGGCAAGGGAGAACCTCTCCGTCCCCGCGATCGATCACTGGTGGCAGACAGAGACCGGCTGGGCTATTGGTGCAAACCCCGTCGGGATATCGTTACTTCCCGTCAAGCCCGGTTCCTGCACCCTCCCGATGCCCGGTTATGACGTCCGGGTTCTTGACGAAGCGGGAAACGAAGTTTCGGCAGGGACAACGGGAAATATCGCAATCCGCCTGCCGCTGCCTCCCGGGTGCTTCACGACCCTCTGGCAGAAGGACGAGGAGTGCAGGAGAACCTACTTCTCGACATATCCTGGTTTCTACCTGACCGGTGATGCAGGATACAGGGACAAAGACGGGTACCTCTGGATCATGGGAAGAACGGACGACATTATCAATACGGCAGGTCACCGCCTCTCGACAGGTGCCATGGAGGAGGTGATCGCATCGCATCCCGATGTTGCCGAGTGTGCTGTCGCAGGAGTGGCCGACGAGGTAAAAGGAGAGGTCCCTGTGGGTTTTGTAGTCCTGAAAGCGAATGTGAACCGTAATAACGGGGACATCGCCCGTGAACTGGTCCAGATGGTCCGGGACCGGATTGGGCCCATTGCGTCCTTCAAAACCGCTGTGGTTGTCAGAAGGCTCCCAAAGACGCGTTCCGGAAAGATCCTCAGGGGTGTCATGAAGAAGATAGCAGATGGCAAGACGTATTCCGTTCCCCCGACAATAGAGGACCCTGCAGTCCTCGCGGAAGTTGCAGAAAGGCTCTCCGAAATGGGATATCCCCGCAGGGGCCCCTGAGAGGCATCTCATGGAAGGGATTTAATCCCTTTTCCTCACATTATTTCCCATCATCAAGCACCAGTATGGCGGCCCGGCATACCCCTCCCAAACTCTCTTGGGAATAGCAGGTCACATTCTATGTACATGGTGATACTCCGCGCATGCTGATCGGGATGGATGTTGGCGGGACGAATACTGACGTTGCCTTCGTTGATGGTGAGACTGCGTCCATAAAAGTCCCCAATTCGGCAGGGATCGATACGGCACTCTCCCGTATCTCCCGCCCGGGAAGACTTGCAGTCAGCACGTCCACGCCGCTCAACCATCTCCTGGCGGAGAGGGACAGGAAAATTGTGACCATCCTGATACCCGGCATGGGTCTCTTTTACGAAGGTGGAATGAAAGGGGCTGTCAATCACTGCGGGGACATCGTCGAAGATATCGACAGGGATGAGATCGATCGCTTCCTGCGGGCAAACCCCGCAGATGCCGTGGCTATTGCAGGTAAATTCTCCGTCAGGAATCCTGCCCTCGAAATGGCTGCGGCAGAGTGTGCTTGCAGGTATTTTCCAAAGGAGCGTATCGCACTGAGTCATCCCCTCGCCGTCCTGGATTTTCCGGCCCGGATTGTGACAACGCGGCTGAATGCCCGGATCAGGGAAGAGGCCTTCCGGCTCGTATCCCTGATCGGGCAAAGGAAGAAGGACTTTCTCTTCTTCAGGGGGGACGGCGGTCTCACGACGCCGGAAAATGTCCTCAAAGACCCATCCGTCCTTTACAATTCGAGCCCTGCAGCCGTTGCCCTCGGCGTCCATTACCTGACAGGGTTAAAGGACTGCCTTGCCGTGGACATCGGGGGAACGACAACGGACCTCGTTCCATTGGAAAAGGGAATACCCTGCACCGAAGAACTCGTGTACGGGGGGGAGAGGACTGTCACGCGGGTGGTAAAAGCCGAGTCCCTGCCATTTGGCGGGGATTCTGTCATCGCGGACTCCATCGAGCCGAAAAGGGACGGAAACGCCCTCGCCTTCGGGGGGAGGCTCCCGACACTCACGGACGCACTCAACAGGGCAGGGTACGAGATCGGTGATTTCAGGGCCTCTTTGAGCCTCCGGTTGGAACATGCGGAAAAAGCCGTGGATGATTACTGCAGCATTGTCGCGGCAGCGGTTGCAGCCCACGATCCGCCGAAGATCGCCGGATGCGGCTACCTTGCCCCCATCCTCGTCCCGGAGATCGCACGGCGTGCCAGGAAACCCTTCGTCATTCCCCCCCATGCTGCCTGCGCCAACGCAGTTGGTGTTGCAGTCTCACGTGTCAGTCTCACCCTTTTTGCCCACTTCGACGGAGGAAGGGGCAGGGTTGTCATGAACGGGGAGACGGGAAAGATCGACAGGGTGGGAGACGATGACGAACTCGTTGCCATCTGCACTGCGGAAGTGAAACGCCGAGCCCTCGCGGCCGGGGCCGATCCCCGTGACCTCGATGACATCAGGGTCCTCCACTGCAGTTCCTTTGACGTTGTCCGCGGGTCTTTCCGTACTTCCCGCATCGCCGATATCGTTGTCCAGGTGGCTCCCGGAATAACAGCGGAGGCACGATGACAACCGGGCTCATCTTCGATCGTGAATTCCTCCTGCACGAGCAGTCACCTTCGCACCCCGAGAGGAGGGAGAGGCTTTCCTACACCATCGATCAGATGGAGGAGGAGGGATTGTTCCATCATCCCCGGATCAGGGTCTCCCGTCCACCGAGGGCAACGCGGGAGCAGGTCGAAAGGGTGCATCATCCCGAGTACGTCAGGTTTCTCGAGGAGGCGAGCAGGAGGGGAGGATTCATCGACTTCGACACGGTGGTCCCAACAGGCCTGCTTGATTGTGCACTCCTTGCAGCAGGCGGCGCTCTCCACGCGGGCATCTCGGTCTGGAAAGGTGATTTTACCAATGCCTTTGCCCTCGTCAGGCCACCGGGCCATCATGCCCGTGCCGGGACGGGCGCGGGATTCTGCTATTTAAACAACATGGCAATCATGGTCCGGCACCTCCAGCACGAAGGTGTCCGCAAGGTACTCGTCCTTGACTGGGATGCTCACCACGGCGACGGGACACAGTCGATCTTCTACGCGGATCCTTCTGTCCTTTTCACATCGATACACCAGAAACCCCTGTACCCGGGTTCGGGAGATATCGACGAGACGGGGGAGGGACCGGGACTTGGATATACCGTCAACATGCCGGTCCCGCCGGGTACCGGGGATGTGAGTTACCATTACCTCTTCGATACCGTGATTGCACCGCTGGCCAGAGAATTTTCCCCCGATATCATCGCAATCTCGGCAGGGCAGGATGTGCATTTCACCGATCCCCTTACAGGCCTTGCGGTATCTGCCCGGGGTTATGCAGAACTCGTCAGGAAGGCAGTCATGCTCGCAGACAGTATCTGTAACGGAAAACTGGTCGCGGTTCTCGAGGGGGGTTACAGCGTGGAAGGCGGGCTGCCCTATACGAATCTGGGTATCATCGCAGCCCTCGCCGGCCTCCCGCTGGAGAGCATCCGTGAACCTGCCGGTTATCAGGAAATTCTTCTCCGGGCAACCGATCCGTCCGCCCACGAGAGGGTGTGCCAGACTGCCGGAGAACTGCGAAAACTGCTTGCCCCGCACTGGAATTGTTTTTCCTGACGGTTTTGGACCGGCATGGACCCCGCAGCAATGCATAAGCGGGAAAAAACCAATATGGAAGGGAGGAAGACACGATGGTCCGGATCGGTCTTGTGCAGGCACCTGCAAGCACAGATATTGCTGCAAATCTGGAAAGGAATACCAGCATGGTAGAGGAAGCACTCGCGCAGGGTGCACACATCGTCTGCCTCCAGGAGCTTTTCTGTTTTCCTTATTTCCCCCAGTACCACGGTTTCCAGGCAAACCAGTATGCCCAGGCTATCCCCGGGCCGATCACGGATACCATCTCGCGTCTTGCATGCACATACGGGGCATTTATCATCGTTCCACTGCTCGAAGCAGGAGAGGGAGGAGAGCTTTACAATTCTGCAGTCATTGTCAGGCCGGACGGGAAGACAGGCCGGGTTTACCGGAAGATACACATCCCCAATGATCCCCTCTATTACGAGAAGGAGTATTTCTCGCCCGGGTCCGGGTACGTTGTCGAGGAGACTCCTTTTGGCCGAATCGCCGTTCTCATATGTTATGACCAGTGGTTTCCGGAGGCTGCGCGACTCGTTACACTCAAAGGTGCAGATATCATCTTCTATCCCACCGCACTCGGCACGATACGGGGAATGGAAGATCCCCTCGAGGGTGACTGGAAGGGAGCGTGGGAGAGTATCCAGAGGGGCCATGCCATCGGAAACGGTGTGCACATCGCAGCCGTGAACCGGGTGGGACGCGAAGGTGATCTCTGTTTCTTCGGGGGTTCTTTCATCTGTGACTCGTTTGGAAACGTTCTGGCGCGGGCAGGAACCGGGCAGGAAGTCCTCGTGGCAGATGTGGATCTCTCGATGAACACCTGCGTCAGGGAGGGTTGGGGTTTCCTTGCAAACCGGCGCCCCGACACGTACCATGGCCTCGTCAGTCTGCAGGACATGCACCTCCGGATCACCCCGGCTCAGGCCGGGTTCCGGATGCCTGCGGAATGGGAACCGCACCAGGGCGTCTGGCTTTCATGGCCGCTCGACAATGGAACCTTTTCCGACCTCAAAGCAGTGGAAAGAGCGTATATCCGGATGATTCGGGCCCTCGTGGGAAGGGAGAGGATCTACCTCCTCGTCCAGGATACGGAGATGGAGAGACGTGTCCGGGATATCCTCGCACGCGAATGTATCCCGGGGGGATATGTCCGGTTCTTCGTCTTTCCCTATGCTGATGTATGGTTCCGCGATTACGGCCCGACATTTCTCGTCCATGGACGCGATCCCTCTCTCGCAATGGTCAACTGGACCTTCAATGCGTGGGGGGAAAAATATCCCGAACTCGTATCGGATGACCGGATACCGGCATTCATCGAAAAGGAACTCCAGATCCCGTCATTCGTTCCGGGCATGGTTCTCGAAGGGGGTTCTATCGAGACGGACGGGAATGGGACGCTCCTCGTTACAGAACAGTGCCTCCTCCATGAAAACAGGAACCCAGCCCTTACGAAGGGAGAGATCGAGGCGAAACTCCGGGACTACCTGGGCGTGTCACGAGTCATCTGGCTGAAGGGTGGAATCGCAGGAGATGACACCGACGGGCACATTGATGATGTTGCCCGGTTCACCAGTCCCGGCACCGTTGTCTGTGCAGTAGAGGAGGATCCCCACTCCGGGAACTATGGAATTTTGCAGGAAAACTTTGCACTATTGAAGAAGGCGACGTCGCATGACGGAAGGCCTCTTTCCATCATCCCGCTCCCCATGCCTGCGACCGGGGAAGAGGTCCTCCCTGCCAGTTACACCAATTTTTACATCGGAAATGGCGTTGTGATGGTGCCGACGTTCAACGATCCTGCCGACAGGAAAGCCCTGCAGATACTCGAATCACTCTTCCCCGGCAGACTTGTTGTCGGTATCGACTGTTCCGCCATGATCACCGGGATGGGAGCGATCCACTGCGTGACCCAGCAGTTCCCGTCATTGTAGTTTCAAAAAAGGGAAAAGGTCCCCTTCCCCCTGCATTCCCCGGCAACTTCGGTCTGCCATTTTATGGCGGGCATGAATCCGGGACGCAGGAGAGATGGACGTGGACTATCACCCATGCGTGGCCTGTGCCTTTGAGGACGCATGATACCCGTCCCCGGTAACTTTTTCCCGACGAGTCAGGTCCGGCAGAAAAGTAACCGTTCACCCACGCGACTGTCCCTACTGCTCCTGCTTCGAGGTTCATGAGCCTGAAATTCCGGTACCGTTCTTTTTCCCGTTCCAGGTATTCCCCTATCCCGGTCATGCCCCGGAAAACAGCCTCTTCGTCCGGGCTGACGAACGATGCGTTTCTGTCAAGGAGGGCAAGGGCTGCAGGGACGTCGCTCCTGCCCAGGTACTTTGCAAACGTGTCCAGCGTATCGAGAACCTGGAGACTTGTCTGCGGGCTTGGAGTCATATGTCTCTCAATGGCATCCGAAGGCATAGAAGAATATCGGATTAGTCCTGTGATGCCGGGAACAGGCCGCACCTCCCTGTTCCCCCTGCAACGTCTATGCGTTTTTATCCTCGAATCCAGATATGGATAACCAGGAATGATACTGGATCATGACGGTCCTGGTCCGATGCCGGGCAGGAAAGCCTCCCCCCGCATCATCATCCACGTGGACATGGACAGTTTTTATGCATCCGTGGAAGTCCGGCACTACCCTGACCTGGCAGGAAAACCTGTCATCATTGGTCCCGATCCGGCAGTGAGTGGCGGAAGGGGGGTAGTACTGACCTGTTCCTACGAGGCACGGAAATTCGGAGTCCGCTCGGCAATGCCTGTCACTAGGGCGCACACACTGTGCCCCCATGCCATCTTTCTTCCGCCGCGCCACGACCTCTACCAGGAGACATCCGAAAGGGTCATGGACATCCTGGAAGGGTATGCGGACCGGTTCCAGCAGGTGAGCATCGACGAGGCATTCCTGGACGTTTCGTCCTGCGGTGACTATGCTGCAGCAACCGAGCTTGCAAAACGGATAAAGGAGGACATTTACAGGGCCGAGCGTCTCACGTGTTCCATCGGTATTGCGCCCGGGAAGAGTATTGCCAAGATTGCATCAGACCTGGAAAAACCCGGGGGACTCGTGGTCATCACTCCCGGAAAGATCAGGGAATTCCTCTCGCCCCTGCCCGTCGGGAAAATCCCCGGTATCGGTCCAAAAACGGCAGCGGCACTCGTGAACCTGGATATAAGGACGATCGGGGACCTCGCGGAAGCGGATATCCAGGACCTGAGGGAACTCTTTGGGAAATCGGCTGTCACAGTCAGGGACATCGCGCGGGGAATCGACGATGACGAAGTGAGGGAGAGCCGAAGGATACAATCGATAAGCCGCGAACAGACGTTCTCTCCCGACTGCGGTGACCCGGAAGAGGTAACCAGAATACTCCTCGAGCTCTCCGATGAACTATGCAGGGAACTTGAGAGCGAGGATGCTTATGCACGGACGATTACTGTCAAGGTAAGGTACCCGGATTTCACCACGCTGACACGGGCACAGACACTTCCCCGTCCCACCCGCGAAGTCCGCCACATAAGGAGGGCAGTAATCGGGCTCGGACTGCCCCTTCTCCACGACCAGAAGGTCAGGCTGGCAGGTGTGCGGCTCTCATCCCTTGTCACACGGGATACACACCAGAAAAAGATCGGGGACTTCTCAGGATGAAAAAAAATATATCAGGGGCCCCCTCTGAAAAAAAGGGGCCTCCTGTGTCAGAGGACAGCGCTAGCCGAAAACATGAATTTCTGTATGTTTCCGCTCGCAGTCACCATCTGTTTGAATTCTATGATGGTCACCCTGCCTCCCGTGCTGCCTCCGGAGGAGCCCTGCTTTGCCCATGCAGAGACCGTCCCCCTGGCAGATCGAGTGGAGAGTGACTCGTATGGAGTCAGGTCTGTCGTGCCCGGCGGGGTATAGCTCTCCCATTCGGTTGAGAGAGGAGTGTCAATGCCTGATGTCGTGGGGATATCGGGGGAAACGGGGAATACATGATATGAACTGGACATGAGGTTTTCCCCCATATTCTGGTTCTGGTCTGCACCTGCTGACGTCATGAGGATCATGCCTGCGAGGACAATCCCCGGGAGCAGGAGTTTCCAGAACCTCTCATCCACTATCTTTTCACCTCCTACATCTGCTTGTTCGGGATCTGTTCCTTTCACATGTCCCACGTCCGTGGGACACATGCCAAATCCCGGGCGTCGCACAGTATCCCGTGAGATCCTGTCGCCGCCACGAACAGATACGGACATTGAGTATAAATAGTCATTGAACCGCGAAGTCATATACATCAGCCTGTGCCATCGATACACTGCCCCCGCGGCAAAAGGATTACAACAGTTTAGGTCGTAACTGGACACGTATGTCCGGACCGGTTGCGAGGAAGGACGAATCTTTGGTCAGGGACGAGCTTCGCCAGTATTTCCAGGAGATAGACGTGACGATAATCAGGGAATTTGACGAGGGTGAGTTCAACGGTTTCTGGGTACGGTTTGGAGACTTCCCCATTCTCCTTGAAAACCAGAAGAAGAAGAGCTATTACATCGTGGCATTCCAGATCACGCTTCCTGCGGGCCCCGAAGTGGACGCCCTGAACAGTTACTATGAAAAGAAGGATGCACAATTCATTTACGAGCTGACACGGGCTTTTACGTCGCCCCTGACAGGATTCTCACGAATCATCGAGGGAGGCAGGGTCATTGGTTTCACAATCTCGCGTTACATATACCCGTTTTACCACGACTTTTCAGTCAGAGACCTTGACCGTGCCATCCAGGCAGTTGTGAGCCAGGGGGCTATCGGGATTGCTTTCTTAAAAACAATACTTCCGGAAGGAAAGGAGATTCCTGCAGAGTGAAGGTTTGTCTGATCGGGAAAGGGGGGAGGTTCCGTCTGATCCTATCCCCTTTCATCACCCTCGTATCGGGGTAACCCCGGTTATCTGCATGCGGGCGTGAGAATCCCGTACAGGAGGAGATTGGTTCCATTCCGGGTGGGTCCGGGACCGGGCACAATACCTTAAATACCCGTATTCATATGGTCAATAGGATGGAAGAAAAGGACTGGATCGAGAAGGCACAGAGGGCGAAGAACATGGGAAAGCTCGAGGAGGCTCTTGCTGCATACAGGGAAGCCCTCGCATGCAATCCCCGCAACAGGTCAGCAATGGAAGAGATGGGAGACATCTATTACGAGCTCGGGAGGCACGCCGAGGCCCTGTCCATGTACGATGCTGCGCTTGCCGAGGACCCCCACAATCTCCTCGTTCTCTACAAAAAAGGGTATACCCTGCGAAAGATTCACCGATGCGAGGAGGCATTGAAAAGCCTTGATGTGGCTCTCTCCCTCAACCCCGACTTTCTCTATGCCCTTAACGACAAAGGATACTGTCTCAATGAACTGGGGAGATACAGCGAGGCCATCACCTGTTTTGATCATTCCCTTTCGATCAGCCCGCGCAATATCCGCGTCCTTGCGAGCAAGGGTATTGCACTCCGGGAGATCGGGAGACTGGAAGAATCACTGGAGTGCTTCGACCGCGCACTTGAATTGAACGCAGTCAACGCGTTCGTGTATTACCAGAAGTCCCTTACGCTCCGTGCAATGGGCAGGATTAAAGAAGCAGATGAGTGCATTGCCCGCATCAACTTTCCCATGCCCGGAAAAGGCATCCATAAGTAAATCCTTTTTCCGGAACGGGATGGCACGTATCACCGGGTGGAAAAGTACCGTTTAAACCCGGGCAAAAAAACATCATCACTTTTTGCATCTTCCAATCAGCGAGAGAATATTATCCCCTCCCCCGGCGCCGGCAGTCTTCTGGCTCCCGTGCATGACGTCGATCAGGGAGATACCCAGACGCGTTGCAAGGGATCGCTCCATGAGTCCCCCGATGATGAGGTCAATGTCAAGGGAGACGAGGGTCTCTTCAATCGTCTCCCATCCGGGAGCAACAAGGATTTTGCATTCCGGGCCCGCGGCTTCCCTGATCCGTTCAAGGAGGGGTGAGGGAAAATCGAGAATGATGGTCCGGGGAGAAAGACCATGAGAGCGGAGAAACCTGGCAAGAGCAATTGCGCGGGTCGGCCCGGCGAAGAGGGCAATTGCGGGTTTCCTGCCTGAAAACGAAAAGTGTTCCCGTGCGATGATCCGGCTGTCCGGTACCGGGAGGCCAAGGGACACGGACACGTCGCGCAGAAACTCGAGCGAGAGTTCAGCACCAACAGGAAACGGCACGGTAATCCAGGGCGTCCCGAAGGTTTCCTCGAGGAACTTCGCTGCCTCGAGACCGGAAGTCTCGCATATGACGATGTTTCTTTCAGCACGCCCTGCATTCTGCAGGTCCGCAACCGTGGCCCCGGCCGGTATGACTGTTCCGACGGATATGCCGATGAGAGACAGCAGGTGCTTCATTTCCCGGAGATCAGGCCCGCCCCGGAGCATTCCGACCAGGTTAACCGTTCCCCTCTCTTTCTCCACGCCTCTCTTTGCAGTCCGGGCTACCAGGGCCCGGAGAGTCGTTGCATACCCTGTCGAGAAGTCGCCGGAAAACCCCCCGGCCTCGATGGGGATGGCCAGTGCATCCGTCCGTGCTGCCCTGCATGCACTCTCGAGGTCTTCGCCGATAATCCCCGACGCACAGCAGGAGAGAACCACTATCATGTCCGGTCTTTTGAGACGATCCAGTTCTTCGATGGCATTCCGTAACCGGTCCTCGGCCCCGAAGACAACGTCATGCTCGTCCATGCACGTTGAAAAGACGGGGTTGTGGCGGTCTCCCCTCATGCCGAGGATGTAATTGATATGGTAGACGCAGCCCCGCGGTCCATGGACGAGGACAACCGTCCTTTTGAGCGTTGCAACAGCCTTTATGGCCCCAAAGAGCGCACAGGTGACCCTCGGTATCTCGAGGCTGGCAGGCAGAACATTCACAAAAAAGGATATGGTAACCGGGGGGCTTTTATAAGTTTATGCACCTCCCTTCTGTCCATTGACCGGGCCGGCGGGATTGAACCGGGGATATTTCATTTACAGGACACCCCGCCGGACATGGGGGAGGCGTGACAGCTTCCTTGCCTGTTCCATCACGTCCATCGCCTCGTTGTCCCTTCCCAGCCGGGAGAGGCAGATCGCCTTGTTGTTGAGGGCGCTGACATCCTCCGGGTTGAGGGAAAGGGCAAGGTCAAAGGCATCGAGGGCCTCCTCGTACCGCTGGAGACCCGCAAGGGCGACTCCCCTGTTCGTATGCACAACCCCGACGCCCGGGTTGATCGCGATGCATGCATCGTAGGAGGCGAGAGCGGATTCGTAATCACCCATGTCTGCGAGTGCGACACCGCGGTTGTACAGGGCCTTGGGGTACCGCGGCTCGATTGCAAGGACCCTGTCGTAGGATTCAACAGCCCCTGTGTAATCACCCTGCGAGTACAGGCAGTTGCCCCTGATATACCAGGCTTCGGCATGTCCGGGGTCGGTTGCGACGACCTTTTCGAGGCATTCAACCGCTTCCCTGAAACGGGCAAGGTAGGAAAGCGTCAGTCCCCTGACAAACCATGCATCGATACACCTTATATCGAGGTTCAGTGCCTCCCCGCAGTGTTTGAGCGCCTCGTCAAAGAGGCCCTCCCTGTTGAGGGAAAACGCCCATGCCGCATGGTATTCTGCAGTCGGGATGACGCCGGGAAGGGGAGATGAAAAGATACGGATGGCCTCGTGGTACCTCCCGAGGCAGGATAACCACGCCGCCTTCGATAATCCGGGATCGATCGTAGGGGATACCTTATTCTCCATCGTTGTGTCCCGTGCCGGGATTATCCTTTTCCTATCCCTTGATTGTTTCTGTCGCCCGGCCTTCCGGTCACCCCGCGCAGAATGGCAAAAAGATCGACGAGTCAGGATTTCCTAATGTTTGTGCCCGTTTTCATCCATGCTTCCACTCCTGTAACCCACAAGATCGAGGCTGGCATGGGGTATTCCCAACTCGCGAAACTTTTTGCTAATCTCGTTTCCGGACTGCAGAACCAGGTGCATATCACCGGGAGGAACCTCAATCCGCGCGCATGCGCCGTGGAGCCTCACCCTGAGGACTGAAAGTCCAAGAGACTGAAGAAATGTTTCTGCCTGCTCGATCACCTGGAGTACATCGCGGGCTATACCCGTGCCATAGGGTATGCGTGTTGCGAGGCACGGGAAGGAGGGCTGGTGGGAGAATGGGAGGCCGAGCATCCGGGAGAGAACCCGTATATCGTCTTTTTCAAACCCGCACGCAGCAAGGGGATGGACGATTCCTGCCTCGTCCATGGCCCGGACCCCGGGCCGGAACTCGCGAAGATCGGTGCTGTTCACGCCATCCGCAATGGTCTTTATCCCCATCCTGCATGCAATATCGCGAAGGATGCCGGCGCCTTTCCTTTTGCAGATGTAACACCGATCCTTTCCATTGATACAGAACGCACTCTCTTCGAGAATCGGGAACGAGACGATTTCAAGCGGGACATTCCATTGGGACGCCCTCTCTTTTGCCTCTTTGACGATCCAACGGGGAATGAGGGGAGAATCGAGGAGGACACAGACAACGCCTCCCGGGACACAGTCTTTTGCCACGAAGGTAAGGAACGAGCTGTCAACGCCGCCGGAATAGGAGATGAGCAGCCGGTCATAAACCCGCAGCCGGTCTTTCAGTCGTTCCAGGAGAATACTGTTGTTTCTGCACCCTTTTTCAGCCATGGATGAAATCATCCCTGTTTTTTGTCCTGGATGAATCACCTGCGTTCCTTTCTTGGGCAACACGCCGTGGATCCCGCCGGGAAACCATCCACCCCTTTTGCGCACTATTATGTTTTTCGAGCAATGATAGTACCATGGATATAAAAGGAGATCAGTCTTCCGGGTAAGGTATCCAGATGCAGAGGAGACAGAAGGGACTGTCTGACCGGGACAGGGAACGATACCTGCGCCAGTTACCCCTGGTCGGGGAAGAGGGTCAAAAACGCCTCCTCGATGCATCGGTATGCATCGTAGGTGCGGGGGGTCTTGGCTGCCCCGTATCCCTGTACCTTGCCGCAGCAGGGACAGGGTACATCCGCATCGTCGATTGTGATATCGTGAGCAGGAGTAACCTCAATCGCCAGGTACTCTATGGTGAGGGGGACATAGGGAAATCAAAGGCAGGAGTTGCTGCAGAAAAGGTCGGAACTCTCAACCCTGACATCGTGATCGAACCAATGGAGGTTTCCCTGTCCGGGGATAATGGATCCACTGTTGCAGATGGCGTTGATATCATTGTCGATGCCCTCGATAACTACCCTGCCCGCTATCTCCTCAATAAAATTGCCCTGGAGAAGGATATCCCCCTTGTCCATGCTGCAGTGACCGGGTACTTCGGCCAGCTGCTGACGGTTCTTCCCGGGCGTTCGGCATGTCTCCGGTGCGCAGTCCCCCATCCGCCGGAAATAACCACGTCGCCACCGGTGATTGGTGTTACTGCCGGAATTATGGGGTGCATGCAGGCCGGGGAAACCCTCCGGATCCTTCTTGGGGATGAGCCCATCGCAAGAGATGCGCTCATGGTCTGGGATGGAAAGGCTGGTTGCTGGGAGAAAATATGCATCAGTCGTGACCCGGAATGTCCCGGGTGCGGGAGTTGGAGAAATAATGGTTGATACAGTGCATGTCCGGGCATTCGCCCGGTTCCGCGAGTTGTTCGGAGACGCCCTCGAAGTAAGGGTCAAAGTCCCTGCAACTGTCCGGTCAGTCGTGCAGGAGATTGCCCGGATGAATCCCGATGGGGCCCATGAGATACTTGACGGGGAAGGAAACCTCCGGAAATCGGTTATTGTCCTCGTGAACAGGGAGAGGATTCCGGGGAACGGGCGGGAAGATTATCCGGTACATCCAGGTGACGAAATCGCATTGTATCCCCCGGTAGCAGGAGGATAACCCGGGAGGGGATGCAGGATGATTAAGGTCACACGGGATGACTTCGATCCGGGAGAGATCATCGAGGGGGCCCGGCAGAGAAACGTTGGTGCAGTTGTCAGTTTCCTTGGGATCGTCAGGGACGACGGGATAGAGCGAATGGACGTGGAAGCGTTCGAAGAGGTAGCCGAACAAGATCTCCAGGCCATTGCCCGCGAGGCAGAAGCAAAGTTCGGGGTCGTCCACGTTGACATCATCCACAGAGTCGGGCACCTTTCAGTGGGAGATTCCATCGTTCTCATCGTTGTCGGTGCATCCCACAGGAAAGCCGGATTTCTTGCCTGTGAATACATCATCGACAGGATCAAGGAACACGTTCCCGTCTGGAAAAAGGAATATACCCGCGAAGGTGCCCGCTGGGTGGAGGGCGGGCATTAACACCGTGCCCGTGTCCTTTTTTTTCAAAAAGAAATGCTGAGGTTTTGGAAAGTATCAGTAACCTTTTCTCCACGTTGCATAGAATCCCAGGGAAAGAAGTGCAATGAGGGGGAGAAGTCCCGGTAGTGCCACCTTTGGTAATTCCGGGGTGAGCACGACCTCGATATGGGACGTTCCTCCCGGGGTCTGGTTATAGGTGAGGGTGTGGTCCCTGTAGCCGGGGAGGGTGAGTCGGAGGGTATGGGAACCGGCGGGAACTGACGAGAGAGTCAGGGGCGTAATCCCCCTGCAGGTATCATCGATGAAGACATTTGCACCTCCCGGATCCGAAATGACCTGGAGGATTCCAGATGCTGCGATTGATTGGGAAGGGGTGAGTACTGCATTGACCTGCGTTGTCTCTCCTGCTTTCACCATGACCCGCGTGATATACTCCTCGTGGTTATCCAGCGTCAGAGTCAGGGTATGCTCGCCGGGGAGGATGCCGGTCATGTCGAGGGGATTTCCTGCCTGAGTGATCCCCTGGAAAACCCCGTCCAGGTAGACAGATGCACCGGCGGGATCGGAATTGACATGGATAAACCCGCTCTCGGGAGCAGTATACCGGGTAAGGGTAATATCAAGCGGCGTGATCTGGTTTGTCCTCACCTCCACGAGGCCCGTCCAGTCCTGGTAACCAACGGCTTTCAGGAGGACAAAATGCGTCCCGGCGGCAACGTTCCCGATCGTTGTGGCTGTCGATCCCCTGTATATCCCGTCAACATAGACATCTGCTCCCCCGGGAGAACTCCTCGCCTGGATGATCCCCGTCTCGGAGAGGGGCTGGAGGAGAGCATCGACCGTGATTGTCCCTCCGTCAGGGATGTCTACGATCGTTGCAAAGGGCTGGTACCCGGACAGGTATGCCTGAACGAGGTGTCCTCCAGCCCTGATATCCTGGTATGTCCAGGGTGCCTGCTGTCCTTTCCCCATGTCCACCATGACCAGTGCCCCCGTTGGCCGGGACTTCACAACGAGGGTCCCGAGCGAACCTGTTGGCGTGAGTTCTGCAGAGATATAATCGGTCTTTCCGGCAGATACCTTTGGCACGTAGGACGTCGTGTAAGAATGGTAACCGGTTGCAGAGACAACAATGGTGTGAGGACCCGAATCGGAAGGATAAACAGGGTACGTGATGGGGGTCATCCCGATGAGCATCCCGTCGTAGATAACCATGGCACCCGGTGGTCTTGATTCTATTCGCAGATATCCTGGCTGGTCACCAGGCTGAGGGGAGGAAGCTGCAATACCCACGATGAATGCTGCAATGAATACTCCTCCTAAAAGAGCGGACCAGACCTGCATATAAGAAGTTCTCTTTTCCCTTCCCCTACAAATATCCAGTGGTTCTTTTTTTGTTTTTTGATGCGCGATCGATCCGTCCGGAGGTTTTTTAGCAGGGAAGATGAATAATGATTGGGACAGCCCCGGTCTTCCGGGTATTTTTGAAAAAGAAAGCCCTTCCAACAGGAGAAGGCCGGGAGGAGCAGGCAGGACATGTTCGATAATCTCGTCCGGTTTGAAAAAGGGATCTATTATATCCTTGTCGTTCTCCTTGCATTCGTCATTCTCTTTTCCGTTGCCGAACTGGTCTTCGAGATATTCAGGGGTATCGTCCTCGATACGACGTACCGGCTCGATAACCACGAAATACTCTCCATTTTTGGCTTTTTCCTCCTCGTGCTGATCGGCATCGAATTACTCGATACGATAAAGGCCTACATCAGGAAACAGGAGATTCACGTGGAGATCATCGTTCTCCTTGCCATCATTGCAGTCGCACGAAAGATCATTCTCCTCGATCCCTATGGTGAAGTTCCCCTCTCGGATCTGACCCTCTGGGGAATGGGAGTTGTCGTCATCTGCCTTGCTGGTGCCTATTACCTGCTCAAGAAGGCCGGCATATCTGTCGGGTAGGCGCCCCGGCTTGCCGGCGCCTGTCACATTTCCGGGTTTCTGCATTCTGTCTGTGATGTCTCCACTTTCTTCCTGCTGGTCGGAAAGTTATTCTGGCAGGGTGTCCACCCTTACATGGATACCTGACCCTCTCGGAGATGGTCAAAAATGGTCAAGAATGAACATTACCTCGTGACCCTTTCTCTCGTGCTCGTTTCGCTGTGTTTTGTCGCACATGCGTCTGCCCTTGTTCAGGAGACCACGTACCTTGGCAGGGTAACGGCCATGGACCCTCTTTCCCTCACCCTGACTATCAGGGCGGAATCGCAGTATGGATGCAGTTACTCCGGGGGAACTCCAACGTGTTCTTTTTCATCCATCGCTCCCCTCCAGGTCGTCGGAACGGTGCCAGACGAGGGAGCCTTCAATACGTTTCATAACGGCGATCTGGTCGCGGCTACCATCCTCGGTGGCACGGGGGGGCGGTGGGCAGCACTCTCCCTCGTGGTCGTTCCCCCCGGGAGTGGTACATACCTTGTATCGGACATTTACGGTGATCCAAGGACTATCCCCCTCGATCTCGGGGCCGATTACCAGTTCGCCTATTCGACCCTTCCCGACTGTTCGACCTGCAGCGGTTCCGTATGCAAGGCACTCTCGGCCCGGGTCGTCATAAAAAGCGGGGAGACCGTCCTGCTGGAACAGTCCCTGAACAATGGACAGTCGGCGCGCTATTCCGGGAGAAACGACGGGTCATGGATCAGTGTTCTCTACCTTTCGGGAGAGGCGGCCCCCGATACCTGTGCCGGGGCAACGCCTGCAACGGGGATACAACCGGTATCCAGTTTTGTCATCCACGTGAATCCCCCCGTGGGTGGTTTTACTGCACCCACCGGAATCAAGTCACCGGCAGAGACACAGGAAAATAAGGAAAAACCCCTGCAGGCACAAGGACCTGAACCGACACGGGCAGCCGGATTTCTCCTCACACCCCTTGCGGCGATGGGGGGAATGGCGCTGCTTTACCGTGTCCGGAGGAAAAACACCCGGAATACCTGATTGACAAGATGCACCAGAAAGACACCCCAATATACGAGGAGATCTGCCGGTCCTGCCGGAGGATATCTGCTGCGCAGACCCGTGGAGAGGCAGGAACTCTCATGGCACAGGAGATCTCCACGTTCTCCCTCTTTGACCTCCAGGTCATCATGGGACGGGTACGGTACGAAGTCCATCGTCTTCCCCCCCGGTACAGGAAAGTCGCTGCACCCTACCTGCTCGGACAGATCGTTGATGCACACCACGAGCTCCTGTTAATGTGCGCCCGCGGGGAATTCTCCCGCATGGTCCAGCCCATCAGGGAAAAGGACGTCTACGATTCCTACTTTTCCATGGTCCCGGACGGTTGCTTTGTCTTTGAGTCCCACCGGGAATACCTCCCCCAGTTCCATTCGCCCAGGCATCGCCTCTTCTACTATATCCTTGCCGGGTTCGCGATGTTTGTCCTCGAGAGGCCGGGACATCCGGTCGGGACACCATTTCCCGGTGGCCTCTCAGTCAGGGAAAACAACGGGAAGTTTTACTGTCCCATCAGGGACAAGGAGAAGGATGTTTTCTTTGCGCTCTGCAATTTCTGTCCTGCGGTACAGGACGAGGAAGCGTGACATTCATGACGATTGGTGAGTCTCCCGGGCCAGACGGAGACGCCATAAGTTAATGCGCACCCTGCTCCTACCTACATCAGAGTGATAGAAAGATGCTCAATATCGAAGGCCTTTCATCGGAGGCAAAAGTAGGAAAGATCCTAATCCTCGTCTCCCTCGTTATAGGCATTCTCGTTCTCCTTCTCCTCGCGGTGGTAGGGGCGGCTGTCTATACCGCAGGGGTATTTTCTACCCTCGGGGTCTCCCTGACCATACCGCTTGTCATCGTTGCAGCACTTGCCGCTGTCAGGATTGTCGGGCTCGTCATGGGTTTCCTTGCACTTTTCTCGACAGAGAAAAAGGACTTTTCCCGTGCAGGGATATATGCGATTATCGCAAGTGTCCTGCCCCCACTCGACATCATCATGCTGATCGGGGGTATTTTCTGCCTTGTTTCACGGGAAGCAAATGCCGGGAAAACTGATGAAACGCGGAAAGATCCAGATTTACCGGGTCTTTAGGGAGAGGCCGTGACATCTCCGGCAAAAACCCTTTATTTTTTCCCCTGATGAGAAAGAAAGAGGTCTTTTTCCGGGAAAATAAACCCAATCCATTCTCATCGTGGTAGTGACTTAATGGTCGGGGAACGGATGCAGGGAGGCCTATCGTTTCCACACTCCGGAGAAGTGCCCCGGCCTGCTGTATACCCGTTCAGAGGCCGGGGGTAACCCGGACCAGTTGCTGTGCTCTTTGCACGCATGTTTTTCGTTCCGGTCCAACTCAACCGGCACTTACCGTTCCCCCGGTGAACGGGTGCTCACCAGGGAGAGGATGGCGCCGATGGCGCAGAAAATGGAACCCGTAACGAGAATTTTCTGGATGGAGAAGGAGAGGATAACGGGATCGGCATCCTGGAAGGACAGCGAATACCCGTATGCAGAAAGTTCCAGCGAGAGAAAGAGGGCAGAGAGAGAGATCCCTGCAATCATGCCCAGGTTCTTGAGAGTGGCACTCATGCTCGATGCAAGGGATACCCTTTCAAGGGGCAGGGATCGCATGATCTCTGTTGCATTCGGGGCAAGGAAGAGTGATATGCCGAGGGAGAGGGGGACAAAAAGAGCTATTATCAGCGCTATTTCTCTCACGAGGACTGCAAAACTCAAAAGAAAGAGCGAGGCCCCGGCGATGCCAATGCCCCATGCCGGCAGTGTTCTCGCATTCCGCCTGTCATAGAGGAGACCGGCAGCAGGCGATCCAACGATGATGATGACGGGTATGACAAGGAATACGAAACCGACCCCCAGGGGATCCATGCCCAGCGCGCCTTCGAGGTAGAACGGTCCGACGAGGTAGAGCATGAAGAACGCGATGTAAACGCATGCCATGGACATGTTCGGCAGCAGGAAACGGGGGTCCCGGAAAAGGGTGAGATCAAGCAGGGGGCAGGGACTCTTCCTCTCTGCCATGATGAAGAGAAAGAGAGAAAGAACAGACAGGAAAAGGAAAAAGACGATTCCGGGTGCATGGAAGTGTCCCGGGGAGACCTCTGCAAGGGAGAGGACCAAAAAGACGAGAAAAGAGACGAGGGATGCAGCCCCGGGCCAGTCCATGGAAAAAGTATTCGCGGACGCACTTTCCGGGGGTGACAACAGGAGGAAGAGGGCGATTCCTGTCAGCCCTATCGGGCCGTTGATGAAAAAGATGTATTCCCAACCCAGAGAGCCGGTGATGATTCCCCCAAGAAGGGGAGCTGCGACTGCGGCTGCCGCAGTTGTCGTCCCTATGTATCCCATCACCCGCCCCTGCTCACCGGGTCCCGATGTCTCGTAGAGGATGGCGGCGCAAATCGAAAAGATCATCGCCGACCCTGCAGCCTGCAGGGCGCGGAAGATGACGAGGTCCCACAGGCTCGAGGAAAGCCCGCACGCGATGGACGAGGTTGTAAAGAGGATAAGCCCGGCAAGAAAAAGCCTCTTTTTTCCTATGAATTCCGATACTCTTCCAAAAATGAGGAGAAGACTCGTCTCGGTGACCAGGTATCCCGTCAATATCCACTGGGACTGTGCAATATCAGCGGAAAAAGCCCTGGTTATCGTCGGCAGCGCAATGCTGACAACGATGCCGTCGATGACGGCCATCGCGACTGCTGCCATGGTGATGACCCGGATGACCATGGGATTTGTGCCGGTGGGCAACTTGCGGGCATCCGTGCCCCGGTGCAGAGCTGTGGGAGGCATGGGAGAGCAGAAGTTCCTGTACTGGGTTTTCTCCCCATCACGTTAAAAATGCCGCACGATAGCAGTTCCCCGGGAGAAAGATTTCCGTTTTTGTTCCCGCCAGGGGAAGGTCACCCCTGAAGATACCAGTATCCTGCATATGCAGGGGACGATAGGAAAAACCCCGGTAATCAGTCCTTCCAAGCGATCAGGCAAGAGGCGAGGATTTCAACCGGTATGCTGCTTATGGCCGGGCTTGACAACCATCGTGGTAACCGGGCAGTGTGTGACAACAAAGGAGGAGACGCTCCCCGAGATCATTCGCTTTATCTGGCTCTTGCCGACCGAACCGAGGACGACCAGCTCGGCATCGAGATCGATCGCGCAATCCACGATCCTGTCGCCGGGGTGTCCCCTCAAGAGGTGGGCCACTGCCGCAACGCCGCAAGCCTCCACCTCGGCCTTCATCGATGAAAGGAGGGACGCAGCCTCCTCTTCCTCGTCCCGTATCGCAAGTTCCACTGCGGTGTCGGGATCTGTCCATTCCTTCTCGATCACGTGCACGATATGGAGTTCGGCCTTCCTGCACATGGCCTCCTCTATTGCTGTCTGAATGACGTTGTGAGTCAGAATCGACCCGTCCACGGCAGCAAGAACCCGGCGTGTCACGTCGTATATCTCCTTTCCTTCGGCCCACCCGTCAATCCCGGGGGGTCTTATGCATGTATCAGTAAGAACACAGGACCAGATAAGTCCTCCGGGACTTTTTTGGAACCGGACAGCCTACTGAAGCAGTCCAAGGGAGCAAAGGGCATTCCGGGCCGCTTCCTGTGTCGCCTGAGTTTTCGTGATACCTTTTCCCGTTCCGAGGATGACACCCGAAACGCTGACCCTGTAGGTGAAAACGGGTGCGTGGTCCGGACCTTCCTTCGCGATCCTCTCGTAGACGGGGATTTGCCGGGATGTCTTCTGGATGTGCTCCTGGAGTCTCTTCTTGTAATTCATGAAAGGAATGAAAGTGCCGAGTTCATCGCCGAGCAACCCGAGAAGGAACGACCGGGTTTTTTCAAATCCCCTGTCGAGAAAATAAGCACCCAGAAAAGACTCGAATGCAGAGGCAGCGATCCGGGACGTCAGATTCTGGTGCGAGCCAAGCCGAATCATACCGGAAAAGCCGGTTCCCAGGGATGATACGATGGAGAAAAGGTGGCTGTTTCTGGCAAATTCCATTTTTTCCGTCATCTCACCCTCGTTTCCGGGTGAATGCCGGAATATGTATTCAGCAACAACGAGGTTCAATACCCTGTCACCCAGAAACTCGAGAGCCTCGTAGTCTGCAACAGGAACCCCGGCGGAACCGTGTTCCCTTGCAAACGATTTGTGCGTGAACGCGGCTGTATACCGGGCCAGTGCTGCCGGCGAGGGATCAGTCACCCCGATCCGCGGATCGCCGAGAAATACCCGGAGTCGTTCCCGGTAGGAATCCTCTTCCCGTTTTTCCGTCATCCTGCAACCCCTTTTCCCGGGAAAATCGCTTCGCGATGTCCGGACTGCATGCGCGACGGCACGGCGGTCACGGGTGGGGATGATGACAACGGCTCCGCCATTTTCATCCTATCGACCCGTGTCCCGATGATAACCATGTTTTTTGGGAAATGCGGAATATTCCCGTTTGCGGGGGAAAAGGATCATTCCCTGCGGGGCCCTTCCCCCTTTTGGGACGACCCGGTTCCGGTTTTCTCTCCTTCGTTTTCGAGGAGATGGGAGAGCGACTTTTCTATCTCGGACGACACTTTTTCTATGTGGCTCCTGATATGTGCATGGCCTTCCGGTGTTGCGACCAGATCACGTGCCAGGGCGATGAGCTCGGAAAAAGATGTCGAAACGAGGGATGAGACCTCCCTGACCCGTTTCTCCATCGGATCGTGATCTGTCATGGCACGGGTACCGGCATTTGCCGGGCCCTCGTCCTTTTCCTCGACCCATGCACCCTTCTCAAAATGACCTTTCTTCTCTTCCATGGCGTGAATCTCCGTCCTCCGGCTGCCGGATCGTCTGCGGGTTTCCATGTCCGGCGTGGTATCCCTCGTGGTATGCCGGTAGTATACGTTTGGCATCGTCCGGACAAAAACTGTCGGGTCTTCCATTTTCCGCAAATAAAAAGTCATCCGGTAATTTCACAAGCACGGGATGATATTCTGGAACAGACTGTGTCCCTCTTCCCCGACAGTCATTTTTTTGGGAGTGGAGCGTGATTCTCCCATGATCGAAATGTGTCGCGATATCGTTTATCGGAGGGAGGGTTCCCGTTACACGTGTATCCGGAAGACAGGGGATGGCAGGGAGGAAATTCTTTTTACGGGAACTCCCGGCGAGATCCGCGAAGCGCTCGTGGCCGCGGGGTATCCCCCCATCTCCCCTGAGCTCTTTTTGGAAAATTTGGAAGAATGGACCGCAGGCAGCGGGGATTAAAAACCTGAATGCAGGACTTTGCCGTGCGGGTTTGGTCCGGCAGACAATTCCCTGATTGTAAAGCGAGCAAAGTCCTCTCCTCTGGCTGATGTCAGGTCGTCCTCTTTGCGGTACCGGAAATCCTGTAAGAACCGGCCGGGACAACGATTTCGAAGACCGCCCCCTGCCCGAATGTTCCTGTCTCCCGGATCCGGATCCCCGTGATTGCGAGTATTTCACGGGACAGGAACAGTCCGAAACCTGAATGCTGGAAATATTCCCGGTTGAATATCGCATCTTTCTTGTCATCCGGGATTCCTTTCCCGTCGTCGCAGCACCTGATGACGAGGTCTCCATCTCCCAGTTCCGTGCTAAACCATACCCGGCTGACATTCCCGCCATGGCGAACGGAATTTTCCATGAGGTTGTAAAAGACCTTCTCGATGAGCGGGTCAGCATAGATTTGGATGTCGGGGATATCCGCTTCAACTCTGATGCCCGCCCCTTCGATATGCTGTTTCTGTTTTTCAATAAGGTCCCGCAGGGAGAACCAGTCCGGTGCTTTTACCCCCACGTCCTGGTAGTCACGGGAAAACTCTACCTGCCTTTGGATTGCTGCTGCGGCCCGGGTGGCAGAATCGATGTATTTTTTCAATTCATCGTCCCTTGCAATCTCCCGTGATAGCTCCAGATACCCGAACAGTGCAGTCATGGTGTTGAGAATATCGTGGCGCGTGATGCTGTTGAGGAGGTTGAGTTTCCTGTTCGAGAGGGAAATTGCCTCCTCGGCCCGTTTCTTTTCCGTGATGTCCTGGAAGGTGACCATGCCCGTAGCATCATCGATCCAGGCCGAAGAGAAGGTAACAATCCGGCGGGTCCCGTCACTATGCCGGATATCTGCCTCCCTGTGGCGGATGGGTCCCTCTTTTTCCGACAGGACGGTTTCGACCAGTGCCCGGTCCGGAAACAGGTCAGAAATTGTCATCCGGACCAGCTCGACGGCAGGATATCCGGAAATCCTGGATGCTTCAGGGTTTGCTTCCGTTATCCTTCCGGTATCCCGTTCCCAGAGGAGGATTCCCGATTCCGAACCGGAAAAAATTCCCTGGTACCGGGCCTTCTCTCTCGTGATACTTTCAGAGAGATAAGTGACAATCCCCGCAACGAGGAGGAAGAAGAGAACCCTGATGAATCCCTGGAAGAAGATTTCGAAAGAGGGAAAATAAGCCAGCAGTGAGAAGAAGTAGAAGGATACGAGGAGAATGGAAAAATAAAGCCCTTTTCTCCGGCAGTAATAGCAGGAGAGGATGATGGGGATGTAGTATATATTCTGGAAAATTGCAGTGATTCCCAGCGAAAGAGCAACAAACGTGATGAATATGACAAAGACCGTGGAAAGTGCGATGAGGGCGATGTAAACGGGGAACTTTTTTTCAAGGCATTGGCTGCCCTGCCATGGAAAACCCATTGAGTGGTCCCTCTTTTCAATAATCACCCGATTGATTATTTAATCCTATGGACCGGAAAACCTCTCTTTTAAGAATACCCGGCTCATTCTATTCTTTCAGTGAAACACGGAGATCCGGGGGTCTGATTGCTGCGTTCATAGTCCAATTATCTTGGATCCTATGGGAAATGTCTTAAAAGTCCCGTTCCACCTGTCAGGCTGAACTTTTTCCCGGATATGAGAAAAAATGGTGGAAATTTTTAAAACAACCAGTGCATCTTTGGCATCTTCAGGGCCATGATACCTTCGGAAGGATTTACGGGTGACAGGTATTGATCAAGCCAGTAGGCCCCGGGATTGCTCGAAAAGACCATCGTTTTTCCGACATTGTCGGGGTCTGCTGCCTGGTGGTACCTCATGAATATGTGCTTTTTGGTTCTTCCAATAACCTCGATCTTTCCCGTGGCATGAGACATGATGTACCGGGCACGCTTTGCAAGTCCGGAACAAGCTTTCCATGATTCCTGGATGATATCGTATGACTGTTCGACGGGGACCTGGAAATGGCTGTTCCCGATGGACGGTCTGCACTGAAAAATGTAATAGGGAGCGACTCCGGCAGCGGTCAGGGCCCGCTGGAGGGAAGTCAGGACCCCGGGGTTGCTGTTGACTCCCCGGAGGAGAGGTGTCTGGTTCAGGACAATGATACCTGAGCGGAGAAGCCGGTCAATGGCCTCCAGGGAAGCCGGGGTAAGTTCTCTTGGATGGTTGAAATGGGCTACGATATAGATCCTTTTTTCAGGTGTGCTGAACCGGGAGAGCATGGGTATGAGATGCGGGTCATTGAGGAACCTGTATGGGTTATATGCGAGCATCTTGCTTCCGATACGGATAGCATGAACGTGTTGTATCTCCCGGAGTTCGCGGAGAACTGACTTTATCTGCCCCGTTTCCAGGATGAAAGGGTCACCACCGGAAAGGAGGACATTCGTAATCCGGGGGTGGGACCGGATATATTCAAGACCGTGTGATATGTCCCTTACAGTTTCCCTCTTGCATGTCAGAAAAAGCCTCTTCCTGAAACAGAACCTGCAAATGCCGCCACAGACATCCGACAGGAGGAGAAGTGCGGTCTGGGGGTACTTGTGCTGCAATCCGGGCATCTTCGTATAATTCTTCTCGTTTGAAGGATCAAGGCTCCCACCATCCTTCAGTTCCCGCAGGTCAGGAATAACTATCCGGCGGAGGGGGTCATGCCTGTCCTTCCAGTCGATGAGGGAGAGGTAGTAGCTGTTCGCCCGGAATGGAAACTTCCGGGTGACACACTCCATCTCCTGCCTCTCCTTGGGTGTGAGCCCGACGAGGTTGTCAAGCTCGTCAATGCTATGGATGTATTTCGGGTTCATCTCGTCACCTCTGTTTTTGCATGGGTGTTCTGCCATTTCTGGATGGCAGATCGGTCTGCCGCGAAAGGAATAATTCCAAATAAAGTAAAGTCACTTTCTCTGTGCAGCGACCTGCAAACATACCTTCCTGCTCATGGTATAAACCCTTTCTCCATGAGGTCACCGGAAAAAGACGATTCCGGCAAACCCCTGTCCCGTTCCTCTCCCCGTGCAGGGTAATCTTTAAGCGGATTCTCACGAAAAAACCTCCCGTGGCCTTTCGTCTTCCGGAAACTGCACCTGCCGTTCTGCCTCACCTCTCACGGAGAATGTCTGCATGGTGGGCCCTGTCAAGACCCCCTTTCCACCTCACCGGACTTCTCCCCTTTCTCCTCGGGACCGTTATGGCATGGTCTTTCCCGGGGACGCTGCGGTGGGACATCCTGCTCTGGGGGTGTGCCGGTGTTGTCCTCGTGATGCTCTCGACGTACTATGCGGGTGAATACTGGGATATCGTTGAAGATCGGATTGCAGGAGAAAGGGGAAAGTCGAGGTTCTCGGGAGGCTCCGGCATGGTCCCGGGAGGGCAGGTGAAAAGGAAGCAGGTCATTGCAGCAGCGGTCGCATGTCTCCTGCTGGCCCTCCTCGTCGGGTTCATACTGACTTTTCTCTATGGTTGCGGACCGCTGACGATTCCATTCGGCCTGCTGGGAATAACGGGGGGATTCCTCTACTCTGCCCGCCCCGTGCGCTGGGTGAGCAGGGGGATCGGTGAATTGTGGATTGCACTCTGCTATGGATGGCTTCCGGTCGTAACCGCGTTTTATCTCCAGCGGGGCACGATTCCTGCCATGGTCCACGTTGTCACTCTTCCCCTCGCATTCTCCGTTTTTTCTGTTATCCTCCTCAACGAGTTCCCGGATTACGATGCGGACAGGATTGCCGGGAAAACAAACCTCCTCGTGCGATTCGGGCATCGATCCGGAGAATCCATGTTCATCCTCGCTCTCGTCTCCGCATGGGTCTCTTTCTTTTCCATTGCAGTCCACTATGGTTTTCCTGTTCCTGTCCTGGTGGGAATCCCGTTCCTTGCCGTTTCTGCTGTCATTATAGACACGGTCATGAAGTCACCGTGGGAGGACAGGAAGAAGGTCGAGCGCCTCTGTGGTGCAAACATCCTCGTCAACATGGGAATCACGTTCTCCCTCATCGCGGGGTTCCTCTCATGGTAAAAAAGGGGTCAGGGCCGGTTGCGCCTTTCTTTATGCCCCCTACGCTTCCGGCCAGGCAGTTTTTCTCTGCATTCCTGATGGCCCTCCTGACAGGGTGGAAGTTCTTCCCTTCCTGGATGGCAAGGCACGGTACCCGGTGCGTTCCGGGAGCATCGGGTGCCCTGGGAATGGGATGCATCGGTTTTCCCAATCACCCTGTCTGGGAGGTGACGAGCCGGTGTAACCTCGACTGTATCCACTGCCATGCCCGGGGTTCCCGGCAAAACGGCCCGGAACTCTCCACGTCCGAGGGATTGGCACTTCTCGATGAACTCGCCAAAATACCCGGGTTCCGGATGGTGGCATTCACCGGCGGAGAACCGCTTGTCAGGGACGATCTCTTTTCCCTGCTTGCACATGCCAAAAGCCTTGGTTTTTCGGGGACGATTGCGACCAATGCAACGCTCGTTGACTTTCCCACGGCACGAAAGCTACGGGATAACGGCATCGCGATTGCGGCCGTCAGTCTCGACGGGTGTGACCCGGCAGCCCACGATTCCGTCCGCGGTGTGAGAGGTTCATTCGATGCGGCAATCGAGGGAATACATGCCATAAACCGTGCGGGTATTCCCCTCCACATCAACATCACCGTCATGAACAGGAACAGGGAAAGGCTGGGGGAGATCATGGAACTGGCCAACCAGCTCAAAGCCGCCATCATCATCATTTACCAGATGGTCCCGGTCGGCAGGGGAAGGAAGATGGGAGAACCGACCCCCGGCACCGCAGGTCATGCAGACCTCGTCCGGTTCATTGCAGGTGCCCAGTCAGGCAGCAGGGCGATCATCGAACCGGTCGCAGCACCCCAGTACTGGGCTCACCTCCTTGAAAGAAACACCATCCTTCCCACCGTCGCGCTCCGCCTTGCAGGGCACCTGTTCTTTGGCTGCTGTGCAGGCAGGGGTTTTATCTACGTCAAACCGGACGGTGAAGTCTGGCCGTGTCCCTTCCTCGAGGTTTCCTGTGGGAATACCCGCGATACCCCGTTTTCAGAGATATGGAAATCATCTCCCGTCCTTGCCCGCCTGAGGGAGAGAGCCCTCCGGGGAAAGTGCGGGTCGTGCCGGTACCAGGCGGTCTGTGGCGGGTGCAGGGGCAGGGCATACGTGATGACCGGAGACTTCATGCAGGAAGACCCCTTCTGTTTCATAAAAGCCGAAAGGGATGATAGATGACATCCCTTCACCCGTTTCCTGAAATTCATGAAGACCTCATGGCCGTCGAGGATATCCTCCTCTCCCTTCCCCGGGAGGCTGGTGTCCCGGTGGAAGACATCCTCTCCGGTGCCATTCCCGGGGGAAAAAGGATCCGCCCCTCTGTCGTCCTCCTCGCGGGCAGGATGCTCGGCGGACCCCGTCGATCCCTCCTCGAGATCGCGGCAGCGATAGAGATGATCCATATCGGGACGCTTGTCCACGATGACATCATCGACTCTGTACCGCGCCGGAGGGGTCACGATTCCCTTCATACGCTCTGGGGAGTCTCTCCTGCGGTCCTTGCCGGGGACTTTCTCCTTTCAGCGGGACTGGGAAGGGTCGCATCCCTCGGCGATCCCGGACTCGTTTCTGTACTCACCGATGCCGTATGCAGCGTTTGCAGGGGAGAGATACGTGAACTGGCCAATATAGGCAGAACAGGGACAAAGCGGGAGGAATATTTCAGGGTCGTCGGGGAAAAGACCGCCTCCCTCTTTTCTGCCGGGATGGTTATGGCAGGGATGGTATCCGGTGCAGGCAATGAGACACTGGATGCACTGGAAAATTCAGGGAGACTGCTCGGGACTGCGTTCCAACTGGTGGACGACATTGCCGATATCACCGGGGACGAGAGGGTTACCGGGAAGGTCCCGGGCACGGATCTCCGCCGCGGGATCGTCACCCTCCCGGTCATCATCTTCGCAGAGATGCAGGGCAGCCGCTGCATCCCCGAACCGTTATGCCAGGGCAACCCGGACGAGGACGCAGTCCGGGATATCTGCCGGGAGATCCGTGCATCAGGTGCGATCGAGGAATGCCAGAAAGCAGCGGGAGAGATCGCGATGGAGACCAGGAAATTGCTTGCATCATTCCCCGATAACTGTTACCGGGAGGCACTTGACAGGCTGGCACAGGAGATTGTGGGGCCCCCCGAGCACGGTCAATAATTTCTCTTTTCGTGAAAGGGGTGGCTCTCCTGGTTTTTGACAGGAAATGAACATCGAGAGAAAACTTCCTTTTTGGGGTAATTTTTGAAAAAAAGAGGAAACAGCGGGATGCTGCTATGGGGATTCGAACCCCAGTCGCCGGCGTGAAAGGCCGGCATGATTGGCCGGACTACACTATAGCAGCAGGTGACCCTTATATATTCGTTTACAGGATAAAAAGGGTTTTGGAGAGGGATCCCCTCGTGCAGACGGCTGATTCAGGAAACAGGGGTTCCTTCCCTTTCGGTGGCAGCCCTGAATGCCGCCATCAGCTGGCGGGTAATCGGCCCGGGACGTCCTGACCCGATGTCGCGGCCGTCGATGTGAACGATTGGTGCGACTTCTGCTGCGGTACCGGTCACGAAGACCTCGTCTGCAGTGTAGAGGTCGAAGTACCCGAGATTCGTCTCCACCACGGGTATTCCAAGCGCCTTTGCATTCTCGAGCACGACCATGCGGGTTATTCCCCTCAGGTTGTTCAGCGTCGGCGGCGTGTAGATGACACCGTTCTTGATGATGAAGATGTTGTCCCCTGACCCCTCGGATATGTGCCCCTGCATGTCGAATATGATAGCCTCGTCTCCTCCCTTGCAGTTTGCCTCTATCTTTGCCAGGATGTTGTTGAGGTAATTGAGGGACTTGATGTTGGGCGGGAGAGTGCAGCAGGGGTTCCGCCGGATGGACACGGTGACAGCCCGGAGGCCCTTCTCGTACAGGTCGCCGTACATCGCCCCCCATTCCGTTGCAATGATGATGACAGTCGGCTTCGGACACTTTGTCGGGCAGAGCCCGAGGTCTCCCACCCCCCGGGTCACGATCGGGCGGATGTATGCATTCTTAAACCCGTTCTTCCGGACGGTCTCGATGATTGCCGCAGTCATCTGATCCTTCGTCAGCGGGATGCAGAGATCGATTGCTTTGGCCGAATCGTAGAGCCGGTCGATATGTTCAGGGAGCCGGAAAATGCGCCCGTTATACATGCGGATCCCTTCGAAAACCCCGTCGCCATAGAGGAGACCATGGTCGAAGACAGAGATTTTTGCCTCCTCTTTGGGGTACATTGTGCCGTCTATGTAAACGAACATGCAAGCATAGAGTGTTCTCTCATAGTATTTTTTACCTGCTGATTGGTTCACGCCTCGCGGGAATCACGGCAGGTCTCGAGGAACCTCGAAAACATGGCATGGCTCCCGACCGGGTGGAGATGCGAAAAGCTCCCGAGGGTCTTCCGGACGAGTGCACCATCCTGTCCATCGCGTATTCCCTGCCCCCTCGAGAGCCTGTACGCGAAACGGGTATCGTGTGGCAGCAGTACCGCGGAGTAGTGGAACTCGTGCCCCCTGAAACGGGATGCTCCCATGGGAGATTCCGGGCTGCTCTCCCCGGATACATAGGCAACGACACGCCGGGCAGGCATGACTGTCTTTCCCGGAAAAACGCCGGACATGGAGTACCTCTCCTCTGACTTTTTCCCCTGCCATCCCTCCTTCAAAACGAGTTCCCGGGTCAGGTACATGAGCCCGCCGCACTCCGCGTACAGGGGGGTTCCCTCCCGCGACCGTTCCCTGATCTCCTCGAGCATGTTCTGGTTCTCCGCAAGGGCCGCCGCGTGCATCTCGGGGTATCCCCCGCCGATGATGTACCCGTCGGCGTCGGGAAGATCCCCGGATGCCGGGGAGAAGAACACGATGGTGCTCCCCTGAGCTTTCAGGATATCGAAGAGATCTGCATAGTAAAAATTGAAAACGTGGTCGTATGCGATACCGATCCTGGTATCCTCTTTTTTTGTGCGGGAGAACCATGGAGCCTCCCCTTCCGGCAGGCAAACCTCGCGTGCGATCTTCAGGAGACTGCCGGTGTCGACCGACTGCCTGACTACCTCCGTGATGGTCCCGATCTTCTCCCGGAACCCGCTGACCTCCTGGCCTTCCCTGAACGGGACGAGCCCCAGGTGACGCATCCCGAGTTCAAGTTCCGGGTCCCGGGGAACCGTGCCGAGGACAGGCACGCCACAGTAATGTTCCACGGCTTTTCCGGCCTTCTCCGCGTGTTTCTCCCCGGCAACGTTGTTGAGGATAACACCGGCAATCCTGATGGACGGGTCAAACGACTGGAAACCCCGGACGATTGCAGCGGCGCTCCGGGTGATACTCCGTGCGTTCACCACGAGGACAACAGGAACATCGAGGATCCGTGCGACAGATGCACTGCTCCCGGAGTCATCGAGCGCTTCAGCCCCCTCGTACAGCCCCCTGACACCCTCGATGAGGGCAACGTCTGCGCCACGGCACCCGTTGGCAAACACGGAGAGAACCTGGTCCGGGCTCATCACGTATGTATCGAGGTTGCGGCAGGGTCGCCCCGTTACTGCCGAGAGGTACGACGGGTCGATGTAATCCATCCCGACCTTGAAAGTCTGGACAGCCATCGTACGGGAGAGGACGGACGCGATGGCAAGGGTGATGCTCGTCTTGCCACTCCCGGAGCGGTCGCCCGCTATCATCAGCGCCTTCATGCCATGCTCCTGATGACCGCCCCGAGTTCACTCTCCACGATATTCTTCACCCCGAGCGTCCGCGGGTGGAGATCTACTTCGACCACGACGATGCGGTGGCCCTGCTCCCGGAGTGGTTCCACCTGGCGGGGACCGTTCGTGACGGAGATGCACTCGATACCCTGGAGTGCGGAAGGGGGTATTGCATGGGGGACTCCGACGATGAATGCGAATTCGGGCGAGATGGAGCGGATGACCTCCCCCAGTGCCTCTCCGTTCGCACCGTACTCGTCGAGGGCTCCGCACAGCCGCATATCCAGTCCCCTCCCCTCCATCTCCGTCCGGATCCGGCGGGCGTCCTCCCTCACCTTGGGCAGCCCCCGCTCTTCGAGGTTTGCAAAAAACGTGATATCCGCAGCGGGCCGGGCATCGTGGAGGGCGAGGAGTTCGTCGGCAAACATGTATGCCGTCTCCTTCTTTGCGTTCATGATGGCGACACCCCTCTTCCCCGAGTCGACGAGGGACAGGAGCCGTTCTGCTGCCACGTGCTTGAGGTCACCGCGGGAAGGCTCGATGTATGGCCTTGATGCTGCGCCCCGGAGGCGTTCCACCTCGTTTGCCTTCCCGAGGAGGAACTTCTGCCTCTCCAGTTCCTCCTGTGAGATCCATCCCTGTGCTGCCGCAGGTTCGAGGGTTGCTATGACGCCCGCGATGTTCTCGGGATAACCGGCATGGATCTCGATCGCTATGGTCGGAGTCACAATCCCCGAGTTCCGGATTGCCGCCTGGAGATCCTCACCGATGATCATGGAGACGCACGTCCCGATGACGGCCATCCTCCGGGGAGAAAAAGTCCGCTCCGCGTATTGGAGCACTGCTTCCAGGGGCTGCTGGCCACCGAAAATGAACTCGTGGTCGGCAAGGGAAGTTGTCAGTACCCTCATCCCGTCTTCCTCGAGCAGCCTCGCATGCTTGAAGGAACATCCCGACGGGCCGTGGAGGACCGATACATCGACCCCGAGATCCCTTGCCGTGTAAAGGGCAGCAACGATCGAACTTGGCCGGGGCTGCATGTATTTCATCGTCTTCAACGCCATGTTTTCACCGCAAGGACAACAATGCTCCCATCAGGAAACTGCATCGCACGGGTTCTCCCCTCTTCGAGGGTGCGTGCCTGGAGGACGGAGCCTTTTCCTTTCCAGCGCCGGCAGACCTCATCCGGGTCATAATCCCCGACGAGGATGACGTGATCGGGGGATTCCGTGCTGATGACCGATACAACCTCGTCCGGCGGGAAACCTTCGCAGATCGCCCCTGCTTCCTTTCCGATAACGAGAACGAGGGGGGAAGGTCTCCCTGCCCGTGCACGGGCGAGGCGGATGGCATCACGGGCTGTTCCTGCACAGGTTCCCGAGTTGGAATCGTCCATGACGAGTGTTCTTCCAACCCATGAAACGGTTTTTCTTCCCTCCAGCGGTTTAAAACCGGCAAGGGGGGACGGGTCGATACCAAGGACACAGGCTGCTGCAGTCGCAAGGAGCAGGGGGTCGCGGTAGGCCTCCGTCACGAGGAGGGGGTTTTCGTACCTGCCCGTAATCCCGTCCCATTCGTACCGGCACGTGCTTCCTTCAGAAAGAGCGACTTCATCGGCAGGGAGCCGGTTTCCGGACCGGCTGAACCCCGGCGGCACAATGATGAGGGGGAGCCTGTTTCCTGACCGGAGTTTTTCAGAGAGTGCATCCTTCTTTCCCGCGCCAAACACATAGGTTCCGGCAGAGGAGAGGATACCCAGGTTGCCCGCACCCACGAACCCGAGCGATACCTCACCGATGAGCCATCGGTCCTGGGAATACGCAGAGTGTGCCGGAGCAATGAGCGAGGCAGGTGTGATCCCCATTCTTCCCATCGTCTCATTCTCCGGCAGGCGAACCGTCGCCCGGGACGTATGAAGAATGCCGGGACCCTGCATGACGTGGGCCATTGCACTGGCCACCGTGGTCTTTCCCCTCGCACCTGTCACCTCTATGAACCGTGCAGGGGCCTGTTTCCCGATGATCCACCTGACCGCCTCGTGGTGCGAAACGAGGGGGGCGGGCAGGTCGCGGAGGAGCGGGTGCCCGGGATCGAGGTGGACAGGTGCGATGATCATCTCGTAATCACCGGAACGTGCATCAGACGGGCTGATTCCTTCCTTTCCCCTGTAGATATCGACCATGTCAACGGTATGGCCCCTTTCCCTGAGGGTAAGGGCAATGGTCCGGCCGCCATGGATGGTATCGAGGACGAGGATGCGCATGGGGGGTATCTAGAGTTCTCTTAATGCACGTTCCGCGTTCTTGATCATCAGGTCAGCGAGGAGAGGGTCGCTCCCGATGGGGTCTGCATAGAGAAGGGGAATGGTCTTTCCGTTGAGGGCGAATTCCCCCTTCACCTGTCCTTTTGCGAGGCCTATCTCGCCGGGAATGTCCTCGAGGATATGGACTCCCTTGGCAAGGAAGACGGGCACCACGACGATGACATCGATTGCATCTTTCCGGAACTGCTCGAGGGCTTCCCTGATGGTCGGCGAGTTGATATTCATGAACCCGCACCGGATAACGTATTCAGGGCACCTGTCCCCGATGAGCCGTGCGGTACTTTCGACCAGTTCCTTGTTGTAAGGCAGTTTGCTCCCGTGTCCGACCAGTAACAGTCCTTTTTTACCCATATACCATACGGTATTACTACCATGGGTAAAATGGTTGCCGATTTAAGATGAAAGACGTTTAAATGTAATACTCGCGGCATTTCCACAATGTCCCCTCTGTCTGCGTCACTTCCCCCCGGCAGTCGTTTATTGGAGAAAACGGGATGGAAACAGGGGATAGGAGACGCTTTTTAAGAGCGGATAGTTTACCTTTATATCCAGAAACATCGTATTTATAAGAACTTCGGATACCGCGGATCCGATGAGGGACGGATGGTCCACCGATGGAAATGATGCGCAGTTTTGAACGGTATAATCTCCTCCTGAACGGTCAGGTTGTCAGGACCCCCCTGGCTCTCTCTGCAATGGCAGGCATCGTGGACGCGGACTATGCCCTTGCCCGCGCATCCCATGTCGGTGTTGCATTCCTTGGTGGTTTCTCGATCGATGCTCCCACGATGGAGGCCAGCAGGGCCCTGGAACGTTCCGGTCGCAGGGAATTCCTGTTCGGGGACCCGGTGGAAGAGCTGGCAGGGCAGGTACAGCGGCTCGAAGGGTCGGGTCTCGTGGTCGGGTTGAACCTCCGGGGCAGTTCACCCGAATCGTTTGCAGCAATTGCGTCCCACCTCGGTGACCAGGTCATCTACGAGATCGATGCCCACTGCAGGCAGGAACCGATGGTAGAAGCGCGTTCCGGTGAATACCTCCTTTCCCATACCGACCTCCTCGCAGAAGAGATCAGGGCTTTGAAACGCGAGGATGTCTCTGTCTCGGTAAAGATCCGGGCAGGCGTGAGTCCCGATGATCGCCTCCTCGCACGGAAAATATGGAAGGCCGGCGCCGACATCATCCACGTCGACCTGATGGACTATGACTACCAGAAAGTGCGGCAGATGAGGAACTCGTGCCCGCTGGTCCTCATCGCGAACAATTCCATGAACACCTTCGACAGGGTCAGGGACATGTTCTCGCACGGCGCCGACCTCGTCTCCCTTGCACGGAACGCAGATGTCCGCACGCTCGCCGGGCTTGATGCAGCCATCGAACGTCTCACGGATGAACAGGGGTGGTACAATGCTCCCAAGCAGCTCTGTCGCGGCGGGGATATCAGGGCACTCACGTTCTGCTGTATGCCTGTCAAGAACTGTCCCCTCCTGCCCATGCTTGACAGGCTGGGTCTTTCCCGGGAAGAGTACCTGAGTTTCAAGCAGAAGGCTGTTGCAGGAACGGACCTTGAGCCCGGTGCCCAGACGTGTTTCGGGAGCCTGGCATGGTGCTGCAAGGTATCCTCGCCGTGCATGTTCCGGGACATGACGCTGGCCCAGTCAGGCCTCTCCCGCCAGGAGTACATGAGGCAGAAGAAACAATTGGCTGATAAGATCATACAACATCTTTTTTCAAGAGATGCAGAACCTCACACGTGCACAACGCGCCCAGCTCGCGATGGTTCTTGAGGTATCGGCCTTTCCCAAACCCGGCAACGTGGACCGTTGCCACGACTTTCCCACCACGCGCCTCGAACATTTTCTCGCCTCTGCCATCATGGCAGGCCCGGCACTGGAAGCCGCGGAGAGGGGCGGCAGGGGACTGGGAAGTCTCATACACGAGGCTGTTGCACTCACGGGCGGATACTCGGGTGGTAACACGCATTTCGGCGCTTTCATCCTCCTTATGCCCCTCGTTGCAGGTGATGGCATCGAGGGTGCGATGCGGCTCATTGGGGAAACCACCGTCGAAGATTCAATCGAATTTTACCGTGCATTCGGAAAGACAAGTGTCAGGGTCATTCCCGGGCACGAACTCGATGTCAATGACCCGTCCTCCCTGCAGGAGATCCGGGACAGGGGTATGACGCTTTATGACCTCATGCTCTATTCTGCCCCAAGGGACATGGTCGCCCGGGAGTGGGTCTCCGGGTTCCAGATGACACGGAGGGGAGCAGACCTCCTGCACGCGGCAGGATGCGGCAGGGAGGGAATAGTGCAGGCTTTCCTCTCGCTGCTTGCACTCGAACCCGATACGTTCATTGTCAAGAAACATGGTCCGGAAGTTGCCGGGATGACCATGAGGAGGGCACGGGAAGTCCTGGAAGGCGTGCGCGACCTCCAGGAATTTGACCAGGAGTGCATCCAGAAGGGGATCAACCCCGGCTCTATCGCAGATATTATCGTTGCATCGATCTACACTGCCCTTGGAGAGGGGTGGGAATGGGACTGTTGAGGGAAGGTATCAACGAGGTCATCGCGACAACGAAGGACAATGCAGCACCCATGGGAGTCATCCTTCGCAATGGCAGCCATACGATGGTCGTCTTCCACGGCAGTCACACGTCCGAAAATATCTCCCGGTATGGCTGGGTCGTTGCAAACATCATCCATGACCCGGTCCTTTACGTCAAAACTGCGTTCTCCGATCTCGAACCCCGTTTTTTCTCCCGCGAGACTATCGGTGACCTTGTGGTGCAGAGGCTTTCTTCGGCAGAGGCCTGGGTTGCATTCCGTACCGAAGTGACAAGAGATACGGGCGAAGCCCTGGTCGTAAACCTGACCCCTCTCCACGAGGAGGTCCTTTCCTGTACTATCCACCCGGTCAACAGGGGCTTTTCGAGCGTGATAGAGGCCACGATTCATGCGACGCGGTATGTCCGGCGGGAGGACTCCCAGCTGGAACAGCTCATTTCGCACCATGCCTCGATTGTCCGCAGATGCGGTGGCCCCCGTGAGAAGGAGGCTCTGGCACTCCTCGAGGATTTTCTTTCCCGTAAATCCGGTTTCCGGATGGTCTAGCAGACCCTCGGGACGGGATCGCCGATCGGGGGCTCGATGAACCGTTCCCCGCCGATCTCGGTCTCGAGGATAACCCCGGATCCGGCCACGACGGTCCCGATGATTGCTGCGTCCTTCCCGTAGGGATGGGAGCGCAGTGCTGCAAGGACCGCTTCCGCATCCTTCCCGGCAACACCCATCACGACCTTGCCCTCGTTTGCAACCTGGAGGGGATCGATCCCGAGCATCTCCGATGCACTCCTGACGCTCTTTTTGAGGGGGATCAGTTCTTCCCTGATCCTCACGCCCACCCTGCTCTTCCTTGCCATCTCGTTGATGGCACTTGCAAATCCGCCGCGGGTCGGGTCCTTCATCGCGTGGATGTCCCCTGCTGCGAGTGCCCCGGCAACGAGGTTCCAGAGCGGTGCGACATCGGACTTCAGCTGCGAGCCCAGCGAGAGCCCGGCACGCTCGGCCATGATGGTCAGCCCGTGGTCACCGAGAGTGCCGTTCACGATGATGGCATCACCGGGCTGGAGCGTGCAGTCGCGGATGACTTTCTCTGCAATCCCTATCCCGGCAGTGTTTACCACGATCCCGTCCAGTGCCCCTTTCTCGAGCACCTTGGTATCCCCGGTCACGATACTCGCACCGCATTCCCCGAGTGCCGCGTCCATCGATGCAACAATCCTCTCCAGGTCCTTGGAATCAAAGCCTTCCTCGATGACCATGCTGCAGGAGAGGGCGACGGGCCTTCCACCCATCATGGCAAGGTCGTTGACAGTCCCGCAGACCGCTAGCCTCCCGATATCCCCGCCCGGGAAGAATACCGGCCGGACCACGTGGGAATCGGTCGTAAAAACAATGTTCTGCCCGCCGAGGGGGATAACCGCACCATCGTCGAGGGATTCAAGACCGATGCCGCCTGCATTGCGGTGCTCCATCCGGGTCAGGATCTGGAGGAGCTCCCCCATGACCTCTCCCCCCGCACCATGCATGAGTGTGACCTTCATTCGTCGTCCACCTCAATTTCCATGTGCGTCACCATGACTTCCAGCCCCCTGACGAGTTCCGGAAATTTCCCGCACCGCGGGCACACGAATCGCTCGGAGCCCTCGTACCCGCATGTGCACCGCGTCAGGGGCGGGATAACCGACCATGTCAGGCGGGAACCCCGCATGAGGGCGTCATCCTCGATGAGGGTATCGTACAGGAAGGCTACCTGCTCGGGGTTAACCATGGCCATCTCCCCGAATTCCACGTGAACCTCCCTCACATCCCGTGCGTTCCTCTCGAGGGCCGCCTTCCGTGCTGTGGCATAGATGTCGTAGGCAATTCCAAACTCATGCATGCGTGACGCTTTCCTGTCCTTTCGTGGAACCCCTCTCCGGGGAAAAGACCCGGGGCGCCGGAGGTTCCGGAAAGGTGTAACCATATTCATTTTGCCATAACCGGGATAAAGCATTCTTCATGGGTATGTCCCTTTTATTCCCGGGACGCATGCCGGGAACCCGGTAAAAATGAGGGGGATTGACTGCGGTAAAAACGGTCGATGCCTATTTCCCGCTGACAGAGACCTTTAAGCCCTCGTTGTCAACTGCAGTCGTGACCGCAACCGAGAGCCCGAGGTCCCGGACGATCTTTTCGACTTCGGACCGTGGTCTGCCCGTAATGATGGAGATGGAAGGGCCGACGGAACTCATGCCCACGAACTCGAGCCCCGCCTCCCGCAGCCTGCTCATGTAATGGTAGATGGCAAAACTATGGTGTTCCACCTCTGCCCTCTTCGACCCCCTGAAGTCGAATTCCCAGATGATATCCCCCATTTTGGAGAGATCCCCCTTCTCGAGGGCCGGGATCAAATCCATCATGATGAGGTAAGCCTTGAGTTCCCTGTCACGGTAGTCAAGGACCCTCGCCTTGTTCATGAGGAGGTCAAACTCCTTTGTCCCGGCCGACGAGATGTCGCTTGGCGGGATGACGACATAGACGTCCTTTCCCATCGCAAACGGGTGGTGGTAGATGAGGGTTAAGTCATCCCCCATGATTGCCATCCCGCCATACGTGGATGCTGCCGGGCCGACTCCCGTCTCGAATCCGAATGCAACGTTGCCTTCGACCGTCTCCTCGACGTAGTTATACCCAATCATCTTCCGGAGCTGGTCATTTGAGAAGGGGGAACCCACGGCCGTGTTGAGAGCGTGAGCGAGGGCAATCATGATGGTACTCGTCGAACCGAGCCCCACGTGCTGGTGCTGGTGATCCTGCGCGGAGACTGCAAACCCGCCGGTATACCCTGAAATTTTCCTGAACACCTCGATGAAGTGCCGTATGATCGCAGGCCGGTTGTAATCGATCGTGATCTCCTTCTCCGTGCAGGAGACCGAAACGGTACAGTAGAGCTGGATTGCAAACCCGACCCCTCCTCCACCCGGCCGGGACGGCGAGAACCGGTTCATATCGAGCACGGTCAGGTGGATACGGGCAGGTGCCCGGACGGTAACCGTCCCGGAGAACGGGACGACGGGCCGGGAACTGACGATCCCGGCAGTCTTTACCTGTTTCCCCGGTCTGAACGTGACAAATTCATATTCGACGAGATCGAGGTCGCCACCACGGATTTTCATTATCGTCATAGGCTGGTTCGTCCTTTTCATCACTTCAGAGCGTCGGAAAAGAAAAGCGTTGTGATACACTCCGGACTGTCCCGTTCCATAAAGAAAACACTTATGCCTGCCTGTCCTCTACATCTACTGCCAGAAAAAGCCAGAGTTGGCAGGAAAAGGAGAAGAAAAAATGGATTCTTACATGTGCACCATATGCGGGCATGTTTACAGCCCGGAGAAGGGAGAGCCTGACATGGGTATCCCGCCCGGTATCGATTTTTCCCAATTGCCAGGTGACTGGAAGTGCCCTGTCTGCAAGGCAGCACCCGCCCTGTTCAGGAGACTGTGAGGGGAGATCCCGATGTCAGTCCGCGAGATTGTCCCCGGCATTTATGCCGTCGGTGCCCCTGATTTCGACCGCAGGCTCTTCGATTCCCTCATACCCCTCCCGCATGGGACGACGTACAACTCCTATCTCGTGAAGGGGGCGAAGAAGACTGCCCTCATCGATACCGTGGACCCGTCAAAGGAACTGGATCTCGTTACCAACCTGGTGAAAGCCCGGGTCGATACCATCGACTACATCGTGATTAACCATGTCGAGCAGGACCACTCCGGTTCGCTCCCGATGATCGCCGAGCTCTTCCCGAAGGCCTCAATCGTCGTCAACGAGAAATCAAAGGACCTCGTGACACGGCTCCTCGATGTCGATCCGGCCCGGTGCATGGAAGTAAAGGATAAAGATACGCTCGACCTGGGAGGAAAGACCCTCCAGTTCTTCATTACCCCCTGGGTGCACTGGCCCGAGACGATGGTGACCTATGCCGTCGAGGACAGGGTGCTCTTCTCCTGCGACCTCTTTGGTACGCATTACGCGGAGAGTTCCCTCTTCGTGACCGATGAACGCGAGGTCTACATCTCTGCAAAGAGGTACTACGCCGAGATCATGATGCCGTTTCGCAGGAACATTGCGGATCACATGGAAAAGCTCAAAGATATCCCTGTTTCCATCATTGCACCCAGTCACGGGCCAGTTCATTCCCGCCCCGGCGTCATCCTCGACGCGTACAGGGACTGGATATCAGACACTGTGAAGGACGAAGTCGTCATTCCTTACGTGAGCATGCACGGAAGCACGGAGAAGATGGTCAACCACCTCTGCGAGGCTCTCATCGAGCGCGGCATCCGGGTAAAACCCTTCAACCTGACGGTAACAGACATCGGGGAACTTGCAATGGCACTCGTCGATGCGGCGACCGTCGTCATCGGCACACCGACTGTCCTCTTCGGTCCCCACCCGCAGGCAGTCTATACAGCATACCTCTTCAACATGCTCAAACCAAAGACCCGGTTCCTCTCCGTCATCGGTTCGTACGGGTGGGGTGGCAATACCATCGAGGCGCTCAAGGGAATGCTCACCCGGACCAAGCCCGAATTGCTCGAACCTGTCTATATCAGGGGAGCACCGGGTGCTTCCGACCAGAAGAAAATCGAGGAACTTGCCGATACCATCGTCGGGAAGCACAGGGAGATCGGGATACACCAGCGAATTCCCGACTGAAGGGAGAGCAGGAGAGCCGGAAGAATGGTTTGTTCCCAAAAGGGCCGGCCGGTGTTTTGGCACGGGGGCGGGTAAGGTCGTGGGCAGGGTACCTCCCCTCCTTTCAGCCCTGAATGCGTCCGGTTCTGTCTACGTCATCGGGGTGGCCGGCGACAGTGGTTCGGGCAAGACGACCTTTGCATCGGCAATCCGGCACCTCCTCGGCGACGACCTTGTCGCGACCCTGTCACTCGACGATTACCATCTCTACGACCGGGAAGAGAGGAAAAAACGGGGAATAACGCCTCTTTCCCCCGATGCAAACGATTTTGATCGACTGGAAAGGGATGTCGGCCGCCTCAGGCAGGGTTTGTCCATCCAGAAAATGGTCTATGATCACTCCAACGGGACCATACATGGTCCCTTTCCCTTCCAGCCGGCAAAGATTCTCATCCTCGAGGGCCTGCATGCTTTTTTTACGGAAAAACTGCGACGCCTGTGTGATTTCACGCTTTTCGTGGATCCCGATCCCGACGTCAAGAAGGAATGGAAATTCAAGCGTGATACGGGCGCCCGCGGTTACACGGAAAGGGAGGTCGGGGACGAGCTCACCCGGAGGGCAATGGATTATTCTGCCTATGTGGCACCACAGCGCGAGCATGCAACCGTCGTTATCGGTATTTCCTTCTCGCGTTTCGGGAGGAACCTCGGGTGGGAGGAAAACATCTACCGTGTCACCCTCGATCTCTCCCCCTGGGATTTCTACCCTGCCAGCGCATCCCTCTCTTTTGACTTCCGGGGCATAACCTCGGCTCACGGGAGACCTTTCTCGTTTCTCTTCAGGCCGGCAGGGTATCAAAAGAGGCCCGCAGGCACCATCGAACTGGACGGGATGCTCCCCTGCACCTGTTCCGAAAGCCTCGTTGCGTTCCTTGAGGAGACGACGGGCCGGGATCCCGGGAACCTCCTGCAGGAGTGCCGCATGCTCACGCCGACCGATTTTACCAGGCTCTTTGTGTGCGGGTGCATCGTCACCCACAGGCTCTCCATCGCAGATAACGGAACAGGGTCTTAAAGGGCGGGTCACGGAGCCCGGGATATCCATGGGCAAACTTACATCATCCGGGACTATCCAACAGATCAGGGAGTAATGGGCAGGATTAGGTATTTCTCGATCGTTCTTGGGGAGCTTGGCGAAATGCTCACTTTCATCAGTCCCCTGACGCTTTTTGCCCTCCTTGTTGCCATCGTTTTCCGGGAATGGGACCTCCTCCTGCCCCTGGCAATCGTGCCCCTCCTCTTCTTCGGCGGCGGGATGATTCTCAACAGCATTCCCCGGCACCCGGGGGATGTCGGGTTTTCAACGGCACTCTGTTCCGTTGCCCTGCTCTGGCTCTCTTTTGCCGTTGTTTCGTGCATTCCCTTCATGATTGTGCTTGACATTCCCTTCACCGATGCACTCTTCGAGGCGATGGCCGGGTGGACAGGAACGGGTTTTTCTCTCCTCCAGGATATCGACCTTCTCCCCCGGAGCCTCCTGTTCTGGAGGACGTACATCCAGTGGCTGGGAGGGCTTGCAATCATCTCTCTCTCCCTTACCATCGCGTTCCGGTCAAACCTCGATACCATGGCTCCTTTCCGCCCGGAGAGCAGGTCTGAAAGGATCATCCCGGGCATCGTCGCGAATGGAAAGGAGATCTGGGCAGTCTATATCCTCCTCACGGTGATCTCGGTCGGGATCATCATGGTTGCAAGGGTACCGCTCTGGGATGCCCTCAACCTCGCCCTCTCCGGAATCTCGACAGGGGGGTTCATTCCTGTCGCCGGAGGTGTCTCCTCATACAACAACACGACCCTCGAGTTCCTCCTTATCCCGGTCATGGTGATGGGATCGATTCCGTTCTCTCTTTTTTACATGACGTACCAAAACCGGAAAATATCGTTTTTCTCTGACGAACAGGTCAGAATCCTCATATACTTCCTTTGTTTCGGTTCTCTCGTCGTGATCGCCGACCTCCTCTTCATTGCCCGGTATGCGCCTGCAGAGGCCGTCAGGCAGGGACTCTTCATGATGACTGCCGTCATGAGCACGACAGGGTTCCAGAACGCCAATCTTTACCTTTTTCCAAGCGTCACTCTCGTCTTCCTGACAATGTTCATGTTCGTGGGCGGTTCAAGCGGCAGCACAGCAGGTGGCCTGCACCTCTCCCGGATCGCGCTCGGGTACAGGGGCATTGTCTGGTGGTTCCGGCGTGCATTCGTCAGGAGCACGGTGCTCGTGCCGTTCCGGTACCAGGGAAGGAATGTCCCTATCGAGGTCGCCGAACCTGAGCTCTCCAAGAGCATGCTCGTCATCATTCTTTCTGTCATCACGGTCTTCATCGCGACAATGGTCATACTGCAGGTACACATCATCTCCTGCGATGTCACGGTTCTTGTCTTTGACATCGTCTCGGCTCTCAGCTCGTGTGGTGTCAGTGCCGGATACGTGGGCCCGACGATGCCACTGGTCTCCAAGTGGGTCTTCATCTTCGTGATGTGGATCGGCCGGCTCGATGTCATTCCTGTCATCGTTCTCTTCACGGGCCTCCTGAAGGGAAGCGACTGAGGTCCCGGGAGACTTATTCAATTTTGTTTTGGTTAATTACAAAATATCTAATTATGAACGCCGACCTATAGGTACCCAATGAAACAAATCGCCCTCTATGGAAAGGGGGGTATAGGAAAATCGACAACCGCGGCTAACCTTTCAGCTGCTCTTGCCTGCCGCGGGCTCGATGTGATGCAGATCGGGTGCGATCCCAAGAGGGACAGCACACGGATGCTGATGCAGGGGAGGCTGATTCCAACCGTGATGGACCTGGTCCGCGAGAGGGGTGACACGGATATTACCCGGGAGGACATTGTCTACGAAGGATTCATGGGTGTCCGGTGCGTCGAGGCAGGTGGTCCGGAACCGGGTGTCGGATGTGCGGGACGGGGCATCATCGCAACCTTCCAGATCCTCGAACGACTGGGTGCCCTCCATGCCGATGTCGTCGTCTACGATGTCCTGGGCGACGTGGTCTGCGGCGGATTCGCGATGCCGATGCGGGAGGGGTATGCAGAGGAAGTATACCTCGTTACGTCCGGGGAGCTGATGTCGCTGTATGCGGCAAACAACATCTGCAAGGCAATATCACGTCTCTCTTCCCGGTCGAGGAGCACGTGCAGGCTTGCGGGAGTTATCTGCAACGCAAAGAACCTTCCCCGCGAGGAGGAACTCGTTGCAGAATTTGCAAAACGTATCGGGAGTTTCCTCGTCCTGTACATCCCGCGGGACCAGGTCGTCCAGCAGGCCGAGCTGAACAAGAAAACCGTGGTCGAATACGCTCCATCGAGCAACCAGGCAGCCGTCTACCGGGAACTTGCATCGAGAGTGATGGATAACCGGAGAATGGATATTCCCGTTCCGCTCGGGATAGAGGACCTTGAAAACCTTGCATATGAGTACTCCCCGTGACAGCGGGTGCACCCTGACAGGCGCCCTCTCCGTGACAACCGAGATCGAGGGGTCCGTGACCATCATCCACGGACCCTCCGGTTGTGCCCATCACAATTTTTCCCTCCTCCATGCGCTCTGCGCCGGCAGGGACGACCCGCGACTCCCGCGGGTTCTCTCGACGGATCTTGCCGAAACAGACATCATCTTTGGTGGCGAGGATGCCCTCGATGCGGCGATCCGGAGGGCTGCCGGAAAAAATCCCTCCATCATCTGCGTTCTTTCGACCTGTGTCACAGGGGCGATCGGGGACGATGTCGAGGCGGTCTGCCGGGGTTTCAGCGGGATACCGGTGATCTCCATACCGACCGCGGGGTTTCTTGGTGGCGGTTTCCACCAGGGTCATGTCCAGGCCCTGATGTCACTCTCCTCCCTTGCGGAGGACGATGGAAAGATCCCTTCCGCAAACCTCGTCGGGGAAAAGACCCTTGAAACCGAACGGGACGAGCATTTCAACGAGGTCAGGAGGCTCCTTGCGGCGATCGGGATACCCATCTGCACGCGGTTCGTCTGCAGGACAAGTGTCGGGGAGATATCCCGGCTCTCCCGCGGGGGATGCAACATCCTGCGGGACCCCTCGATGGAGGGGGTGGGGCGATTTCTGGAAGAGAGGTTCGGGACACCGTTCATCAGCTCGTTTCCCATCGGTTCCCGGGGGACGATCCAATTCCTCGAAGAGGTGGGCCGCGTCTTTTCCCTCGATGTTTCAGGTGCAATCGCGGAAGAAGAGGCGCGACAGGCCCGCATATTCCATGAATTCCGTTCCCTGAGAGGGAAAAGGGTCAGATTCTGTGACCCGTTTGGAAACAGGACCGACTCGGAAGTCTGCAGGGAGGTCGCGTCTGCCGCCGGCATGAGTGTTCACCCGGAAGGATATCCCGTCCCCGTCCCGGAACCGTTCCCGGTCGGCACCGAGGGGATACGGAGGCTCCTTTACCGGTGGAGGCGGGCCTGCCGTGCATGATTGTTCCGGGCCGCTCTGGCCCTGTGCCCTCACCGGTGCAGCAGCGGCCCTCGCAGGGATCGGGGGGATAGGCGTCGTCATCCATGGATCGGCAGGTTGCTACTATTATCCTTCATCAGTCCTCCACCTGCCCCTGTACTGTTCTTCTGTCACGGACCGGGACATCATACTCGGCACAGAAGACGCACTCGTCCGCACCATCGACGCAATCCGTGATAAGTACGATCTGGTTGCCGTGCTCTGCACCTGCATCCCTGCCATCACGGGAGAGGATATCCGGGGGATGCTCGAACAGGCGTATTCAGACAGCACCCGGATCTGTGTTATCGATGCACCCGGTTTCTCGGGAGAATACGAGGACGGTTTCCGGTCTGCCATCAGGGCGATCGATCCCCCCGTATCCGGCGGGAAGACCGGCGTGAACATCGACGGGCTCTCCCCCTTTGACCCGTTCCGGCAGGGAAACTTCCAGGAGGCACAAAGGCTGCTTGGGCTGGCCGGGACGGTGGCGGGTGCGGCTCTCCCATCAGGGAAGTACCGTTATGGACAACCCCTCTCCCCATACACCCTCCATACCAACCCTGACCTGACCCTTGATCTCGGAGAGTCTCTGGGATGTCTTGTCGGGCTCTCCCGGATCGAGGATGCCATCAGGAGGATCGCATCGTTTACCGGTGGAGCGGATGACCTGCTCGAACACGATATCCCCCTCGCCCGTGAGAAAATAACCGCGGCCTGTGACCGTTTCATAAAAAAGTTTGACCCGCCGCATGTCGCGCTCTTCGGGCAGTGCCGGACGATGCAGGAGATTGCCCTGATGCTCGAGGAATACCTCGATGCCGATATCCTCGTGATCGGATCACGGAACCCCCCCGTCCCCGGGAAATACAGGGTCGGGAGGGCACGAGATTACGATGCCGTTGTGGAAATCCTCTCGCGTGAGAACCCGGACCTCGTGCTCGGATCATCGTTCGAGAAGTATGCATGCCCCGGTGCCGCATTTGTCGGGGTGACACCGCCCCTCAGGGGGACCGTCAGGCTCCATTCTTGTCCCCTCGCCGGTATCGAGGGAGCACTCGCACTCTTTGAATCTGTGCTGAACGCCTGCATGGACCACGCAAAGAGGAGACGGGACGATCCTTCCCCCTGATCATCAGGGTTTCACTTTCACCCCGCGCTCATCGAGGGTTTATATACCAGTCCTTCCAGAGGTGGTGTACAGGTGAGAAAGAACCATGAAAAGGGCAGGATACCTCTGCAGGGACGGGCACGAGGTCCTTGACGGCGAGGGTGTTCCCCGGGAGGTCGTTTTCCTCTTCATTCACGGGGCACGGCTCTGCATTCCTGTCGAAGAACTCACCGGTGTGATCGGGAGGGGAACGACCGGTTCCGTGAGGCGTATCAAGCAGAACTGGATGGAGTACCTCGGCAGCGAAGCGGGATCCATATCGCTCTCCCGGTCCGGGAAAGCCCTCAACATCCTGCTCGTGAACGGGGACCGGTTCACGCTTTCCCTTGACTCACTCCAGGACGTGCTCTCCTACAGGGAAAGGGCTGCCCCCATCATGGAATTCCATGCAGGAAGCGGGAAGAGGTATCCCCCCAACCACCTCCTGACAGACTTTGCAGGGCCACTCTCCCCCTGCACGGCATGAAATCCCCCAAAAAGTGACTTCACATCTTTTTTACGAGGGCAGCAATGTAATCGCCGACATCCGATGTCCGGGACGTGCCTCCCATGTCCTTCGTGACGATTCCGTCCCTGATGGACCGGCCTATTGCTGCAAGTACCTTTTCGGCTGCCTCGGTCTCGCCGATATGGTCGAGCAGCATCGATCCCGCCCAGATCGTGGCCATGGGGTTTGCCTGGTTCAGACCCTTATACTTCGGTGCCGATCCATGGATGGGTTCGAACATGGACGTTCCTTTCGGGTTGATGTTTCCCCCGGCTGCAAGACCAAGGCCCCCCTGGATCATTGCCCCGAGATCCGTGATGATGTCCCCGAACATGTTGGGGGTTACCACCACGTCGAAGGCCTCGGGGTTTTTCACGAACCACATGGTGACAGCATCGACGAAAGCAAACTCCGTCTCGATATCCTTGTAACTTCCGCAGACCTCGGAAAAGACCTCCCTCCAGAGTCCGTACATGTCGGTCATGACATTGGCCTTGTCAACAGAGGTCAGTTTTTTCCTCCTCTTCCCGGCAAGATTGCATGCGTAGGTAATCACCCGCTTTGCCCCTTCGCGGGTGATGATTCCGATCTGGTATGCCATCTCGTCTGCATCGCTCTCGCAGTCGATTCCAAACCTGATGTTGTAGAGGGTGCGCACGATCTCATGTGTCGCCCTGTCCCTGCCGCGGACCCTTCCCCCCACGCCGACGTAGAAGTCTTCCGTGTTCTCCCTGACGACAACAAAGTCTATGTCCCGCGGGGACTTGCCTGCAAGGGGTGTGGTAACGCCCTCGAGGAGGCGGACGGGACGGAGGTTGACATACTGGTCGAAGAAGAAGCGTAAAGAGAGCAGGATCCCCTTTTCGAGGACACCGGGCTTCACGCGCTCGTCTCCCACTGCCCCGAAGTAAATGGCCCTGAACCCGGCGAGCTCTTTCAGGTCTTCCTCTGTGAGGAGCTCTCCTGTCTCCAGGTACCGTTCTGCCCCTATGTCGAAGTCTTCCCACTGGATGTCGAAGGAAAAACGGTCTGCTGCAGCCTCGAGAACCTTTTTTCCCTCGGCCACTATCTCGGGGCCGATCCCATCGCCGCCGATTACTGCGATTCTGTACATGTCTTCACCTTCTCGAGCTTGCGGGCGTACCCGACGAGTCCCCCTGCATCGATTATTTCCTTTAAGAAGGGAGGAACGGGTTCGATTGGCATCTTTCTTCCCCCCGACTCGATGAAACCCGCATCAAGGTTGATGGTCACGACCGCTCCGTCCTCGATTGACCCGGCCTCGGGACATACGAGGGGGAGAATCCCGACGTTGATTGCATTGCGGTAAAAAATCCGGGCGAACGACCGGGCGATAATCACCCTGATCCCTGCGCCGAGGAGTGCAAGGGGTGCATGTTCCCGCGAGGAGCCGCAGCCAAAATTTTTCCCGGCGACGATGATATCCCCTTCCCGTGCGTTCTGGGCAAATTCATCGCGGGTACCTTCGAAGGCATGGGTTGCAAGTGCCCACGGGTCATAGATGACGAGGTATCGTCCCGGTATGATGGCATCGGTATCGATATTGTCACCAAACTTCCACACTCTCATCCTTCACACCTCCCTTGGGTCCGTTATCTCGCCCTTCATTGCACTGGCTGCGGCTGTCGCGGGTGAACAGAGGTAGACGAACGCATCGGTGCTTCCCTGCCGTCCCCTGAAGTTCCTGTTCGATGTCGAGAGGGAGACTTCGCCGGGAGCGAGCAGGCCGAAAGCACCACCCATGCACGGCCCGCAACAGGGCGCCTCGACGAGTGCCCCGGCAGAGACGAACCGTTCAATCAGGCCGGCTTTGAGGGCTTTGAGGTACTCTGTCCGCGAGGAAGGGATGATGATGACACGGACACCCGGGTGGAAGGTCCCGTCCTTGAGCACATCGGCAGCCTCTTTGAGGTCTTCGAACCGCCCGTTCGTGCAGGAACCGATGAAGACCTGATCGATATGCGTCCCGGCGACCTTTGCGACGTCCACGACCTGGTCCACGTTGTGGGGGACTGCCACCCGGGGCGACAGACGCGATGCATCGAATGAATATTCCATCGAAAAGGACGCATTATCATCGCTGGCAAGTGAAAATGGCGCAATATCCCTTCTTGATGCGAGGTATGACCACGTTATTTCGTCGGGTGGAACGATGCCTGCTTTTGCCCCCATCTCAACCGCCATGTTGCAGCATGTCATCCGTCCGGGCATGTCCATTGTCCTGAAAGTCTCCCCCGTGAACTCGATGGCCTGGTACGTCGCACCGTCGGCCCCTATCTTCCCGGCTATTTCGAGGATGAGATCCTTTGGCCCCACCCGCCCGGGGAACCTCCCCCCGACCGTGACCCTGATCGTTTCGGGGACACGGAAGTAGAGAACACCGAACTTGAGGACAAAACCCATATCAGTTGACCCTATCCCGGTCGCAAACGCGCCCGCAGCGCCGTACATGCACGTGTGCGAATCGGCCCCGACGATGATCTCGCCCGGCGCCGCACGACCGCGTTCCATCACCACCTGGTGACAGATACCCTCTCTCCCGTCGAGATTTTCGATGTTCTGCTCGCGGGCAAATTTCCTCAGGAATACATGGTTGCTGGCGGCTGATAGGGAATCGGCAGGCACCTGGTGGTCGAAGAGAAGAACGATTTTTCCGGGATCAAAGACGGTTTTTCCCCCCATCTCCTGGAACTTCTGGACAGCAAGGGGCCCGGTGATGTCATGGATCATGGCCATGTCGACCGGTGCCATGACAACATCACCTGCTCTGACGTCCCGTGCACATTTCCTTGAGAATATCTTCTCGACCAGCGTTGATGCCATACAAGAACCATCAATGTATGCACCGTCCTTCTTCTTGTATTTTGGTATGGAATGGAAATTCCCCCAAAAAATGATGCGGGGGATTAACCGGTATTGAAAACACGAATGATTGCGATTTATTTCGCAGTTTAGGAAAGGTATTTGAATTTTCCAAGGATATTACACGGTATGAATCCACAGGCAATCACGAAGGGCTTTTCGCTTCTCCTCGTCTTCGTCCTCGTCGCGGCTTTCCTACCGGGGACTGTCGCCGCTGCAGAGAACAACGAAAGGACGATTTCCACCTCGGGGAGCGCAGAAACCATGGTCACCCCTGACAGGGCGCACATCACTGTCTCTGTCGTCACCGAGAATGCAAACGTCCAGGCCGCACAAAGCGAGAATGCACGCATCATGGACTCTGTCTCCAAATCAGTCGAGAGTCTCGGTATCGGGAAAAAGGACCTCAAAACAACCGGTTACTCCATTTACCCCGTTTACGAGGATTCAAAAGTCCCGTTCGGGCAGAAGGTGAAATACTACCGGGTTACAAACCGCCTCGAGGTCACCATCAGGGATATTTCGCGGACAGGAGAGGTAATCGATACCGCTGTCAAGGCAGGAGCCAACCAGGTTGACTCTATCGAATTCCAGGTCAGCGAGGAACTGGAACAGTCCCTGCGGGAGGAACTGCTCGCAAAAGCCGTGAAAAAGGCCTACTCGGACGCATCGATCGTTGCAGGTGCCGCAGGAGTGACGATTACAGGAGTCAAGCAGATCACTGTCGCGAGTTCCTACCCTCCCCGACTCTACAAGAGTCTTGCCTCGTATGCAGCAGGAGACAACGCATATGAACAGGCGCCGACACCCATTGAACCGGGAGAAGTGAAGGTCACAGCCGAAGTCAGTGCAGTCTACCTCATTGGATAGACACACCACCTCTTTTTTTACACTCTTATTCATTTGCACGAGGCTCGCAGCCTCTTCCCGAACCGTACGGCACAATGCCGGGCTTCCTTCCTGGAACAACGGCATCCGGAGAATTGCGGTTCTGGTCCCTGGAAACCCATTCGGCCAGTACCCCGCTGTTCCGACCCCCAAAAATCCCTTCTTTTTTTCGCGGACAGGCAGTATCCGGGATCGCAACCAATCATTTAATTCAATGCACCCGGAACATATATGTGAAGGATTATCGGATGGAGCGGACAATCGGGTTTAAAGAACGTCGATATATCGAGGAATTACGGATACTGACAAGAGCCACCGCAATAGACTGCATCATAGACGAAAAATTCGAACGTGTCATTTATGTCATCAGGCAGGGAGACATGGGGCTTGCGATAGGCAAAAAGGGGGAGAATATCCGCCGTCTCCAGAATGTCCTCGGAAAAAAAGTGGAGATGGTCGAGTATTCCGATGACCTCTTCCAGTTCATCACCCACATGTTCAAACCTGCCAATGTGACCGGAACGAAGGAATCTGCAATTCCCGGGACTATCGATATCATCGTGAAACAGAAGGGAGACCTCGGTCTTGCCATCGGCAAGGGAGGGACCACGATCGAGAAGGCAAGAATTCTCTCACGCCGGTTCGGCGGGCCGGAGATCGGTGAGATCATCGTGGAGGAGGCGTCAGGTGGAACGCAGTGACATCCTCCTCGACCTTTTCGAGGTTATCAGGGACCGCGTGGAGAATCCAAGACCAAACTCATACGTTGCATCCCTCGTGGGAGACCCCAAAGGTATTGACAGGGTGCTTGAAAAGGTGGGGGAAGAGACAACCGAGTATATCCTGGCCGTCAAGAACGGCAGGAAAGATGAGATCACCTACGAAGCCGCAGATCTCGTCTTCCACCTCATGGTCAGCTTAAAATCTGCCGGTGTCGAATGGGAAGAAATCCTCCGGGAACTCGCTTCCCGGAGGAAATGACTCAGCCTCCCAGGTATGTATCCAGGTCCTGCAGGCCGGAAAGTTCCGAAAAGCTGACGGAAGAGCCGGCCACGACTTCCGGGTCCACGAAGAGGTCTGCTTTGCAGCGGAGCGAGAGCGCAATCCCGTCGCTTGGCCGGCAGTCCATGCTCAGGTGGTGGTTGTCACGGACGAGGATGAGTCGGGCGTAGTATACTCCGTCCTCGATAGAGTCGATGACCATCTCGCGAAGCTCGATCCCAAAGGACTTCATGAATTCGACGAAGAGGTCGTGCGTGAGTGGTCGCGGCGGGACCTCTCCCTTGAGGGCGTTCCGGATGGAAATTGCTTCCCACAGGCCGATGTAAATCGGGATGCACATCTCCTCTCCGGGGAGCGAGATGATGACTGCAGGCGAGGCCCCGAGGGGACTCACTGCCATGTAGACTCCCCTGACACCGCAGCGAACCGGTTCCATCTGTGAGAAGGAATTACCCGGTCGTGGCTTTAAGGTTTGTCACCATCCTGGTTTTGGGCCTCCCGCCGGACGATGACGAGGCTCCCGAGGAATCCAAGCAGAATATTGGAATAGTAGAGGATGCTGCGCCACAACACGACAACGATCCCGATGAGGGCATGCGGGATATAGATACCGTACATGGTGGAGAAGAGGACTTCAGCTATCCCTGACCCTCCGGGTGTGAGCGGGATCATCATGATGATTGCAATGACCAGCTGGATGATCATGGACTCGACCAGGATGGGAGGCTGGGAGAGGCCCATGAGTATGACGGACACGATGATTGCCTCGAGGAACCAGAAGGCCGCGGTGCAGACAAGACCGAGCAGCAGCCCTGTCTTCCCCTGTTTAAGGAACAGGGCAAGCGTCGAGTGGAAATTGTCCACCTCCTTATCGATACGCTGTGCATAGGAATCAGCCCGATCTTTACCCCGGAACCGTGCGATGCGCCGGGCAATTCCGCCCAGGAAATTCTTCAGGATTCGTGGATTTTTCACGGAATAGAGAAAGAGGAGAACGAGTCCGGTGATGAATATCCATGATACGTAGAGGAAATAACTGTACACGGACCCGATTGTCTGCCATATGCTGCCAAGGACGAACATGAAAAATGCCCCGCCGAGACCAAGGACGATCCCGTCCAGGATGCGTTCCGTGATCACGATGGCCGTTGCATCCCCGACTTTTACCCCCGATTTATAGAGCTCGTGTACCCGGACGGGTTCACCGCCTGCCTGCGAGGGGGTTATCGCAGCAACGAGGAGGTTCGCATAGACGAGGTTGATGCAATGGAGGAACGGCACCGTGTACCCGAGGCCCCGGCTCATGAACCATATCCGGAGCGACCAGAAGAAGAGGGCGAGGAGGTGGATGAGGAGTGCAAGGATGATGAAAAAAGGATTCATCTTTTCCAGGAGCGTGAACGTGGATGAATCAACGGTAAAAAGGAGGATGATGGCAAGGACGACGAGGGAGAACCCAAGGGATATCCACAACCACTTTTTCTCAGTCTTCTTCATGGTCCTCACGCGGGAAAAATCCCCCGGGATGTGAAATGAAACAGGTAGAGCTGTTGTACTGCATTAATATTTGTAAATGGCGGTAAAAGGTTCAAAACAGCCCGATTATACCGCAAAGAGCTCATGCCTTCCCACGACACAAAAGAGCCCTGCGCGGACACCTGCATCGAGCCACGCATGGGCATAGCTGTACGATCCGAGGGCATTTTCAGGCCTGCCGGCCGATCGGAAGAGATTCCCGAACCCTTTGAGTACATGGCATGCACAGAGAATCCGGTCAGAGGCCCCCCGGATACATGTCCCTCCCTCCGTGACGCATGAAACGTTCGCAAGCGCCGCGGAAAGCATGGTGCCATACCGTTCCACCTTTTCCTCAAGTCGCCCGGATTCGGTTACGGGAACAGGGACATGCGAAAACAACCACTGTTTTTCACTCACCCCGATGGTCACGAGTCCAAGGCAGGACGCCTCGTCCAACCATCCCATGGCATACGAAAAAGCGGCAAGGGCGTTTGTGGTATCTCCAATGGAAAGGAAATATTCACCATCGTCCCTGTAGGAGGCAGCCATGGAGCACAACTCTTCTGCAAGAGTAAAATACACGGTCCGGGGGTGCGGAACGATATCCGTGGCCCGGAGCCGTCGTGTAATCTCTTCGCCCCAGGGGTGGGATATCATAGACCTCCGAACAATTCGAGGTACTCCTTTTCCATGACGTGGAGGGGACCGGGGACGATCAGGATATGGAGGGGGGGACCGTAATCGTGGGCAAGAACTTTACTGGCGTCCCCACAGAACACGTCGGGCGAAGGCGATCCTGCCCGTGCCACACCGATGTAAAGCGGAATGGAAAAACCGCATCTTGGGGACATCTCCTCGAGGAGGGAGACAGCATCGTGCACGGTCATGCACCTGTCATCCCGGATATCGAGGTAAACGAGGGTATGCAGGTTCATGGAGAGATTGGTCCGGATAACCTCCGCGGGTGTCAGGGGGTACCAGTTCTTTTCAGGAAAAGGGAGGGAACACGACTTGCCGAAACGGTAATTCTGGAGACCTGAAAGCCCGCAGACTGCACTGACGATGGAGGCCCCGTGAATGATTTCTGTCCGGATACCACGGCGGTGTGCCCTGATACGGAGGTCCGCGTGGGTCGTTGAGACCATGGGATCCCCGCCGGTCAGAAAGACAACATTCTTATCCCCGGCAGGGTCAAGGATTGACCCGGGATTGTCTTCGACATCCCTCCGGCTGACAAAAGTCACCTTCTTTTCAAAAAACTCCTCCATCTCCTTAACCGAGGTCCCTCCAAGCCTCGAGGTATACCCCTCGAAAAAGACGATGTCGGCATTCCGGATTCTCTCAAGGCCCTTTACCGATACATCCGTGTGATCATGGAGGCCGAGCCCAACGAAAGTGAGCATCCTTTCTTTCTCCTCGCAGGTACGGTGTTGTTCCCCCGGTAACCCTGTCTGTCAGGGGGAATAGCGGGTGATATGGTCGATCATGGACTCGAGCACCGAATGGACGTCGGATCGCCGGAGGGAACTGATAAATAAGACCGGGATGGCTTCCCTCAATTTCAGGCTCTGCCGAACCTGCCTCTCGTCCATCTTGTGGGGAAGGTCTGCCTTGTTTACAGCAACCACGACAGGAATCCGTGCGGAATAGGCAAGCGTCAGGAGCTCCCTTGCCCGTGGAAGGGTCTCGGGCCGCGTTGCGTCGATGACCATGATGATTCCCATCGCATTCCTGATGATCTGGGGTATGATCGGGTCGAACCTGGGCTGTCCCGGGGTCCCGAACAGCGTGATATCAAAACCCCTCAGGTGCAGCCAGCCGAGGTCCATGGCAACCGTCGTTTTGAAACCATCGATATCTCCCCGATCGACAGAGAGACCACTATCCGATGCATTGGCAACGAAGGTCGATTTCCCGGAGGAAGGCGGCCCGGTCACGATGATCTTCGGGATATACAGGCGGATGGTCCCGTCAGTCACCGTGTAAGGAACGGAACGCCGGGGCATCCTGCTCCACGAGACGTATTCCAGCGTGAAGAAATTGAAGAAAGGAACCGAACTGATGTTGGAGTGCACGGAGATAATCAAATCGAAGTATCCCCCTGATGCGAATCCGGATATGAGGCTGTCTCCCTCGAGGTTGAGATGCTCGACGATCGTGGTCAGGCTCCTGTATTCCTCTCCGGAGGGGAGGAGCTGCAGGGCAGGTTCCAGCCCAAAGTCCTCGTAGAGGAGATCGAAGTAAACAAAGAGAACTTCGATACCACTCTCTCCGATCGTCTCCCGGATAATCTTCTGCCATTCTTTCCAGCGGGATCGTGATCCTTTCAGGCGCGTATTGATACGCTCGCGAACGCTACTGTCGAGAATGACCATCTTTCCCGGCCCCATGCCGGGATTGGCATCCATCATCCGGGAAAAGTCCGAAAGGAATGCTTTTTCAGTCGCCTGGGGTGCAATGACCAGTACGTTCTTTCCGCCTGAAAGGACGGTCCGGAGAATCCGGAAGATGAAGGGACGCCCGTCGACACCCGGCTCCAGTGAAAAGATCACCTTCGACCCTTTCGGAATGCCGGATCCGAGCATCTCGTCTATTCCAAGAATTCCCGTTCGGATCATATGACCACCTCCAGTCCTTCCCCGGTTATCTGGAAGTGAACCCATTCCTGCGTTACTCCCGGGAGGCCTCTTACCCTGAGGAAGTCCCCGTGTTGTTCGTTCTTTATCTCTATTACGACATTCATGAGCTGCTTGATCAGGGAGAGCGTTTTTTCATCGAATGATTCGTTGTTGAGTGCATATATCCCGATGGCATCCATCTTCTTCAGCTTGGCGGTTACGACATGGAGGAACTGGTAGATGACCTCCAGCCTCCTGTACATGAGGAGCGTGGTCAGCGAGTCGATATAAAACCGTACCGGGGGCGGAAAGAGAGCATCACCGGAGTCTGCAAACTCGCCGTTGAAGATACTCTCCACCATTGACGAGAACTTGATTCCAATCCCCGTCAGGTCACTGGGGCTCGATACGTACCGGACCTGGGTCGAGTCGGAAATATCGGGTGTCGAGAGTTTGCTCACGGCATCGATTATCCCGATTCTCGAAGGGTCGATGCGGGACTCTGAAAAGAAATCGAGGAGATCGACTGCCCGCATGACAGTCGAGAGGATGAGCGCATATTCCCCCGGGGCCGGCCGGGCAACGGAGTACCCCAGCCGCTCACCGCTGCTCATGGACGGAGCAAGAATGAGAATGTTCGATCCCGGAGAAAGCCCCCCTTTCTTCTCGTCGATAAGACGAATCCCGGTTCTATAAATATACATTCCTCATTATCATACCACAAGAATGTTTATAAGCGCTCCGATGCAAACGCCGAGAATTAACGTATACAGGGAGACAAAGAACGTAATCCGGGCTCCTACGACCCTTGCAAGGACTGCCATCGTGGATATGCAGGGGATGAAGAGTACGCTGACCACTGCAAAAACATAGATCTGGCCTGCAGTCAGGACGGATGCAAGGTCAGCCGTTCCTGATAAGATGACAAGTGTCTCGAGCGCCATCTCCTTCCGCAGAATTCCAAACAAAAGGGCGCTTGCCGCGTACCCGGGCAGCCCGAGGATTGTTTCTGAAAAAGGAGCGACAAGTTCTGCAAAGAGGGAAAAGAACCCGATATACTGCAGGAGACCAAGGACAATGCTTGCAGCAACGAGGAGTGGCATTGCGATGACCAGAAATTCCCTTATCCTGTACCAGGATTTTGCAAGGACGTTGCCCGGTTCCGGCACACGGAGAGGCGACAGTTCGAGGATCATCCCGTATCGTTCCCCCGGCGTAATCCGGGACAGGACGATTCCCGTCAGGATGATTAAGCCGAACGTGATCACGTAGATACTCAACGCGGCCCCGAAGCCTACAAAAACCGCGACGATTCCTGCAATGATGACGGTCCGTGCAGAGCAGGGGATCATGCTGACGAGGAACGATGCAATGACCCTCTCCCGCCGGGTGCGGAGGAGACGGAGACCCATGATTGCCGGGACGTTACATCCAAACCCGAGAATGAGGGGAATGATACCCTGCCCGTGCATTCCGAGGCGGTGCATGGTACTGTCTGCGAGGAATGCTGCCCGCGTCAGGTATCCGGAGTCTTCCAGGATCGATATGAAGATGTAGAACGTGAAGATGAAGGGAAATGCAATTCCAAGCCCGGCCTGGAGTGCGAGCAGGATTGCAAGACCGATCTGTTCGGGCAGGGGTTCAAGACCAAGCGAGAGGAATGGCTGGACGATGAGGGACTCAAAGGATCCGACGAGGAATGCCTCGAGGTACGAACCGATGGAGAAAACGGAGAGAAGGATGGCTGCGAGAACAGCACAAAGGATGACGGGGCCCCATACCCGCGATGTCAGCAGGGTATCGAGGGAACCCGCAGTGACCTCTTCTCTCTTCCGGATTACCTTTTCTGCAATCACGCGTGCACAGCGGTGGCGGTTTCCGGCGATGATCTGCTGGACAGACATCCGGTGCACCTCCTCAATCTCCCTTGCAAGAGTGCCCGCTGATTCGGCGATACCGGGATCATCGACCATACCCTGGAGTGCCTGGAGAGCGACAACCCTGCTGATCCCGTGAACAGAGACGAGTGTTCGTATAGCAGCCTCGATGTGGAGGTCGTAGGGGATGGTGATGTCCGGCGTCCTGGATCGAAAGAGGATTGCCGGAATAATCTCCCCGACATTTTTACCCTGTGTTGCCGTGACAGGGATGACCTCGGTTCCGATGATGGACGAGAGTTTCTCCCTATCGATCTCGATACCGCGTTTTTCAGCCTCGTCCATCATGTTCAGGACCACAACGAGGGGTTTTTTGTACTCGGCAACCTGCAGGAGGAGGTAGAGGTTTCGCTCGAGATGGGTTGCATCAAGGACCGCGACGAGACCCTCGACTTCCTCTCCTGTTATGAAATTCCTGACGATCTCTTCTTCGGGAGACTTCCCCTCAAGGGAATAAATCCCGGGAAGGTCCACCAGATCGATTCTCTCCTTCCTGTAACAGAGCGTCCCCGAGAAGAGGTCCACCGTTGTTCCCGGGTAATTGCTGACCTCGACGCCGATCCCCGTCAGCTGGTGAAAAATGAGCGACTTCCCCACGTTGGGGTTCCCGATGAGCCCGATTTTCATTGCAGCCTCTCCACGAGGATGGAAGAGGCGATTTCGGGGCTCAAAGCGACGTCACAGCCCTTGACGCGAACGACGACGGCTTTGTGGTTGAGAATGTGCACAACCCGGATGGTCTCTCCCGGAAGAATCCCAAGGTCAGCCAGCCGTTCATATCCTCCCCGGCACCGGACGGTGACAACCCTGAGATCCGTGCCTTCCGGAACATCGGCAAGGGTTAATAATCTCCGGCGTCCCCGCTGCAGCCTCCGGCCACGTCCCCGGGGGACTGCAATAAAACCCTCGAGCCTGTCTGCCGTCTCGTCCGAAATATCGTGCTCGAGGATGCAGGCCTCTTCCGATGCGGCAGCACGTTCCATGCCAAGGATTTCCGAGAGGAAACGCTCGAGGACCGTGTGTTTCTGTATCGTACGCAACCCTGCCTCCCTGCCCTTTTCAGAGAGTTCGATGATGTCTCCCTCCTCCAGCCGGAGAAATCCCCCTTTCTCAAGCTCCAGGGCCTCTTTCCGGACCCTGTCCTCGTCCTCGGAGAGCCGGCCTGCGACTTTCCTTACCGTCGGGATAGATTTTTCCTTCTCCAGAAGGAGGCAGGCAGCCTCGAGGATATCTTCCCCGGCCGAAGTCTTCATCGCAGGAATAATTGTTCCCGAAATTATTTGAGAATTTGGATAAATACAGGGGAGTAACTCCTGAGATTTGGTCTTAAGACCAGTTCCGGTCATCAGGAGAATAACCGGGGAGAGAAGTACCCTCTGCCATTTAATGACTGGGAATGTTTTTCATTTTTGATGATTATTAGCAATGAATTAATATACTACTTTGTAGACACTATCATAAAATGACAAGCGGAGGAAAAAAAGGCACCCTTGCTGATATCCAGGAGGCCATCAGGAAGAGATCCTCTTTTGCGATCACCCTGGACCCGGACAAGGTGGATCCTGCCTGCCGGCACTATGCAGAGACTATCAACTCCCTCCTGATGGTCACGGAGAACCTGCGACTCCGGACCCAGGTCACCTTTGCAGAGAACCCGTTTCCCATCCTGATCTTCGACCGGGACTGGAAGATCCTCTCTGCAAACAAGGCATACAGCGAGCTCTCGGGGATAGACCGGGACCATCTCAAGAAGATGAGCGCCAAGAGCTTCAAGATTCTCGAACAGAAAGGAGAAGGGCTCAAGGTCGCAATCACGTCGAAAAAAAGGTCCTTCGGCGAGGTCACAGTAGAGATGCCAAGTGGCGTCAAGGTACTGGAACAGTACGGCATCCCCATCCTCGACGAGAAAGGAGACATCCAGACGGTCTTTGTCATCTACAACGATATTACAGAGAAAAAAGCCCTCGAGAACCGTCTCAGGAAGAGTATTGACGAGATTGGGGACGTCTTAGCAGGCCTCGCGGGCGGGGATCTCTCCAGGAAAGCACCCCACTATGAGAATGACCCCCTGGAGGCCGTCAAGCGGGACCTCAACACGACAATCGACAGACTGACCGAACTCGTATCAAATCTGGTACAGACAATCGAGTTCCTGGACAGATCGCTCTCGGACATCATCACAGGAACTGACGAGATCGCCCGGGCATCGCAGAATGTCGCCCTTACGGCACAGAAGAACTCGGAGGAAACGAAGAACCAGTTGAGGCAACTCGAGAAAGTATCAAAAGACATCTCCGAGCTGAATGCCGACGTGGAGAAGATCGCCCGGGCATCGCAGGAAATGGCATTGACGTCCCAGAAAGTCCTTTCTGCAGGCGAAGATGCGGGGAAACTCGGGAAAGAAGCATCTGAAAAAATGAACCTTGTTCAGGATCTCTCCCGGCGCGTCATGGACGAGATGGTTACCCTGAATTCCAAAACGCAGGAGATCAGCAACATCGTCAGGGTCATCACCGATATTGCCAACCAGACGAACCTCCTGGCCCTGAATGCCGCAATCGAGGCTGCACGGGCCGGAGAACACGGGAAGGGTTTTGCGGTCGTTGCAGAGGAGGTCAGGAACCTCGCAGGGGGATCCAAGAATGCGACGAAGAACATCGATACCGTGATCCAGGACATATCGCGTTCGAGCAGCCAGACCGTCAACTCGATGAAAAAGGCCTATGACGAGATCATGACCGGCATCCGGAGCGTGGAGATCACGATCGGGGCACTGAACCAGATGGCAGAAGGGATAAGGACGACTGCCGAGAGTATCGGGCAGATATCGAAGGCCACGGAGAACCAGGCTACCGCGAGCGGCAACGTCATGAACAATATCGAGCTCATCCACAACCTCATCGTTCACAACGAGAGGGACGCCGAGAACCTTGCAGCTCTTGCCGAAGAGAGCAGTGCGTCGATAGAGGAGATTGCGAGTGCAACGAGTGAGATCAAGCAGAAGATGGCGGAGTGCCGGAGGATCGTGGAAACCTTCAAGATAAAAAACTGAAAGGATACGCACGTCATGCCCGAGATCCTGGAATTTGACCTGAACGGAAACTCCTATGCGGTTGACATCAGTTATACCCGGGAGATAGTGGAGTCTCTCCCCATCACTCCGATTCCCAGGACCCCTGAATACATTGCCGGGATGACGAACATCCGGGGAGAGATAACAACCCTCATATCCCTCGCCATGATCATCGGGCAGAAGGCTGTGCCCGTGTCACCCTCGCACAAGTTCATCATCCTCGTCTCCGAAGCTGCAAAAGGTGACAAGATCGGTTTCATTGTCGACGAGGTACACAGCGTCTATTCTGTTCCCGACTCGAGCATCGAGTACAAAACCGATGGCCCGTCAGCGTCCCGTAAATCCTTCATAAAAGGGATCATAAGACTCGAGGAGGAAAAAACCGGGATTGGCGAGAGGAAGGGTACCCATAAGCTTATTTTATATCTCGATATTGAAAAGGTACTATCCCATATCTTTGACCTTGCCAAGCGGTAAGTTGCCGGATACTATCCATGGATGAATTTCAGAGTCTCCTCCAGACAATCCAGCGCCTTTTTGGTATCCAGTGTACCAACTACAAGGAAGATTACATCAAGCGTCGCCTGGCGTCCCGGATGAACGCAAGGCGGATAGCAACATACCGGGAATACCAGGAGTACCTTCTCAAGCACCCCGAAGAACACGAGCCCCTCAAGAATGCCCTCACCATCAACGTCACCAAGTTTTTCCGCGACCCTGCCGTCTTTGAGTGCATCAGGAACGAGATTCTCACCCCCATGCTCCGCCAGCAGAACAGGATCCGGATATGGAGTGCAGGGTGCTCGTCGGGTGAAGAACCTTACTCGTATGCCATGATGCTCTATGACCAGACACTCATCCGGAAAGACATTGACTGGCAGGTCATTGCAACCGATATCGATGATGTCATCCTCGGGAAAGCGAGGGAAGGTGTGTACGACAAGTCAGCGCTCGAGTTCGTCAACGAACGGCAGCTTCACCGCCACTTTACCCGGAGGGCAGACGGGAAATTCGAGATCAAACCGCACATCAGGGAGAAAGTGCGGTTCCAGCACCATGACCTGATGTCGGGTGTCCCCGTGCAGCGTGGACTTGATATCGTATCGTGTCGCAACGTCACGATCTACTTTTCGGATCCCCAGAAGAATGACCTCGTCCGCATGTTTTACCAGGGACTCCGTCCGGGCGGGTATTACATCATGGGAATGTCGGAATTTTTGGGGCGTGAAGTTGAAAACCTCTTCATCCCCTTCAAACCGCTCCAGAAGATCTTTATCAGGAAAGACTGATCTTCCGGCCGGGTCATTCTCTTCTGACCCGGTACCTGCCCGGCGGAACGAGGATCTCGAACCGTGCACCGCGGTTGAATATTCCCGTTTCCTTAATGGACATGCCGTTGGCGGCAAGCACCTGGCGGCTGAGGAAGAGTGAATGGGCCCTGTGCAGGCCGTGACCCCACTCAAAAAGGGAGGGCTTCTCGCTGTCGGGAATGCCTGTACCGTCATCCTCGTAGACGATGGAGAGTCCCTCTTTTGTCTCCTGTGCTGTGACCCGGATCGATGTTACTTTCTTCCCATGAACGACCGAATTCTCAAGGAGCGTCTGGAATACGCGGCATAAACTCCTGTCGGCAAAGATTTCGATTCCCCGGATATCGGAAAAGAACCTTACATGGGAGAGCCGGACAAGGGAGAGTGCGTTCCCCGTGACCTCCTCGAGGGGGACCCATTCCTGCCTCGGTGGAGTCTCTTCGAGGAACTCATCGAAGATCATGAGGTGAACGAGGATATCTTTGAGTAAGTCTTCCTGCTCTCCCGCAAGTTCCCGGAACCGTGCCGGATCCCTGGTCTCTTCCATTTTTGTCAGGATCTCGAGAGCAGTGGTCACCTGGTTCTTCGCGTATCGCCTGATGAGTGCACTGAGGTGGTAAAACTGTGTATAGAGTCCCATGTCAGGCAATGCCTTTTCCAATCCGCTTGCAGGTAGCTCTTCCTGCACTGATTCAAAACGGCATATGAGGCAGTATCCCGTCGACCCCGATTCGAACTGGACGGGTATGATGCACTTCCTGATACTGACAGTTTTTTCATCGATCCGAACAGTCCCCCGCGTTTCGTGACCTTTCCGGGTGAGGGAATCCCCCATGAATTGCTGGGTTTCGGGGTCAAAGAGAGGTGCAAGGGGTGTCTGGAGAGCGACTGATCCGATGACTGATTCCTTGCCGATGCCAAAAAGAGTGGAAATAGCATTATTAATATAATGGATGAGGTATCCGCCGTCAACGATGATGATCCCGTCGGATGTGCAGTCCAGCAGCTGGTAAACCGGGATGCGTTCTTTCAGGTAAAAGAGCTTGGCAGGACCAAGCTTCCTGATGGTTGCCGCACCTGTCGAGACGAGGAGGTTCAGGTACTTCGATGCTGTGCTCCGGTTTATCCCCAGATGCCGCGAGACTTCATCGATCGTGAGACCCTGTTTATGCCGTCCCAGTAACTCACGAATCTTCTCAATATCCCCCGTCTCCACCATGCAGGACACCATTGCATGTTACTACTATGCAATCCCTGTCGGTACCAACATTTACCATCATTATCATACATCTATTTTAATTATTGGTTTTGATGATGAGAGGAGGAAATATTTATATAATGTAAAATCCACCTCCTTGTTATCCCTCCGGCAAATTCTCTCCATGTGCGTTCCTGTGGTATTTCTGCAGGGTCCATTGGTCCTTGCCCGTGAGCGGTGTGCGCAAAATACAGGATGGAGGTTAGCTGAAGTATGGTGAAAATTTCCGGGTTCTCCCGGATGAAGATAGGGACCAAGATCCTCATTATCTGTATGGTACTAATAAGCGTGCCAACGCTCCTGCTTGGCCTGGTTGCGTATACCAGTTCAAGCACCGCGATCTCCGGACAGGTTGACACTCTTCTTTCAACGGAGATCAGTGACATTCAGAAGATGACAGCGAACACTTACGATCTCGCACAGCAGAAAGTGAACGGTGACTTAAACGTTCTCCGATCCACCTTCTATGGCTATGGAACGCCGGAGATCAGCGGTGGAAAGCTCGTTCTCAGGGGCCAGGGAAGCCAGGAGTACGTGGTCAACGATAACTTCGAGATCGTCGACCAGATCGAGAGGATGACGGGATCGAAAGCCACGATCTTCCAAAAGACAGGTGGCCAGGCGATCCGCATTTCCACCAACGTCGTGGGTGCCGATGGAAAGAGAGCAATCGGAACGCCCGTCTCTGATGCTGTTTATGACGCTGTTATCGTGAAAGGCCAGACATATTACGGTACCGCCGACGTCGTGGGAAAGACGTACATCACTGCTTATGAACCTATCAAGAGCAGCAGCGGCGAGATCATCGGTATCCTCTTTGTCGGGGTTCCCGAAGACAGCGTGTACGGGGGCCTCAAGAAGGAGATCCTCGGCGTGAAACTTGGCCAGAGCGGGTACGTCTATGTCGTGGACAGCAAGGGAACACTTCTCGTCCACCCGTCACTCCAGGGCCAGAACATGGCCGACCAGGAGTTCATCCAGAAGATGATCGCAAACAAGGATAAGGTCAGGGATAAACCCGCAAAACTCGAGTATGTCTGGGAGGGCAAGAATATCGATGCATACTACATGTACTTCCCTGCCCTCGACTGGATCATCGCCTCGCGTGTCGATCCCGCAGATTTCATGGGCCCGATCGATGAAATCCGGAACGCGATCATCATCATTCTCGTGGCAAGCATTGCAGTCGGAGCGCTCATCTCCCTCATGTTCGGCAGGTCGATAGCCCGGCGGATGGGTGACCTCGTAACGCTGGGGAACCAGGTGATGGACGGCGACCTCGGAACAGCGTCAAAGACGCTGGAGAAGACGACGGACATCACATCCGGCGGAGACGAGATCTCGGAGGTATCGAAAGCGTTTGCCGGAGTTGTCACGACAATCCAGAAGTTCTCAGACGAGATCGCGAAGATCAGCGTGGCTGCATCGGAAGGCCAGTTATCCGTCCGGGGTGACCCGTCCAAGTTCAAGGGAGACTATGCACAGCTGATAAATGGTCTTAATGAGACGCTTGATGCTATCATTAAACCTCTCAATACTGCAGCTGCTTATATAGAACGAATAGGCAGGGGAGAAATTCCTGAAAAAATTACTGAAACATACCAGGGTGACTTTAATGCAATTAAGAATAGTCTCAACCAGTGCATTGAGAACATCAATGCCCTTGTCGAAGAATCCAACATGCTATCTGTTGCAGCAGTGGAAGGAAAATTAAGCAAGAGAGGAAATGCAGACAAATTCAAGAACCGTTATTGGGAGATTATTGCAGGCATCAATAAAACACTCGATCACGTAGTTGGTCCACTGAATGAGGCAATGCGCGTATCAGAAGAATACGCAAATGGAAATTTCACTGCCCGGTTCAGCAATGAACTAAAAGTTCATGGTGACTTCAAAAAATTAAAAGAAGCCCTCGACAACATCGGCATCCAGGTCAGCAAGGCTCTCTCGCTCGTGAACCAGCAGGTCACGGAACTCGGGGCGAGCGCTGAAGAGGCAAACGCGAGTATCGAGGAGGTCTCGGCAGGGTCTGCCCAGGTCGCCAAGAACGCGGCTGCCGTGAGCACGAATGCCGAAAAGAGCAACCAGGGCATCACCGAGGTCTTGAAGGCCATGGAAGACCTCTCCAGGACCATCCAGCAGGTCGCGGCAAAAGCCGAGTCCGTGTCCCAGCTCGTCCAGGAGACCAACGACTATTCCCGCAAGGGTATCGAGCTTGCCAAGAAGACCGAGGGTGGCATGAACGGCATCACCCGGTCGTCGAACGATGTCAACACGATCATCCTCGAGATCAAGTCCCAGATGGACAAGATCGGCGAGATCGTGAACCTGATCACCGACCTTGCCAACCAGACCAACCTGCTCGCACTCAACGCCGCGATCGAGGCCGCCCGTGCCGGCGATGCCGGCAGAGGGTTTGCCGTGGTCGCCACCGAGGTCAAGTCCCTGGCCGAAGAGTCCCGCATCTCTGCAGAGAAGATTGCCGAGATGATCGGCAACCTCCAGAAACAGACCCAGACGGCCGCCGAGACGGTTGCCATCTCGAACAATGAGGTCAAGGAAGGCAGCGTTGCCCTCAAGGAGACACTCGAGAACTTCAACAGGATCGTGGAGTCCATCGACCAGATCAGCCGGAACGTGACCGAAGTCGCGGCGGCATCCGAGGAACAGGCAGCGTCGGTCGAAGAAGTCACCGCCAGCATCAACGAGGTGAACAGCCTCGTCCGGAACACTGCCAAGGAGGCAACCGATTCCGCGGCTGTCAGCGAGGAGACGGCAGCTGCCATCGACCAGATCGCAAAGGTCATTGCCAACGTCAACAACATCGTTGTAAAGGTCTCGACAGAAGTCTCCAAGTTCAGGATTTAACGGGCGGGGTAACGACCATGACTGCAAAAGAGAGCGGGGAAACCATGGAGAAACCAGCCGCACAGGCGGGGAAAAAGGCTGCAGCGGGTGCCGGAGGGAGTTCCGGTACCCTCCAGGTCGTCGAGTTCCTCCTCGGGAAGGAACATTTCGCCATCGACCTCTTCGATGTCAAGGAGGTCGTCGAATACACGACGATCACCAAACTGCCCAATACCCCTCCCTACGTCAAGGGGATCATCGACCTCCGCGGCGAGATCACCACCATCGTTGACCTCAAGCAGAGACTCCATATCACCGACGAGTCCACCCAGCCCGAAGAGAACAGCCGTATCATCGTCCTCGACGAGAAGAATACCAAGTCCAAGATCGGGATCATGGTCGACGATGTCCTCTCGGTCTCCACGTTCGACCTCAAGGACGTGGACACGAAGTCTGCATCCGAGATCGGGGAGGATATGTCCATCCTCGGGATCATCAAGAAGTCCATCAAGGAGAAGGATACCGACAAGGCCGTCAACGAACTCATCATCTGGATCGATATCAAGCAACTCCTCAAGGATATCGACCAGCATATCTGATCCCCTCTTTTTCCCCTTTCCAAAGAATTGATTTCCCGTTTTTCCTCTCAAAAGCGAATGACTATGTAGATTTGGAGAGATGATGATCTGGTGAACCGGGGGGTGCCTGCCTGAATCCGGAGATGTCAAACAGGGAGGTAGCAGAAAAGCTCAGCCTGATGGGGGAGATTCTCGAAATCCTCGACGAGAACCCCTTCAAGGTCCGGGCATACCGGCGTGCGGCAGAGAGCATTGAGCGGCTCGGTGTCCCTGTAGGAAACCTCTCCCTAGATGAGCTCGAGGCGGTACCCGGGATTGGGACTGCTATTGCAAAGAAGGTCAGGGAGATCATCGCGACCGGGACATTCCATGAACTCGAGGAGGCCCGGTCATCAGTACCCGCCTCTCTCGTCGAAATGCTTGCCCTCGATGGCGTCGGACCAAAGACGATCAAGACCCTCTGGAAGAAACTCAATATCCAGAGCATCGATGACCTCGAACGTGCTGCACGGGGTCACAGGATTCGGGCAGTGAGGGGATTTGGCCCCCGGAAGGAAGAGGCCTTCCTCGAGGCAATTGAAAACTACCGCCAGCCCCGGGCAAGGATGACACGGCTTTTTGCCGACCAGGTGATAGAAGGTATCAGGGGCGTGTTTGCAGAAGGCACTTTCGTTGTGGCCGGGAGTAACCGCCGGAAAAAGAGCACCATTGGCGATATCGACATCGTTACCGTGGATTCTCCCCCGTCCGTCAATTCCCGCATCCGGCAGATTGCAGAGGAAGTCATCGACGAGGGAGACAAGAAAACCTCGTTCCGGTTCAAAAAAACCCGCATCGACGTGCGGTTTATCGAGCGGAACAGGTGCGGGGCAATGCTCCTCTACCTCACGGGCTCAAAGGCATTCAACATCCGCCTTCGGGAGATCGCGCTCGAAAGGGGCCTCAAGCTCAACGAGTACGGGATCGAAGATGCGGGCCGGGGCAAGGTCCACTCCTTTGCCCGGGAAGAGGAGATCTTTTCGTTCCTCGGGATGGACTACATCGTCCCCGAACTCCGGGAAGACTGGGGAGAGATACAGGCGGCATTCTCCCATACCCTCCCCCGGCTCGTCGATGAGAAGGAGATCCGGGGAGACCTCCACGTCCACAGCACGTGGAGCGACGGGCACATGGATATTGAGGGGTTGGCAAGGGCCGGCGAAAGTCTCGGCTACGCGTATATCCTCTGCACGGACCATTCCGCGAGCCTCGGGATCGCCCATGGACTCGACGAGGAAGCAATCCGAAAGCAGGCACACGAGATCGAGATTGCCAACCGATCCTCCTCCTGCCAGGTTCTGCACGGGATAGAAGTCGACATCCTTGCAGACGGGACTCCCGGCCTGCCGTCACGCGTCCTTGCTGACCTCGACATCGTCGTGGGATCGGTCCATTCGGGATTCTCCCAGGACCAGGATGTCATGACCCGGCGGGTGATCACTGCTCTCGAGAACGAACATATCGACATCCTCGGTCACCCGACCGGCCGTCTGATCGGGGAACGGGAGCCCTTTGCCATCGACATCCACAGGGTCATCGAAGCGGCGGCCACGCACGGGAAGGCACTGGAATGCAACGCTTCTCCCTACCGGATGGACATTGATGACACTGCCATCAGGGAGGCTGTTGACCGTGGCGTGAAGGTTGCCCTCGGCACCGATGCCCATGACGCTTCGGAACTCGGCTGGATCCGGTACGGTATCGGTATCTGCCGGCGGGGATGGGCGACTCCCGGGACTCTCCTCAACTGCATGGAACAAAAGGATCTTCTGGAGTGGGCATCATGATTCACTGGCTCTACGAGAGGCACCTCATCGGCGGGCTCCGCATACTCCCTGCCCATGTATGCTTCATGATCACGGGGGAGGAACAGAAGGAAGCACCCGAAAAGCTCACGGAGGTTTGCCGCTGGTGCATCGAGACCTCGGATACGATCGGTCAAAAAAGAGACCAGGCGCGGGTAAATGAAGAGAACTGCGTGATCCAGGGAGTCACGTTCCATATCAGCACGAATGACCCGGATGAAATCGGACCCCTGCTTCCCGGTATCCGGGATATCTCGCGGTTTGCACGGCTGACGCTTCACTACGGGGATAAGACCGAAGTTGCCGGCTCGGGCATGAACGTCCATGTCGCAATCGGGAAGAGCGGGCGCGAGGAGATCACCGAATGCATCCGCCGGATTGCAGGCAAAGGAATTCCTCCCGACCAGGTCAATGAACGCACGATCGAGGAACACCTCACTTTCCGCTACACTCCTGACCTCGTCATCAAGACGGGCGGGAGTCACCTGACGGATTTTCTCATCTGGCAGTCGGTCTATTCCGAGCTCTTCTTCTCCGACGTGAACTGGTCACTCTTCCGGAAAACCGATTTTCTCAGGGCACTGCGCGATTACCAGTCGAGGATGCGCCGGTTCGGACGTTGATCCGGCCCCCGTTCTGATTGCCCGAAAAACAGTCAAACGACACGGCAAAGACAGCGATGGATTGTACAAACACGCTGTCGGGTGAAAGTTTCTGATACAGATGACGGGGCGGGCCCCCTGAAAAACGACGTCATTCTCATCAGGCTCCGGGTATCCGGATGGAACTGGCGGCACCATTGTCATAACAACCGGTTCTTCGGATATGCGGCCGGGTACACGGTTGGGAAATCCCCCTGTGCGTTTCAATGCAAAACAGGTTTTTTAACAGGACGACTTCCCCATGGCATCGATGCGCTGCGAATACGTGCGTATCGCGCGCAGGAGGTCGATCTTGCGGAACCGCGGCCAGTAGGGGGCACAGAAATAAACTGCGCTCTCATGACCGTTTGCAAGCCACGGCAGAAAATTCGATGTCCTGTATTCGTTTCCTGTCCGGATGATGAGGTCGACAGGGGGGATGTTCTGCCCCTCATGGAGCTGCGATTCCACGAATTCCGGGGTGATATCCTGCAGGGAAACCTCCCCCCGGGAGACTCCCCCGATGATGCGCTGTGCCGCCCTGACAATCTCGTTCCTCCCCCCGTAAGCAAGGGCCACGTTCAAAAAGTATTTGTCGTAGTGCTTTGTTGCTTCCTCGGCCCTGGCAATGGCCTCCTGGAGATCCGGGGGAAGGAGCGACCTGTCCCCCACCACCTGGACGCGGATTCCATCCCTGTGCACGCGGGGATCTGAAATGACCCTGGAGAGTTTATCCTTGAAAAGGCAAAAGAGGTCCTGGACTTCCTCCGAATCCCGGTTGAAGTTTTCCGTCGAAAAGGAATACAGTGTGATATGTTTTATTCCAAGGTCTCGTGCCCACGAAAGCATCTCTTCCGTCCTGTTTGCTCCAGCCCGGTGACCTTCCGAGCGGGGCATGTTGCGGGTCCTTGCAAACCTCCGGTTCCCGTCCTGGATGATGGCAATGTGCGAGGGTATGTGCCTGCACTGCATGCGGAGGATCCTCTCGTAGAAAGAGAGAATGGCATCTTCTATCATGGAACGGGAGTCACCTCCACGATGATTCCCCTGTCCGGGTACCTCTCGATGATGCACTTTTCTCCGCCAATTTCGGCTGAATATTCAGAAACGATCCACCAGAGGGTCTCGATCTCCCCATCCCTGACCTCGTACATCTCCCTGTCGAGCCGGGAAAGGATCTCGGGGATGCTGCCTCCACCCCTGATGACACCGTAGATGATCGTTCCGTCATCCGTGACATGGTCGAAGGGGCGGGCAGTATTGCGTGCGACCCGGATCAGCCTCTTCCGGAGCTGGTGGGAGTCCTTGAACTGGGAGGAGCACCAGTGCACTTTCGGGTGACCGAGGAGCGGGGCAGCCCAGTCACGGCACCCCGATACTGCATTGTGAAGGTCATCGGCAGGTTCCATTCCCCTTTTCCGCATGGCATCCGCGTTGGTCTCTCCCCACTCGAGCTCGTTGATGTTGAGGAAGTCGAGTGCAGAAAGCGCATCACGAAGCCCTTCGATACCCGGGAGGGCCGGGACCTCGAATCCCGCCGAAAAACCCATTTCCCGGGCGAGAGTGGCAGAATGAAGAAATGCACTCTCTCCAATCCGGTGCCACTCTTCCTGCGGAGGATGCATGCGTATCTCGTCCACGAGTCCACAGAGTGCCCCGAGTTCATCCTTTCCCGGAGCGAGCCCCGTGTAGAGGTGAATGTGGTGTTCCTCCCCGAACTCCTTTTTGAGTTCCATGCAGAACTCCCGGACCCTCCCGGGGACGAGGAGGGGTTCTCCGCCGGTTACCCCGGTACCGAGAGCATCCATCGTGCGCGCAACAGAGATTGCCTCCCCGGGCGTTTGTACCTTTTTTTCGTTGGCGTAAACATCGTCCCTGCCTTTCCTCTGGGCCGAGAGCGGGCAGTACCAGCATGTCCGGGAACACCTCCCGGTGATGAAAAGGACCATTTTTGCACCCTGATGGCATACGGTACAACCCCTGGCAGGCAACAGGTTCCGTTTCATGACCCTGTCCCATGTTCTCTTTTTACTCTTATTAGGGTGATCATCCGGCAACCGGTGTCAAAAATAAGGAGGCGCTCTTTCTCTCGTCCGCCCACAGGGGTTGATGGTCAGAAAAGGCGCGATCTGGTTGTTCCTTCTTGCGATCCTGTTTTCAGGCTGACCATGGACTGCACAGGGGAGCTCACTTTCGGGAATATGGTGTATTCTTCCCTTTCAACAGAGATCGCCTGGGGATTTGCCTGCCCGGAAATATCCGCACTGTTTCCTTCCCTCTGGAAAACCGGGGGCGTTTTTATCCCGGGAAATCCCGCCCCGGGTTTTCCGGCAGTCGTCCTCACGGTGATAACCCGCGATGCCGAAGCACCATTTCCTGCGTTGTCAAACGCGGTTACCCTGAATGTCACCTTCGCGGGACACGTGTCCGGAACTTTCCAGGAACACGTGCCTGTCTCAGATGTCGCAGTCTGGAGGAGTATCCAGGAGCTTCCTCCATCCAGTGAATACTCGACCCGGACGGAGGCTATCCCCCCGCTGTCCCTCGCGGACCAGATAACCTGTATGGTGTCTCCCGGGGAAAACGAAGACATGAGTCTTGGGGAGACGATGGTCACCGTTGGAGACTTCGTGTCCCCCGGACCGGGGAGAGTCGGGGTGGTTGCAGGAACAATCGTCCCGGTCGGCGTGGGACGGGGAGTTGGCGTTGTTGTTGGTGTCGGTGTGGCAGATTTCCTTGTCACCGTGAATGCCTTGATGCAGGCATTCCCGTTCTGCACGACACGCGTAAGGTCAGTCCATGTTTTTCCATCCGTGCTTATGAAACTCTCCCCTGAGTGGGCAACCGCCTGTGTCGAGTACCCGGTCATGGGATACTCGACTGCAAGGGGATACCCGTATCCGGGTGTCGTCAGCCTGATGATGATCGAAAATTTCTCCCCCTTCTCGAGGATAACCGGGTTGTTCAGGGCAACAGTATGGTAACCGGCATAGGGAAACGTCCCGGCACTGACCATCTGGGAGTATTGCCCCCTCGGTCCGATGGATGGGTTTTTGCTGACCTCGATTTCGTATGATGTCCCTTTCACCGGCGTATAGAAACTGACCGCACGGAGTTCTTCATTTCCTGATGCGGAAAAGACATTTGCAGCATAGAGTGTCCCATCTCCGGCACCGATACTCGTGACCCAGCCCAGGGGGTCATAGCTGTACATCCGGTCATAGTTCGAAGTTTCCTCAGGGAAGAACTGGATCAGTTCCTTTCCGATAATCGTATCATAATAGGAAACGTAGAAGTATCCCCTCTCGCCCCAGTCTTCTCCCCAGCTGTTCCTCACGATGAACGCACCGTCACCGGGAGGCGTGACGGCGAAGTGAAACCGACTGTAGGTGTCGTCCCATCCCACGATATCGATGGCATGGTTCTGGATGGAAGACCCGGGATAGTAGTAGGAATACGTGCCGGGTGAATAATACGATTTCTCCCAGTGGATCGACGAATAAACCGCACCATTCTCCCTGATGGCCTGCTTGATGTGAGCATTGTCAAGCGCCCCCTGCCTCGACGGGAGGAAGGAGATCTCCTGGACATGCTCGAGCACAGGCGCGTTCTGGACCCGTCTTGTCCCTGATTCCTGGTAGGGATCGGCCGACTCGCTGACAGGTCCCGCCCACCGCGCCAGGTACGCGGCAGCCATGAGGTAATTTCCACCCTGGCAGGGGGAGAGGTCAAAACCGTGGGAATTTTTCATGTTGTTCTCGGAAAAATCCCACGCGGAACCGGGCAGGTTCGTGGACTCGAGGGATCCGTAACTTGAAAAAGCCCAGCATGCACCGCATTGCCCCTGTTCCCTGACAGGAGTCAGCTTCCCCGTCGAGCGCAGATCGAACGTGGCAGGTGCGTAAGCAGTTGAATATCCCGACGCCTGCAGGAGTGGGGCCGTCCCGCTTCCGGCCGTATTTCCCGCGTAGTCCCGGGATCCAACAGACGTGAGGAAGACAACATCTATCGGCGAGGGTATGAGCCCGAGTGAATCATCACCGGTTCCTTTTCCATCCCTGTTTTCCGAGGAGTTGAGTGACTTTAACCGTGCAATACTATCCTTAAAATCCCTGTTTGCGGGGGCCACCTTGTACTTCCTGATGGCCTCTCGGATATCTTCAAGTTCCTGTTGTGCCTCCGGGGAAAAAAGCGGGGCAGACACAGTATTTTCCCGGTATACTGTTGCATTCACCTTTCCAAAAAAAGCCGGCATGAGTTCCCGGGAAATATTGATTGTTTTTAAAGGACTGTTCACATCCGGAGCACCCAAAAATTGCACGGGCAGCAGGGCTTCTCCTTTGGGTAAATGATCAGTGAAATTCTCAATCGGGAGAAAAACTCCCTCTTTTTCCTCCTCACCAGTGCCTGCAAGCACCGGTGAAACGGCAAGGAGTGCACATCCGATAATGCAGATTAAAAAAACTATCTTTCTGTTTTGCCCCATGGTAACCTCTTTTCCTGTTCCTCGGGTATTCATTTTTTCCGCTATTTCGTCTTTTCCCCCGGTCTTTTCATGTCCCGGAGAATCGGCAATGCACGGCCGTGATTACACCATACCAGAAGGAGTACTGTTATTTAAAATAATGGGATAGGGAGGGTTCACTCCGGTTTTTCGTCTCCGGGGGGACTGCCACCCTCCTGAATTGTGCCTTCCTCTCCTCCCGACTTTTTCTCCTTCTTTTCAGCCCTCTTCCCCAGGAAAAATGCAGTGATGGCGAGGATGACTAGAATTGCAACGAGCCCGAGCATGACTTCCTGCGAAGGTCCTGACTGTCCATGCAGGGGTGTCTTTACAGGTTGCGACGATGTCTCTTCCGGTGTCATGTGAAAAGCGGGGTCCGGGGTGACAGGGACGGAAACGCGGAGATCAAGGCTGGTCACCCCTCCGGGTGAATAGGCAAAGGAAGACTGCCATTCGTTTTCCGTGCCTGACGGGCGGACTTCTGCCCTGACACCACCCACGTAGAAAACAAGTTCGGTGCCTGGTTCCATCGTCCCCTGGGCCGCGAGGCGGATTCTGAACGGATCCGGCGATCCATATCCCCCCTCGTTCGAGTACACGGGGTTTTCGGGTATCCCTTTCTTTATTCCCGGGGCATCGACTTCGACCGGCACACCCGCCGGGACGGGTGATCCTGCAGCTGTAATGGAGCCGTAAAACGAATGCGGGATCATTGGCTGGGGAAAACCGGTTTCAGCCGGGAGCAAAGGGACTTCTTCCGCGCTGACCGCCCAAGAAGCGATCATGAATACGAGGAACCCGGCAATCAGGATCGATGATTTCATGGTACCTAATCCACCTGTAATATCAGGACATTTTCCCTGTTTCCCATTAAATCTTCCTAAAAAAGGGTTCAAATCTTTCGGGCACGGCTGATCTTTGCTGCAGCGAGCTTCCCGACTGCTTCCAGATTGACCCCGGGACCTCTCTCGAGACTGCCCAGAGCCAGTGCCTGGTCGAGGAAGACCTGACCTTCCACGGTCCTCACGATCAGTGTCGTGTATCCCGGGGGACTTCCCACGGCTCCTGCCGAGATATCAGAATGGACGGCGGTAAAATCCGTGCAAAAATGGCATCCGGGACGGATTGCCTCTTTCAGTTCACTCATGGGGAAAGCAATCTTTTCCTTTTTCCTCGTTGTAACCTCGAGTTTCCCGCGCACGTCAATGCGGTCTATATCTGTTGTTCCCAGGTTGTGCCTTTTTCCGAGGATCTCCCCTACAAGGACGCGGTAATCGAACGTTTCGGTGCAAAAAAGCCCCATCGAAAGCCTTATCCGTGAACCAAAGGGTTTGAGAAGATCATTGTCACTCGTCCTTATCTGGTGAACCGCCCTGATCACGCACGGGACTCCCACGATGGCAATTTTGCCGAGTTTCATGTCGATGACAGCAGTCTTGAGCGCTGCGACGAGGGGGACCCACCAGTTATACCGGCTCCCGGCAGTCTCCCTGACCTTTCCGGCCGATGTAAGGACAACCGAGCGGGGCAGTAATGTCATACTGTCTGCTGTAACAGTCACGACACCGTCTATCAGTCCCTGCTCCAGCGATGCGGAGAGAATTGCAGTCACTGCGCCGCCGGCCTGCTTTCCCGGTATCTCCATCGTCGCCCGTGCAGACAGTATGTCCCTGTAATTCTCCCATTCTTCCGGAACTGCCGGGCCTGTCCGCGGGCATGCATCGTAGCAGGCACCGCAGGGCACCTCGTCGTTCTCTTTCTTGCAATAACCGATGTTGCGTGGCCGGAGGGCACCCCCCGGCTCGTCAAAGCAGATTGCATCTGCAGGGCATACAGCCACGCATGCCCCGCAACCCGCGCAGATGCCCCTTTCCCAGACCTCTCTCTGGAGATCAACGTAACTGTGTTCTGCCACCACGGTATTCACTCCCACGTGTACTTGTTTGCAAATGGCCGGCTGCTCGAGGGGACAATTTCGGTGTACCTGTCCCGGAGAAGAGGATCAGGGTCAAGGGAGAAAACATCCGCAAACTCCCTGATGATTGGCTGGATTTGCCGGTAACCCTCCCCTGAAAGCGGCCTTTGAGTCGCCCCCACTCCAAGGCACCGGTCATCAAGGGGGCCACCCCTGATGATTATCCTTCCCCCGTGGATCCCGGACCCGATCCCCCTCTCCCTCCCGGAATTTTTCCCGGGGTCGCCGAGGGCAAGGATGAGTCCGCCGGCCATGTATTCTCCCAGGAACGAGCGGAATTCTCCCCCGATGACCAGGACCGGGCACTTGTCCTGGTACTGTTTCATGTGGATACCTCCCCTGTACCCGATGTTATCCCTGACAAAGACCCTGCCTCCCAGCATCGAGTGTGCAACCGCGTCGCCCGCGCTCCCGTGGATGATGATCGTGCCGTTGTCCATCGTGTTTCCGGGTGCGTGGTCGCAGTTGCCGTAAACGATGCAGGTCGGGCCGCTCATGAACATACCCAGGTCTCCTCCGGGAATTCCATGGATGATAATCGTCCCACGACCTCTCACACCGTCTGCGATGAACCTCTGTCCCATGACGCCGGTGATGACGATTTCATCCGCCCCCGCCCCGATAGCCTCGCGGATCCGCCGGTTGAGCGGCGTGTAGTGCATACCGGCGGCATCGATGGTCACTCTCGTCATGCCCGCTTCATGCCCCCACTGGTTTGACATCGAGAACCCGCATGATCGATTCATCGAGCAGGTATCCCCTCAGCCGGTCCCTGTTCCCCCTCAGGCTCTCGATGCTGTTGATGCCTGCTGCCCCCATCAGTTCGGACAACTCGAGGGTCCATGCATGGATAAGGTTTGCGACATTCCGTGACGCAACCTCCGGGTCGAGACGGGCAACAAGATCCGGGCGCTGCGTGGCGATTCCCCAGGGGCACAGGCCCCGGTAGCACGTTCCGCAGACCCTGCATCCCATCGCGACGAGGGCCGCCGTCCCGATGTAGACGGCATCGGCTCCCAGTGCAATCACCTTTGCAACATCAGCACTCTCCCTGATACCCCCGCTTGCGATGATCGAGACCTCGTTGCGTATTCCCTGGGAACGGAGCTTTGCATCGACACTGGCGACTGCTGCCTCGATGGGGATCCCGACATGGTCCCGGAAGACACGGGGGGCGGCCCCGGTCCCGCCACGGAAACCATCGATGACCACCGCATCTGCCGAAGACCGCGCTATGCCGGCAGCTATTGCCGCTGAGTTATGGACGGCTGCAATCTTCACGAATACAGGTTTTTTCCATTCCGTGGCCTCTTTTAAGCTGCGGACGAGCTGCTTGAGGTCTTCGATGCTGTAGATATCGTGGTGGGGTGCCGGGCTTATGGCATCGCTCCCGACCGGAATCATCCGCGTCGAGGAGACATCCTCGCATACCTTTTCGCCCGGAAGGTGTCCCCCGATACCGGGCTTGGCACCCTGCCCGATCTTTATCTCTATTGCGGCTCCCCTCTCCAGGTAGTTGATGTCGACGCCGAACCTCCCTGATGCCACCTGGACGATCACGTGGTCCTGGAAGGGATAGAGAGACGGGTGGAGACCTCCTTCTCCGGTTCCCATGAACGTCCCGGATTCCCTGACAGCCATTGCAATGCTCTTCTGCGCGTTGAGACTGATCGCGCCATAGCTCATGTGACCGACCATGATGGGAGTGGCGAGTTCCAGGTTGGGTGCGAGGGTCGTGACAAGGGACTGGCAGTCACCGTCGTCCCGGAATTCAAGCCTCCCCGGCTTCTTGCCGATGTATGTCCGCAGTTCCATGGGTTCGCGCAGGGGGTCGATGCTCGGGTTCGTTACCTGGCAGGCATCGAGGACCAGGCTGTCGAATATGACGGGATAAGGTTTTGCGTTTCCCATTCCCGCAAGGATAATTTTCCCCGTCCTCGCCTGGTTGTAGATCGATTCCCGGGCCTCCTCTGTCCAGACGGGGTGGCTCCTGTAATCGACGGGACGCTCCTTTATGCTGATTGCATCCCGCGGACACATCGCGATGCACCTGTGGCAGGCCACGCACTTGCGCGAGTTCACGTGGATCGTGTCGCTTTCCTTCCTGAAAACGTCGTAGGGGCAGTTTTCAACGCACCTCCCGCAGAGCATGCACCGGGAACCATCCACCGTAATCCTGAACCGGACCGGTACGCTCCCGATGGTCATTCCCCCAGCCTCCCGATGACAGGCTCTCCGGCTCTCGGCATGAACACTTCTTCGAGATCGTGTTCCATGGTGCGGATGGCAGATTCCTCGCTCGAGATGTACAGGCGGGAACCCGCTGTCCCGCAGACGAGCGGCCGGAGCTTGATCCGGTCCGTGAAACCGACGATGCCGTCCCGCTGGGCAACGACGATCGCAAAGGGTCCGTTCATCATGGCAGAACCGTATGCAAGGCGGATTGCCGTGTAAAACGTTCGTTCTTTTTCGTTCATCCGGTCAATGTCGTCCCAGAACGGGGGTGCAAGGGCTTTCACGGCCATTTCAGGGCTCAGACCGTGCCTGCGCACGAGCAGGTCGAAGAGGTAGGCAACGACTTCCGTATCCGTGTACATCGTGCACCTGTACCCATAGCTCTCGATGAACCGCCTGTTTGTCCCGTACGACGTGATCTCGCCGTTGTGGACAACGCTCCACCCGAGGAGGTTAAAGGGGTGTGCACCCCCCCACCAGCCCGGGGTATTCGTCGGGTACCGGTTGTGCGCAAGCCAGATGTACCCGCTATAGTCCTGGATACGGTAGAAGTCGGCGACGTCTTCCGGCCAGCCTGATGCCTTGAATATCGCGACGTTTTTTCCGGATGCATATACCAGGGCGCCGGGAATGGTCGTGTTGATCTTCATCACGAGGTGCATCACGATATCGTCTTCCGGGGTTTCGCTCCTTGGCATGAGAGAGGGATCCGGTTTGAAAAAGTAGCGCCAGGGAGTATGCACCTTCCGGATATTCCTGTTCTCGTAAGTCGGGACTTCCTCCTCGTGCACAACTGTCCCCCAGTTCCCGAGTTCCCTGTCCACTGCAGCCTTCGATTCATGGACAGCATCGAAGAAGACATGGATGGCGTAATAATCTGCAAATTCGGGAAAGGCCCCGTACACCGCATATCCTGCTCCTTCTCCGCTCCCCCGCTCGTCCATCATGGAGAGGGCCGAGCGGATTTTCGTGCCGTCCATCGGGCACCCGGCACGGTCAATAACAGCAATTATCCCACACATGTCGACCACGGTATGTCAGGGCAGAGTGGTCACCCTGGTCATTCTCCCTTTCCCGGTAAAGTGCGACCTTCAACATTAAATATATAACTGATAAGGTAGAAGTTAATTTCCATATGCGGAAGAACACCGTATCCGAGATGCTGGAGAAGATTGAGAACGACGATGTCAAGTTCCTCCGCCTCCAGTTCACCGATATCCAGGGAATGCCCAAAAACGTTGCAATACCCGTGCAGCAGGCAGAAAAGGCATTGACCGAAGGTATCTGGTTTGACGGTTCCTCGATAGAGGGTTTTGCACGGATCGAAGAATCAGACATGCTTTTGAAACCCGATCCGGCGACATACGCAATACTTCCCTGGAGACCTGCAGAAGCAAGGGTTGCCCGCTTCATCTGTGATGTTTACACGTACGGGAACAAGCCTTTCGAAGGAGACCCGCGTCACGTCCTGAAAAACCAGATTGAACAGGCAAAAAAGATGGGTTTTACCTTCAATACCGGTCCAGAACTTGAATTCTTCCTCTTCAAGATGGTGGACGGCAGGCCTTCGACCAATTACCAGGACTACGGGGGGTACTTTGACCTTGCACCAACCGATTCCGCGGAAGATGTCAGGAGAGATATCGTTTTTGCACTTACCCAGATGGGTTTCGAGATCGAGGCATCCCACCACGAGGTGGCCGAGAGCCAGCACGAGATCGATTTCAAGTACAGCGATGCACTCGATACTGCAGACAAGGTGATCACCTTCAAGTTCGCCACCAAGACTCTCGCACTGGCACGAAACCTCCACGCCACGTTCATGGCCAAACCCATCGCGGGTATCAACGGGAGTGGCATGCACACGCACGGGTCCCTCTCGCGGAATGGAAAGAACGCTTTTTATGATCCCAACGCGAAGGACGGTCTCTCGGATGTCGCGATGTACTACATCGGCGGGATTCTCGCCCATGCAAAGGCAATTACGCGTGTCGCAAACCCGACGATCAACTCCTACAAGCGACTCGTGCCCGGTTACGAAGCCCCGGTTTACATCACCTGGAGTGCCACGAACAGGTCAGCACTCGTCCGGGTACCGGCTGCCCGGGGCAACAGTACGCGGGCCGAGTTCCGGAGCCCTGACCCGATGTGCAACCCGTACCTCTGCTTTGCTGCGATGCTTGCCGCAGGTCTCGACGGAATCAAGAAAAAGATCATGCCGCCCGAGAGTACCGACGTCAATATCTACCACCTGACTGAAGCAGAAAGAAAGAAACGCGGAATCGAGATGCTTCCCGGGAGCCTGATTGAGGCAAATGCAGCGCTCAATAACGATCCTGTGATCTCCAAAGCAATGGGTCCGCATATCATGGAAGGCCTCAATTCCATCGCACAACTGGAGACTGACCTGTTCCGCCTCGCGGTCCATCCCTGGGAACTCGACAGGTATCTCGCAATTTACTAAAAAATCCCTTTTTTTCCATACATCATTCACTTCCCGATTCTGCGTCCTTATTGGAAAATCATCATTCCGGTTGGGAATTCTTCTCCTTCTCTTACCGATGCGCTCCAGTCACCATACCGGAAAAAAATGAAAAGCAAAAACAGATTCGGGAGACAAAGATAGATAATTTTTTATAATGTGGAACAAAATTTCTATCTGTCAAACGGGGAGGGTGAGGATGGTCCCCGGGGGGGACACCCGCACTGACGTTTGATTTCAAAAAACGGAGAAGAAAGATGTCTATTGATTCCGGGACGACTGCCTGGCTCCTGATATCAACTGCTCTCGTCATGCTCATGACACCGGCTGTTGGTTTCTTTTACGGAGGACTGGTAAGGAGGAAGAACTTCATCTCGATGGTTGCCCTCTCCTTCATCGTCTTTGCCCTCGTGAGTATCCAGTGGGTCATACTGGGATACTCGCTTGCATTTGGCGGGGACATCGGGGGGCTGATTGGCAACCTGCAGCACTTTGGACTCGAAGGACTGGATCCTGGTCAGGGAGACACTGCGTACCCGCCTCTCCTCTTCGTGGCATTCCAGCTGGTCTTTGCGACGGTGACGATGGCAATCGTCACATCCGGGTTCGCAGAGAGGGTACGCCTTTCGGCATTCATCCTTTTTGTCCTCCTCTGGACGACACTCGTCTATGACCCCCTGGCACACTGGGCGTGGGGTGGAGGCTGGACGATGGGATTGGGCTCCCTTGACTTTGCCGGCGGGACGGTGGTACATATCAGTTCCGGGTTTGCAGCACTCGCTGTCGCCCTCGTGATCGGGAAAAGGGCCGGTTTTGGCCAGTACACGATGGAACCCCACAACATCCCGATGACACTCCTCGGGGCGGGTCTCCTCTGGTTCGGCTGGTTCGGGTTCAATGCAGGGTCAGCCCTTGCAGCGAACGGGCTTGCGGCAAATGCCTTCCTCGTCACGAACACGTCAGCTGCGGCCGGTGCCCTGTCGTGGCTCTTTGCAAGCTGGATCCGGGGCAAACCAAGCTCGCTTGGCATGGTGAGTGGTGCCATAGCCGGCCTCGTGGCAATCACGCCGGCAGCCGGATTCGTGACTGTCCCTGCTTCGATTGTAATCGGTGTCGCAGCCGGCCTGTTGTGCTATGCCTGCATGCTCTGGCGCATCAACAGGGGACTCGATGAAAGCCTCGATGCCTGGTCCATCCATGGCATGGGAGGCCTCTGGGGAGCCATAGCGACGGGCATCTTCGCTGCCGCCGCTGTCAACGGTTTCTCCGGTCTCATCGAAGGGAACGTCCAGCAGTTCGTTGCAAACGTTATCGGGGCCCTTGCAGCTCTTGCATACGCCTTCGTTGTCACGTACATCCTTGCCTTCGTCATCGACAGGGTCATCGGACTGCGTGTTTCGGAAGAAGAAGAATACGTCGGGCTTGACCTCTCCCAGCACGGGGAGAGAGTATGAAGGAGATGGTATCCATGATGATGATCTGCGCTGTTATCCGTCCCGAGAGACTTGAATTTATCAAGAAAGATCTCGAAAAGGCGGGGATTTACGGAATGACAATTTTCGATGTCCAGGGGCGGGGAGACCAGAAGGGCATCCAGCTGCAGTACCGCGGCGGAACAATGAACGTGGATCTGATCCCCAAGATCATGGTGGAGGTGGTTGTTCCGGACGGGAAGCTGGAAGAGACCGTGGGAATTATAACAAACGCTGCCCGGACGGGAAAGGTTGGAGACGGGAGAATCTTTGTCCTGCCGGTCATGAAGTCTTTCAGGATCAGGACCGGGGAAGAGATCCACTGATCCTCCTTTTTCCCGCGGGAATGATCTCATTTTCGACGAATCATTCCATATCACTGTTTTTTAGGGGAGAGTTTTTTCCTTATCCAGGAATGCTGCTGGTATCCGGGTTGACCGTATCAATGGTTTCGGAACGATGGAAGGTCAAAAGCCATTTTGAGGGAAGATACTTTCGGGCCGGAGTGGATACTGTGATATCCCGAATTAATTTTACATAGATCAACCTTTCGCATACATCCACCTCTGGGCATATCCCAGGATCCGTTCAGGGGGCAGTCGGTACCAGAAAGCATGAGCAGGTTCATCGTAATCGAGACTGCAATGTGGCTTGATCTCATTGTGCCAGTGTACGACTCTTTCAACAGAACCAAATCGTGGAGTTCTCCGTTCTACCTCGCCAAAGAATCTCTCAATCTTGCCATTAGTTTGAGGATGATTTACCCGCGCTCTGATATGTCGAATTCCGTGATATTCAAGGAATTTTCGGAAAGTGTGGTCAGCAGTCTCCGGATTTCGTGATGAAACGAATTGTGAACCGTTGTCGGTGAGGATTTCCCGGGGTACCCCATACTCCTGGAATCCTTTTTCGAGAACCTGGATAGTATGTTCAGTTGTAGGTCGATCGAATACCCCATAACAGGTAATCAATCGGGATGAATCGTCCATAAACGCGATAAGCCACCTATCCTGGCCGTCGAGTAAAATCATCTTCCAGTCTCCCTGCCAAAGTGACATGGAGTGATTACGTTCATATCGGACCCATTTCCTCTGTGTGCGTTTCTTCATACAGGGCTCCACTCTATCATGGTGCAGAAGAATCCGATAGATAGTATTGTGGGGGATGTGGACTCCTGTTTCTTCCTCGATCTTCTTCTCAAGGAGCGTGGGTCCAAGAGAACAGGTCTCATGCGCAGTGAGGACGAGTGTCTCTGTTTCATATGGGATTGGTTTTGGTTTTCTCCCTGGCTGTCGTGGGTAGGGGTAAAACCTGTTCTTTTTGTAAAAGGAAATGATTTGATAGATCCTTTGTCGAGTGACCTGGTGATACTCTGCAATTTCCCGAACCGGTCTTCGCCGCTTCCACTGATTTATGATTCCTCTGATATCCTGGTTGGATAATTTGCTCACATCAAAATATAAACGTGGTGTCAAATGATTTCGGGATACTACAATAAAACAATAATTTGATAACTCTTATCTCTTATCGGAGTATGTTCTATGGTAAAGGGGGTACTCCACGTGCTCAGTGTCAATGAACTTGCCCTTGAAATA
>JGI11944J13513_1000031_pt1 | contig 159783 bp, 136 predicted proteins | sample TerdegcoTASludge_FD_13513 | JGI IMG/M metagenome (IMG submission 13513) | reverse complement strand
CCTATATTATTAATACATCTCCCTCCCTCTTTCGTTTCATTTTCCCTCTTATCTCCCTCTGTATTACAATAATTAAAAAATAAAACATTTATTCAGAGATCTCATTTATTTTTTCTATTACTGAACCAGATCCCCAAATGACCGTCAGATGTGCCATCATGACTCTTATAATTTTGTAAGAATTTTTTAAAGGTTTCCTTTTGTGGTTCGAAAATCCAGTCTATAAGGTAAGTATTTTTAAATTCTTTAAAATCTAAATCCAGAAAATCAGGTTCATCTGATTTAACCTGCTTTATTCTTCCTTCCTCATCTATTTCTATAGTAAAGAACTTAGGTAAAAATGGAGTTTGCATAAAAAACCAGTGTATTTAATTGTGTTTCTTACTATTATATATTAATAGAGGGAGGAAATTATAATTTTTATTTAATTTGGAATAGTTAAGTTTTTAACTATTAACATAGGTATCAACTGCTTGTCGAAGTGTTTTCATAATCCAGTTTCGTTTGGTGTCGTCTGTTTCTAATAATGTTATTCGGAATCCGGGGTAGTTGGATTGGAAACCACTAAGAGGAACAACTACAATACCTGTCGAACCCATCAGATAATACACAAATCGTTTATCGGGAGGTGCGTTTTCTACAATAGTTTCTATGTATTCTTTGACCTTTTTATTTTCAATGGGTAAGGTTTGATGACTATTCAGGACATTCTCTTTGAACATGATTGTTGCATAAAATGCACCGCCGGGTCTGTTTAATACAATGTAGGGACATCCGCGAAAATGTTCCATTAATTCATCAGCTCGATTGCTAAATATAGAAGCACGATGACGGAGATGTTGGGGGTATCTGGGATCACCCATGACTTTGGGGATAACCATTTGTGGAAATGTTGTTGAACAGACTTCTAATCGTTTTGCAGCAAGTAAACTATCTACATATTCAGAAAAATTAGGGTCTTTTTTACGGTTTAAAACTTCAATCCATCCGCAGCGAGCACCAGGCCAGGGAAATTCTTTGCTTATTCCTCTCATAGCAATTCCCGGAACATCTTCAATCCACTGACTTAAATGAATCTTGGGATAGCCTGGAAAAACAATGTGACTATAAATTTCATCGGTAATAATGAATAAATCATACTCTCTGGCTATCTTTAAAATTTCTTCCAGCACACTGCGGGGATAAACAGCACCCGTAGGGTTGTCGGGTGAGAGGAGTAAGATACCTGCTATAGAATCGTTATATTTTACTTTGTTTCGTAAATCATATAGGTCGGGCATCCAGTTATTATACGGGTCTAATTTATAGGTTAGGTGATTGTAACCGGAATGGGCTGCTTCTGCGGAAGAATGTGTGCTATATGCAGGGGAAGGTCCTAAAACCCGTGCTTCTCTTTTTAAGAAACCATAGACTTTGGCTACTGCATCACCAATCCCATTAAAAAAGATTATATCATCCGGGGTGATTTTTGTTCCACCACTTCTCTGGTTTACCATTTCAGTAAGAAATATTCTTGTTTCTGGGACACCCGCGGTATCACAATAACCATAGGTTCGAGAATCATCAATAGTTTCATGGACAATTTCTTTAATCCATGGAGCAATTTCTTCCCCTTTCTCAATAGGGTCACCGATATTTTCCCATGTGATAGGTTGTCCCAATTCTTTTACTTTATTTGCAATAGCAACAATTTCTCGGATTTCGTAACTTAAATTACGAGAACCTTCGTGTACGATATTTCTACGCATATAAGCCTCATTTTAAATAAAAAGCAATTGAATAAATTAAATAGAATTTTATTAGTTAAGGAAAGATTAAAGAATGTAATAGTTTACAACTTTGGAAGGTAAAAATTAAAATGCATAAGCAAGAAATTTATCTTCTGCAAATGATAAAGGATATATATCCATAAAAGAATTGTAACTTACAGTAGGTTTATTTATTATAAACTCGTCCCTTTGAGTTCCTTCCATATCAAAAGAACGATATATAAGCCGATTGTTTGTACCTTTTTCTATAGTAATGATTTGATAAGTCGGAATTTTTTCAAATGCCGTTTCGATAATTTCAGATTTCTCTTGTTGCTCGTATGCTTTTGTTCCTGAAAAAGATATTACATAGTAGGTTCCTTCAGCAGGAGAAACTTTTTGGTCATTTTTTAATGGGTAGGTTCGCCAATAAGAATGATCATGTCCTTGAAATACGATGTCCACATGGTATTGGTCTATTAATGGAAGCCATGCATTTTTTAAATGTTTGTTATCTCTTCTCGGGGCGGAACTATAAAGGGGTTGATGGAATAGCAAAAATTTCCAGAGAGATGAAGAACCTGATAGTTGTTGTTCCATCCAGGGGACTTGCTGTTCCGGATTATGATTCCCATTTAGAATAATAAACTGTGCATTTAAGTATTTAATCGAATAACAGAATTCACTGGTAATGTTTGTAGGTCCATTTTGGGGTAGGACAAAATAGTCGAGGTACATCTTGGGTAGAAGAGGGTTGGATTTGTATTCATGATTACCAATAGTCGGAACTATGGGATATTGAGCAAAAACATTATCTGCATAGTGGAAAAATGCATCCCAATCATCCCTTTCATTGCCACGATTTACAAGGTCACCTGCCATCAAGATGAAAGAACAATCAGGACATTTTTCAATAGATTTTTTTAGTAATTTTCCCCATTCATCCAACCCGTTCTGGGCATCTCCTAAATAAATAAATGAAAAAGTTTTTGCCTGAGTAGGCTCTGTTTTGAAAGTATACCAATCACTCCAAATATCTAAATGGGGATTTCCTACGCGATATTCATAACTTGTATCAGGTTCTAATGAATTAAGAGTAGCAAACCAACGATATATTTCCGGATTATTTTTTAATGGAGGGTCAATAATGGAAATGAAATTTGCAGATGTTTTTGTAGTTGGTTCACTGTTTGATGCTGTTTTTTTATGCCATTCAATGATACCTTCTTTGGCCTCCGGTGATGTGCTCCATTGAATGCTAATAGAAGTTGAAGGGGTTTCGGTAAGTGTGAGCGTAATTTGTGATGGAACTTGAGTAACAGGAAAAGGAGTTTCTCTATCAGGTGGAGTTTTTACATCTGCAAACAGAGATAGGGTAGCAGTCAGGAAAATTAGACAAAAAATGAATGGAAAAACAGAAATACTACCATTAAAAATTTTAATTCTTTTCATGATTAATCCTTTTCTATAAAGGTGGGAAGTTAAGTAAGAAACAACTTATTCATTAGATACAAAACGATTTAAAAAAGTTTCAAAAATTAATGGTAATAATTGGGAACAAGTATAAAAAAAAGTATTGATTAAAAAGAGATTTTAAAAATTGTTTTTGATACTGATTTATTTTAAACCTAATTTAAAAAAGGTGCGCACGGGCATTTCTATCGGAACAGGCATAGGAGGGGGGATAGTAGCCCGTGCGCTGGGGAGGGTACTGTGCAGGGTAGTGAGGGCTGTGTGTGTGTGGTAATAATTTGATTGTACCTGTGGTCTGGGTTGGGAGGAAGGCCAGATTTAGCAGGGCAAAGTTTAATAAACTTACCTCACTTTCCTCACAGGAAAATATTCAAATTTAATAGAGCAATCATCTAATTTATTTATACTATAAACGCCCAAAAAGTTTCAAAAGTTTACAATTTTTTTGTGTAAAAATCCATAAAAATCAAATAGCACTAACTTTTATTCAACTTTCACTCAATATTATAGCACAAAAAAATCATAAAATCAAATTTTTTAACAAAAATTTACATATCAATTATAATAAAATAATTTGGTATTTTAGTCTACAACAAATCCTTATTTAATCGTTGAAAATAGATTTATAAAAAAACTTAATCTTAATATAGTTTACCCTAACTTTTAGAATAAATTTTAAGAAGATGTTTTATTCAGTGTTTTTACATAGCATTTAAGTTTGAATGGTGAATAATTTGTCAAAAGCCCAAACGAGACCTCGAAATGGGAAATAATAACTTAGAGATAGTAGTAAAAATTTTGTATATAATTAGAATAGAGATATTAATTAAATAATAGATATTTTATAATCAATTTTATTTCAGTGATTTATTTCAAAAATAGAGTGGTTTTTAGTTATAATCAAAAAAAAGGATGATTTACGATGGCAGATATTTTGAGCCAGGAAGAAATAGATTTATTGTTAGGTTCTGTTACCACGGGAACTGTTGATACCATAAAAAAAGAAGAGCAAGAAGGCGAGCAAAAAATTAGTGTTTATGATTTTCGCAGACCCGAACGGGTTTCTAAAGAGCAGTTAAAGGGTTTGCAAAGTATATTTGAGTCATTTGCTCGAGAACTTACCATTGTTCTTCCACCCTATTTTCGAACTATAGTCCGTGTAGACTTAATATCTATTGATCAGTTAACTTATGATGAATTTATTCTTGCAATTTCCCGACCTACCTGCCTCATTGTAGTCAATATGTCACCATTAGATGGTGCAGGAATTCTGGAGTTAAGTCCAACGGCTGTTTTTCCTATAATTGACCGTGTATTGGGAGGTAAGGGGAAAATTATACCCGAATTACGAGAATTAACAGAAATAGAAGAGCGAATTATCGGGCGTATCGTAGAGATGATGTTAAGTTGTCTTAAAAGGGCGTGGGAACAGGTTATTGAACTAAACTCTCGTGTTGAGTCTATAGAAAGCGACCCTTTGATAGTTCAAATTGTTACAGGTAGTGAAATGACGATTCTTGTTAATTATGAGATTCATGTTGGCGAGAATACAGGAACTATTAATTTTTGTATTCCTTTAATGGTGCTAAATCCTCTTTTAGACCAAATCTCAAAAATGGCTCATTATGCCCATCGAGTTAGTCCCGAAGAGGCAGAGATGACACGAATTATATTGTTAAAACATTTATTAAATGCACCTATTAAATTAGATACAATTTTAGGAAGAGTAAATGTAGAAATGAATGATTTACTTCATTTAAAAAAGGGAGACCTTTTAGTATTAAACAAGAATGTAGAAGAACCTATTGTCGTTGAGATTGAAGGTTTGCCGAAACTGAAAGGAACAATTGGTAGAAGAGGAGAAGAAATGGCATTGCGTATATGTTCTATAATTCGGGATGAGAAAAATCCTGAAAATTATTTATAAAGGGAGATTTTCGATGAAATTAAATGAAATAATAGATTTATTTTTCAAAGGTTTTGATGATGTATTGTTATCCTTAGGAACGAGTGGAAATAAGTATAATGTTCAGGAAACAAAAATTATCGGGATAGAGGATATTAAATCTATCATAGATGAACAGAGCATTATACTCTGGGGGAATGTTGAAAAAAATCAAGGTATATTATTGTTGTGTCTAAATAGTAGTGATGTTAGAGCATTAATAGGGTCTATTGAGGGAACAATCCCTGAAGAAATAAATGAAACTGTTATAAGCACATTGAAAGATTTAGGAGATGCATTTTTAGGAGGCGCGTTGAGTTCTCTGGCACAATCAGCCGGGAAAGGTGTAGTACAGTTTGAATCTACAGGAATATTTAAAGGTAAAGAGATATTGGATTCATCATTTTATTCTAAAATTCAAGAGCCAGTCATATATGGCTCTGTTTCTGTAGAAAGCAGTATAAGTTTTTCGTTTCCATGGATAGTATTGTTAGATAATCTGCTTAAGGTATGGTTCTCTATAGATGAGGAAAAAGTAGATGTAGAAGAGACAATGTTGACACAGGAAGAAATAGAATCGTTTATTAACAATGAAGTAGTGAAAACAGAAACAAAGAAAGAAGAGCAACCTACAGGAGTAAAACCCGTGAGTAAAAAATCAACAGATTCGGGATATCGTAATTTAGATGTTATTTTAGATATTCAGGTAGAAGCCACAGCCCGATTAGGAAGTGTAGAAATGCCTTTAGCAACGGTGTTAAGTTTAGGTCCCGGGTCTGTAATTAATGTCGGGCATGAGGTTGATAATCCTATTGAGTTATATGTAAATAATAAGTTGATAGCCAAAGGAGATGTGGTTATTGTTGATGAAAAATTTGGCATTCGAATAACAGAAATTGTAAGTCCACAAGAACGGATAGAAAGTTTACAATGAGTATCAGCGAAGAAAAAATACTCTGGCAAAAATATAAAGAAGAAAATGATGAATCAGCACGCGAGGCATTAATATTCAAATATATGCCTGTGGTTCGATTTATTGCGGGTAGGATTGCTATTCATGTACCTCCCTCCATAGATTTAGATGACTTGATTGGTTGGGGAATTGTGGGATTGTTAGACGCCATGGAACGATATGATTACAAGCAGGAAACACGGTTTAATACTTATGCGTCTATCCGCATACGCGGAACTATTTTAGACCAGATACGGTCTCTGGATTGGGCTCCCCGTTCTTTAAGAAGTATGGCTCGAAGAGTGGGGGCTGTTTCGGAAAAGTTAAGGCATGAAAAAGGAGGCGAACCTACAATTGGTGATATTGCTGATGCTTTAGGAGTGAGTTCAGAACATATAGAAGAAACAGTTGCTAATTTACAAACAGTTCAGGTCCTCTCTTTAGACCATTTTGCCATTTCGGAGGATGACGGAGCCGAGCGGACAAGAGAAATAAATACAGATGCGTTTTATCCTTCTCCAGAAGAGGTAGCTCGTCAAAAGGAATTGCAGGAATTGCTCGTCGAAGCGATTATGAAACTCCCAGAACAGCAACAAAAAGTGCTCCACCTCTACTATTATGAAGAATTGACATTGAAGGAAATTGGTGAAGTTCTTCAAGTTTCCGAATCACGAGTTTGTCAGATTCATGCTAATGCCATTAAAACATTACGCGAATTAGTAAAGTCATGGGTGTGATTTATGCCAATGCCTATTGACCCAAATACCGAGATTTTGCGGGCAAATCTCGCAGAACGAATTCAACAAATATCGGATAGGGCTTCCTTATTAGGACAGGTTCGTCAATCATTAAACGAAGAGCAACATCGGGTAGTTGATGAGACACAGGTAAAAGAGATGCAACAGAAAAGTGAGCAGGTAGAGACAGAACTTAAACGAAAAAATCCTTTTTTAGGTCGCAGAAGGAAGCAACAAAAGGAAGAAAACAAAGAATCATCTTTGAATGAAGAAATTACAGAAACTTATGAAGATACAAAAGATGATGGTTCTCATCTGGATTTGCAAGCATAATTTCAAACATTGAAAATACGGGTTAATTGTAATGACATTATTGGTTGTAATTACATGGTTGGGCGTTTTCGTTATCGTGTTGTGCTTATTTTACTATGTGTGGGATGACCGAAATAAGAGAAAACTTCAGGAGCATCGGCGGGTAGAAATCAGTGAATTAGCCATGGTCTTCCAGACTTTGAGAGATGTGGTTTCGGAACAAAAAATATTAGCAAAAGAATTCAATGAACAAGTAGAAGAGAAATTATCATTGGTTCGGGGTATTGTAAATGAAGCCCAGAATAAAATGAAGCAAATACAACAAGAAATATATGAGCAATCTCAAAAACTAAAAGAATTACAGGAACAAATTGATAGGATTGTCTGTCAAAAAAATGTGTTATCGGGTACTTCTACGAGTGATGTTAAATCTATAGGGACGATTTCTGTTATAGAGGCTGAATCTATATGTGAAGAAATAAATGAAAAAATAGAAGATAACAAGAACAAATTACGTGAGATTCCATCAGAAGAAATTCAAAAAATAAAAGACAAAGAAGATGATGATACTCTAACAAATTTAAGCGAAGAACAAGAAGATATTCGGAATGCATACCGCTCTTTGGTAGGTTTGTCGGGAAAACAGAGTCAGATAGATGAAGAAAAACCCCACATATCTGTTAGGGACAATATGGATAGAAAGGACGAATTAACTCCTATTCAAAAAATGGTACTGGAATACCATAATGCTGGAATGACTACCGGAGAAATTGCTAAAGAATTGGGAAAAACCAAAGGGGAAGTTCGTCTTATTTTAAGTCTTGCGATTTCTAAAAGTAGTAAAGAATAATAAAAAGCAAAAAAAATTATTTAGATTGTTTTTCAGGTATTAAAAATGCTGAACGAAATACCGATTACTCCGTTGAACAATACATCACCTCTGTATGCGTGGATAAAAAATTTTGAAAATGATGTGATACAGGGTATGGTCCGTAGTGGTAATGATGGAAAATGGGTTGACTGGAAAGGTGTTCGTGTGCCTTTGCCTAAAGATGTAGAATTGGATGAAGGGACCTGGATTCAAATCCGAATTTTATCTGCACCCCGTGGATATGAAATGAAAATTGAGTTAATGAAAGAACCTGTAACAGACACTTTACCCAAACAAGTCCCCGATATGTCCTTACAGAAACCGATTGATTTTTCAGATAAAAATAGTGTTATTCAAGAACTTGTTCAAAAGATTATGAACCAGAATCCTGAACTGGTAGGTAAGACAGATTTTATAGTTAAACTGTTTAATGAGTGGTTTAGTGAAGAGAATACAGTAAATCAGTTACTTTTCCGTATAAATAAGATTGTTCAGGAAGCCATAGATAAAGGGATTTTGGACTTTTCATGGTCAAAAATATTTCCTGAATATATTACTTTCTCCTCAGGTTGGAAGATAGATTGGCAGGTTATAAGTAATTATTTAAAACAACAGATGCAATTTGTAATTTTTGAAAGACAATTATTCAAGGAAAAAGATGTAGATATAGGTATCCAAAAATCTATTATAGAATTGAAAGAATATCGTGTTCTTCAAACGCTATTAAAAGATGAAATGTTTGTTAGTTTTCTCAAAAGTAAGGGGTATTACCAGGAATTTCAAAAAACACTGGATTCTCTTTTCTCAAAACTTACAACCAATCAAATATTAAATTTAAATAATATCCAGTATAATTATCTTGTTTTTGAACTACCTTTCAATATTCAGGATGGGTTTTCTCGTGTTTGTATTCATATTTTATATTCAAAAAAAGATGAGCGTGCAAGAGATAAAAAAACTCAATACGCTATCATTGCTTTTGATATAGAACTTGTTAATGTTGGAAAAATGTGGATAGAACTTCGCTGGTTGGAAGAAACATTAGAATGTTTGTTTAAGATAGCAGAAGAAAAAACACAAAAGGTATGCAATCAATTCTTAAATGAGTTGGAAGATAGTTTTAAGTCATTAGGGTTGAAAAATGTAAATATCCGTGTTCATAATTGGGATGGAAATCGCATAAAGAGTGTATTTTCACTCCTGGAATCTGTTGAAAATAAGGGTTGGTCTGTATGAATACCGATGAGATGAACGATAAGGGTAAATCGGATTTGCACATTAAAAAAGCAGTTGCTTTGAAGTATGAAATGCATAAGGACAATGCTCCTCGTGTTATTGCAAAAGGAGAACGATTAACCGCAGAGAAAATAATTGCACTTGCCCGTGAAAAAGGTATTTTTATTCATGAAGACCCGGAACTTGTGGCTTTGCTATCCAGAATTGATGTGGGGGCAGAAATCCCTGAAGTTTTATATCGTGCAGTAGCGGAAGTCCTTGCATTTGTGTTTCGATTAAATCAAAAGGTGGGCAGATAAATTAGTTATACATCTCTACTCTGGGATAGAAGTACAACTACAAAGCAGGATATGGCTTCCTCTTTTCCCTCAGGTCCGACGCCTTCATTTGTTTTGGCTTTTACTGAAATGCAATTAACTGGAACTTCAAGAATCTGGCTTAGTGTTTCTCTTATGTTTATAATATAAGATTTTAATTTAGGTTTCTCTGCGATAATTGTGGAATCTAAATTAACGATATGCCACCCTTGCTGTTTAATAAGTTTTATTGTCTGTTGTAGTAGTATTTTACTGTCAATGTCTTTATATTGTGGATCGGTATCCGGAAAATGAACGCCAATATCTCCTAAGGCAAGTGAACCCAAGATGGCATCTATTATGGCATGAATTAACACATCAGCATCGGAATGACCCAAAAGCCCTTTATCGTGGGGAATGGTAATTCCTCCAAGGATTAAGTTTCTCCCTTCGACTAAACGGTGTAAATCATATCCAATACCAATACGATATATTGTATTATGATTCGTCATTTTGAATTGTTCTCAATAGATATTCGCTTAAACCAATATCAAAAGGTAGTGTTATTTTTATATTAATTGGGTCACCAATGACAATAGCGACATTATTTCCCATCTGCTGGACTAATGTGGCGTCATCCGTAAACATCAATCCTTTTTGCTTTGCTATTTCGTGTGTAGAAATTATAATTTCTTTACGAAATGTTTGGGGGGTTTGACATTCATAGATATATTTTCTATTGGGTGTGTTTTTCAGAAAGAGATGTTCATCTACTTCTAATATGGTATTTGTAGAAGGGATGGCAACTGTGGCAGAGCCAACTGTTTTTGCTTTTTCAATGGAATCGTAAACACATTGAAGCGGAACAAAGGGACGGGCACAATCGTGTATTACAACAATTTCTGTCCTTTCATTTACATGTTGTAATCCATTATAAACAGAAAATTGTCGTTCATGCCCTCCCTCAACAAATATGCAGGGCGGAAGACCAAACTTCTGGATAACTTCTTTATTAAAAGTATCAATACATACAGGAGGTGCCACCACGATAGGAGGTGCCACCCACTCCAATTTGAGCAATCGTTTTAATGTCCAGTAGAGAATAGGTTTGCCTGCGATAGGAACGAGTGCTTTTGGAATGCCTTTTCCTAATCGGCTTCCGAAACCGCCTGCGGGTATGATTAATTGAGCATTCATGATACTAACGATTGAAAACGAGTAAAAATCATTCTTCCGGCTGATGTTTGAAGGATACTTGTGACAATCACATTAATGGTATGTCCCAGATAAGGTTTCCCTCCATCAATGACTACCATGGTTCCATCATCTAAATAACCGATTCCCTGCCCTGTTTCTTTACCCTCTTTAATCACTTTGATTTCCATTTGTTCGTCGGGTAAAAGTATTGGCTTTAAGGCATTGGCTAAATCATTTACATTCAGGACACGAACACCTTCAATTTGTGCTACTTTATTTAAATTAAAATCTGTTGTCAAAATAGGAGCATGATATTTTTTGGCAAGCGTAACTAACTTGGCATCAACCTCGCGGACATCTTTCGGATTTTCTTCGATAATTTCTATTTGACAATCCATTTGGGTATCTTGCAAAGATTTTAATACATCTAAACCCCGTCTTCCCTTTGCTCTTCTAAGAATATCTGTTGAATCTGCAATATTTTGAAGTTCCCGTAAAACAAATCGAGGAACAAGAAGCGTTCCTTCCAGAAATCCACTTTTACAAATGTCAGCAATTCGACCATCAATAAGAATACTTGTATCTATGATTTTTACATTACTAAAATTTGTTCCTTTTTTCTGAACTGCACTAATAAGAGATTCCCAATTAGAAGCACGGGTTAATCCTAAAACAATTCCGATGAACCCAAAAATAAGCACCAGAGAAACCATGACAAAGATACGGAGTGTAAGTTCTGCTTGAGGTGCCCAGAAAAAGATGTATTGTCCAATGAAATAACCTGCGACCATTGCAAGAACAATTGCGACCAGTGCAGGAGCGATTCGTTCATAAATTTCCTGGGTGATAAATTGAATTGCTAACAAAATAGCGGTAGCAATTATTGCCCCTGTTATACCACCAATAGGTACCCATAATCTTTGCGGAATTCCCCAAATGCGTATATTTGTATTTACTGTATCGCTGAACTCCCCGGTAAGGTAATATGCCCACATAATACCCATAACAATACATGCAAGCACAAAAAATGCCTTTACTAATTTAATAACCATAAATAAAACCTCTCTTATATATTTTTATAATTTTATCTTATTTTACTTTGTTTATCAAATACACCTTTCTGCAAAAACTTATTATTAAATCACGAAGTCCCCAAGAGGTTTTATTTAATGCATTGATAAATCATTCGAGACGCAAAATAATTTCTTTTACCAAACTTCTTAATTTAGGTTCGATTTTTTGAGCCGTGGCGATAATATGTTCGATATTCGCAGGTTGAAGTGCTTCGGGAAAGCATTCATCTGTAATGGCGGAAAATCCCAATACTTTTAAGCCAGAATGAACGGCAACGATAACTTCGGGAACTGTACTCATTCCCACAGCATCGGCTCCTATAGCTCGCAAAAAGCGGTATTCTGCCCGTGTTTCTAAACAGGGTCCTGCAACACCGACATAAACGCCTTTGTATATAGGAATTTTCAAATCAAGAGCAGTCTGTTCTGCCAATTGGATTAAGTCCTTTGAGTAAGGTTCGCTCATATCCGGAAAACGGGGACCTAAAGTATCATCATTAGGACCTATCAAAGGGTTATCACCCATAAGATTGATATGGTCTGTTATAATCATCAAATCTCCTGCTTTAAATAGCGGATTCATGCCGCCTGCTGCATTGGATATAATAAGCGTTTTTACACCCATTGCCTTAGCAACACGGACCGGAAATGTAACTTGTTGTAAAGTAAATCCTTCGTAATAATGAAATCTCCCTGATAAAGCAAGAACCTTTTTTCCGGATAGTTCTCCAATAATAAACTCGCCTCCGTGAAGAGAATCATCCGGGAAATAGGGTATGTCTTGATAAGGGATAATAACTTCGCTCTGAATTATCTCTTTTAATGTTCCTAACCCTGTACCCAGAATAATTCCTACGGATGGTTCTGTAGAAATAGATTTGCGAATTGCATCAACGGATTCTTGAATTTGCTCTCGTAACATTTTCATTTTTTCTCTCCACAGTTTATTTTTTATCTTTAAGTTCATTACATTTCTTGACAAATTGTAATTTAAATTCATCGGGTATTTCTAATAATTTTATTTTGCTGGTTATACCCTGAACAATGTGAATTTCTTTTTTATTTATTTTCAGCCAATCTGAAATTATGTCTATCAATTTTTCATTGGCTTTTCCTTTTTCAGGAGGAGCGTTCACATGAATATGTAAAGAGCCATCTTCCTTTATTTTGATAGAATCAGAATGTGCATTGGGCGATATGTGAACCTTAAATTTGTATGTAGGATTGGATTTCATATTGGTTTTTTGTAGTATGTTCGGTTATTTTAAATTTTAAAGATTATTCAAACAGATAAAAAAATAGGGAGCCTTGTTGCTGGGTTATAATAAAATATATAAGAACCAAAAAAGGTATTATAAAACCCTTATCAAACAAGACTCCCATCAAGAGCACAAGAGGATAATTCAATTGTAAAGTTTGCCCCGCTATGAATTCCGTTTTTGAACAGACACATTGCTTGTTTTTATGGAACCATACGCAGGAGTTGCTGTTGTAGAAGTAGTCATTTCTGGCATTTCTCCAAAATACTCTTCATAGCATCCGACATGCCAGTATTCTCCTTCTATCTCCACAGCTTCATCAAACTGAAACTCAATGTCCTCTATGTACTCATTACAAAGAGCACAGCGTTTCATTTTATTCACCTCGCTTTCTCATACAAGTTAAGGTTTAATATTATTATATAATGTAAACGAAAAAAAGTCTCAAAAAATTTTCTAATTTTAAGTCTTTATAAAACGAACCTCACTACCTTGTTGATATACACAGGTCCATAGGGTTGTTTTATATAGTTATACCATATTTAATCCTGAAAGTCAAGTAAAAATTCGATTAAAACAAAAAAATAACAAAAAATATAAGTCATTATTTTTCAATAGTTTATATGTCTGTAAATTTCTTTATAGTATTTTTTTTGTTTTTATTATTAAGTTTTTTTATAAATTAAAAACTTTTTTTGCATTTTTTGTGGTAGTTTTTGCTATTTCTAATTCTGAAATTTTCAGGTATTCGGCAAGTGCAGAAAGCACAAGAGTGATGTTGGAAGGGACATTGCGAATACCTGATTGACCTGCGGGAGGTATATCCGGGCTATCTGTTTCAACCAATAAATAATCTGGATAAATTTGATTTAAAATTTTTTCTCTTTTTGAACTATACCTGTATGTAATACCACAACCCAGAGAGAAAAAAATTCTATGAGGAATTAATTGTTCGACTATTTCGGGACTCCCTTTGAAAGCATGAATAATTCCCCCTCGTTCGGGCATACCTATTTTGTTTATAATTCCTGTAAGTTGAGAGAAGGCTCCCCGACAATGGATAATCACAGGGAGATTAATTTCTTTTGCGATTTCTAATTGACGGATAAAAAATTTTTCTTGCAATTCATAAGGGGGATTATCAATTTTCAAATCCAAACCAATTTCGCCAATGGCTACAATTTTATTTGCCGAATCGGTTAAGAGACGATTTAAATCGTTAAAATAGTCCTCTTTTAAATACCAGGGATGAATACCCCATGTGCATTCAATTTCAGGATATTGTTGGGAGAGCCACAGTGATTTTTCCCATTGTTCAGGTATTACAGAAGAAGTGATTAATTTTATTACCCCTGCAGATTTTGCACTTTTTAGAACATCTTCTAAATCATTACAAAATTCATCTGCTTCTAAATGGCAGTGGACATCAATAATTTCCATTTATAATATCCCTCATTAGTATAATTAATGTATTGATTATCAGTTCTCTATACATTTTAACAAGAATTGAAATTTGTTTATTTATAAAACTTTAAGGAGAGGTTAATCTCGATGACAGATTTTACACAAAAATCTAAAACAGCAAAGATAATTGTAGAGGGTTCTGTTCCTGAGAATGAAGAAAAAATTCCTGCTCCATGGAATTGGGCGGGGAAAGATAATTGGTGCTGGGGAATAGCCTCTTCTCCTATCCGTAATAAATTGCATCTTGAGTATTTAAAGAATAAAGGATTAATACCAGTTATTACACCCTTTTTGGCACATCCTGAAACAAGAAAACGATTTTATGAAGATAATAACAGAGATATCCCCAAAACGGAAGAATCTCTTAAAGGGTATTTTGATGTTTTTGGAAATGATTTTGTATGGGAAGGTTTTACCGAAGAAGATTCTTCTGGGGTCGGTTTTTCAAGGAATTTTCTAAAAAATCCTCCGCATTCTCATGCTGAAGCTTTAAAACTGTTTGAAAATTTATTGAAAGAGGGATTGGCAGAAGTTCAGAAATATGCTCCTGATATTCATAAATGGGGGAGATGTGGTTATGCAAGTAGTGCGCATATCTATGCAAAACTTGGTTTGGAAACGGTTTTATTAGAACGGACTAACGATGATATAGAAGATATTCAAACTGGGGTAGCATTTACCCGTGGTGCAGGAAAACAATACAATTGTTCCTGGGGAATAGATTTTTCTCTTTGGTGGGGTGTTTTTTATGGATGTGTTCAGGATTTATCTACTTCTTTTCATCAAAGGAACTGGATGGTTTCCTATTTTTCTGGAGCCGATTATCTGGCGATTGAAGGTGGTGATCTACTTTGTTATCCCGATGGGAGATTATCTCGATTGGGAAAAGATTTTGAACAATTCTCACGATGGATACAAAAGATACCTCGTGGGAATCCTGTAGTTCCCGTTGCTGTTATTCTACCCTCGGACCATGGGTGGATTACTCCTCCTTATTGGGAGACACAGCAGTCTGCATGGAATTATGCACGATTGAGAAGAAATCCCGGGGAAAGAGGGATTGATGGTTTTTTTGCAACGATTTTTCCGGGAAGTAATTTTACAATGGATCCATTTCCTTTCGGAAATTATGAGGATAACGACCCACCTGCGAGTCCGTTTGCTCTTTCGTGTATTACTCCGCGTTATGCTCCTTTACCACAGAATGTTTTTTATAGTAAAGCGTATATCCCATTTGGAAAGTTTAAAAATCGTAAAGAGGCAAATACATTTTTAAGAGAAAACAATATAGACCTTTCACCTTATCGTCCGATGGGGGTTAGTCGTTGGGGAGATATTTTTGATGTATTTACAGAAGAGGTTGGAATAGAAGTCCTGAAGCCATACAAGGTAGTAGTAATTTTAGGACCATTAATATTGCAGGATGAATTAAAACAGAAATTAATAGAATACATTCGTGGTGGTGGAACCGTGGTATGTGCAGCAGGAGTAATAAGACCGGATGACCATGATTGGATTGGAGTGCAAATGATTCCGGAACTTCATACGGGTTATCGCTGGAAGTGGCAAAAGAGAGACTGGAATAATGAGGCGTTTCGTTTTATTCCTGCCAATGTAGATTCCGATTCAGGGGTAATAGCGTGGGCGAATCAAAATGCTCCTTTGATTGTTCATACACGATTGGGAAAAGGGAACTTGTATATTAGTCTTGCTCCATGGTTTGAAACAGGTTCGGGTCCTTTGATGGGGGCTGTTGTTAATCTGTTGGATACTCTTTTTGAAAATCTTGTGCCATTTATGATTTCAGGTCCTCCCTGTGAATGGTTGTTTACTGAAGATAATGAATATCAAAAAATTGTTATCGTAAATAACGCTGATTTTCTATGGGAGGGTTCAATTAAATATAAAAATACCCATTTTGTAAGAAAAGAGGTATTTGAATTAGTTCAGGAAAATCAATATTTGCTTAATGAAGATGGAAAAATAGAAATTTCAATTCCACCATTTACAACAAGAGTTTTTCAGTTTGTAAAAAGATAAAATTAGAAGGTTAGTATTTGTATGTTAAATTTTTCTGTATTGGGAAGTGGTAGTTCTGGGAACGCTACTTTTATACAGGGTTCACGCACATCCATTTTATTAGATTGTGGGTTTAGTTTACCGCAGATAAAAAAGAGACTGGAAACTATAGAACGAACCATTGAGGATATTGAAGCGATTTTTATTACCCATGAGCATGTTGACCATATTTGTGGTTTGAAACGATTAGTTGGTATTTATAATATACCTATTTTTATGACGCGGGGTACCTACAACGCTTTGCGGGATATTATTGGTGATAATAAAAATATCGAACTTTTTGAATCCGGGGATAGTATAAATATCGGGGAATTTCATGTCCAATCGTTTGCGGTAACGCACGATGCGAACGACCCGGTAAACTATGTTGTTTCCAATGATAAAGCGAAACTTGGTTTTGCTACGGATTGTGGTTATCCCTCGAAATTAATTGCAAATAGATTGAAGGGTTGCCAAGGGTTAATAATTGAGTCCAATTATTGTCCGGATATGCTAATGAATGGGACATATCCTGTTCATATAAAACAACGGATACAGAGTAAATTTGGACATTTGTCCAATCAACAAATGTTACAGTTGCTTTCTTCAGTTATTGATGATACCCTTCGTGCTCTTGTTTTGGCTCATATAAGTGAGAATAACAATCATCATGGATTGGTAGAACAATTGGTTCGTCAAACTATTGGGGGAAGAGATATTCAGTTATGGATCAGCAGTCAGAAGAATCCAACACCATTAATAAAATTGATATAGAGATTCTCAAGAAGCGACTTTTAATTTTAGATTTTGTCTCGCTTTTTCAACGAATTTCTAATATTCTTCGTTCAGCGGTTGCGGTTCACATCTGGGACCTGAATACTGCACAGGATTTTTTAGTCTGGTCGGATAGAGGATTTCCGTTATGTTCTTTTATCTTATCCGGAGATGTATCGGGTAAAAAATGTTTTATAGACAGATATAAATGTGCAGAGCAGGCAACTCTTTTAGAAATACCTTTGTTTTATAAATGCCATGTTGGATTTAGTTGTGGTTTTATCCATTTAACAAATTACCATCAATACAATGTCGTTTTTACAGTAGGTCCTTTTCATATCGAAGAAACGGAAGATGTCTTATATTTTAATGTGATAAGTAACCTTAAAGGATTAAAATTGCATATCCCTGATAATGAAATGGAATCCTTAAAATTACTTCCATATCATTCAATAGATTCTGTAAAAGAAGTGATGCTCTGGATGAAGGATGGCTTTCAATCTCATTGGAATCGTTTATTCCAAGAAGAGATTGGTAAACAATCGAAAATTGATAATAGAAAATATCGAGAAGAAAAGAGGAAGGAAGATGTTATAGACATAGACCAATATCTTGAAAAATTTGATAAAGTAAGAAAACAAATGCTCCTTATCGCAATTCAGATGGAAAATAGGCGATTTGCAGAATTTATTTTAAAAGGGAAGGCAGAAGAATTAAAGATTCAGAGAAAAAATTTGGAAAAAGCAAAGTTTTCATTGTATACATGGGTGATGAATATTTTGAGTTTACTTTTATTAGAAGGTTCAGATAATGAACCTAAAAATAAACAGGAACTTTTTATGTTGAAAGATAAATTGTTTCTCGAAAATAAAACTTTGAGCGTTTTTATAAGGAGCCTGACAAAAAATATTTTTGTTTTAATAAATAATAGTTTCAAAAAGGAAAATCAGAAAGAAAGATTTGCTATATTCTATTCTACCCTCGAAAAAAAACTTATATCCGATTGTTCATTATTTGCTGTTTCAGAAGAAATGCAGATGGAACCTTCTGCATTAAGTCATTGGATTAAAAGAAATATTGGGATAAATTATGAAGAATTATTAAACTATATTCAGGTAGAAAAAATTGCAGAATTTTTACGGAATACAGATAAAAATCTATCCGAAATAGGTAGGTGTATTGGTATCAAGTATAGTTCGTTAGTGTCAGAAAAATTTAAAAAAACAACTGGGTTTAGCCCTATAGAATATAAGGCTTATTTCAGGGGTAAAGAGAGAAGTTATAGAAAAAAATTATAATTTGAGGTTGACTGAAACCTTTTATATCGTATATGCTGTCCAAAATATACCTATTATGTAAATTCAATACAACAAAAATGTTAATGATAAGGAAGAACTTATGAAAGGTAAAATTATGAGAAAAGTGTTATGGAGTTTCTGTGCTATTTTATTGGTAAGCGGGTTATTTGTATTTTATGGTTGTGGTGGACCTGCGGAGCAAACACCACCACCAAAACCTCCCGAACCTAAAGAGTTGACATTACCCCCAGCAGAAGGAGGTATTCCCACGACCTCGTTATTAAAACTAACGCCTGAAAATGCTCAATTAAGCATCGTATTACCATCATTAATAGATGGCTTAGATAAAATTACCCAGACAGCAAAACGGTTCTATCCCGCTGATGAAGTGGATTCCTTCCTGCAAACTCAAATCAGGCAATTAGCCAGTTTTGCGGATGTTCCAGAAGCAAAAAGTTTAATAGAAGTAGCAGAAGCAAGAGGATTTGATATAACCAAACCTATCGGTGCTTTTGCAGATTTTAAGCCCTCATTTGATAGTTTACAGGCTTTATTAACTCCTCCTGCGGGAGAATCTGCGGATAAAAAGGTGGATATAGAAAAGATAGACTGGACTCAGGTAAAGCAGCCGAATTGGGCAGTTATGTTAGGAGTAAAAGATAAAGAAAAGGTTGAAACATCTCTGAAAGAGTTGGTTGTTGAAATACCTGAAATTAATGCAACCGCACCACAGGAAGTCATTGTAGACGGTGCAAAAATAATGGATTATGGCGTTTATGCCTATTTTATTGGAGGTGGTTATGTAACAGTAGGTTCATCTTCTATGGTGAAAGGTGTCGCTAATCGGTTTAAGTCACCTTATGCTATTCGCTATGGCGTAGATATTCCATCTGCACCTTATCCTGAAGGTGTTGCGCTTGTAAAAGATTGGGAATTAATTCCAATAATAAACAAACTTATGCCCACATTAGTTCAATCTTCTCCGTATGCTTTATTGGGGCAATTGAAAACAAGTGCCTGGACTGAAATGTTACCTGAAGGGCAAGATCCTGTATATGTTTGTTTCTCCTTAAATCCGAATGAAAAATTAGAAGTTCGGACGCTAATGGATTTAGCCAAACGCCCCAAATCTGCAACTATTTTAGGAGAAGCAAAACCGATGGAATTGCCCAAGATATTGCCCGATAATACTCAAGCCACTTTATTATTACAATTGACTAATGAATATAAGACATACCTGAATCAATCAGCACTTCCGGAAGTGAAAAAAGCACTGGGCGATAAAAAAGAAGTGGCTCAAGGGCTTCAATATGGAGTTTCTGCTATGGGATTATTGGGAAATGAAATGGGTGTGGCTATCACATCAGCAATGGGTGATTTCCCTGCTTTAATCGTGATTATTCAGGCTTCAAATGTGGAACAAGTAAAAGGTTTATTGGATATGCTCGTTCCTTCCATGTCGGATGAAAGTTATCGGGATATCCCATTGAAAAAATTGGCGGTTCCGTCACCGATACCGATTACACTGGTCATGGTAGAGGATAAAGTTATTGCCAGCAATAATGCAGATGTCTTAAAGAAAATGATAGATATGGTTCTTGATAAGCAAACCTCCAGTTATATGTCAGGCTTAAAACCTGCATTAGACCCTGCAATCCCAAGATATAACCTTATTTCTGTTCAAAGTAAATTATTGTTAGATACAGTATTCCCATTGATGAGTATTATGGGACAGGATTTAGGTGGTTCTCAGAGAGATGTGGAGAAGGTTTTGTCAGAGATTCAAGAATTGCGGATAATGAATGAAAAGAAAGGTAACTTATTGGAAGGACAGGTTACTGCCTATTTTGTCCCGAAGACAAGTTAAAGATTTGTAATTAATATCTTTGAATAAAATTATTAGCCGTAACAGAAAGAAAATCTGTTACGGCTATGTTTTAAAAGTGTATGCTATAATTACATAAGTTTCTTTAATTAATCTTTATTATAAGAAAATAAGCATGCGTGTTTTATTAGTATCACTACAAAAAAATTTAAATATATTAGGGCTGAAACTTCTCCACCAGATTTTACTAGAAAATGGTTATGAATCGGGGCTGTTATATATAAATCGTTTTCAGCCTGATAATCATCAAATGTTGGAAGCATTAGAGCGTTTTGTTCAAGAATATAACCCAGCGTGGATAGGTATTAGTTTAACTGCTTCTGAATTTAGTTCTGCAAGGGATGTTACCATTTATTTGAAACAGAAGTTAGATATCCCAATTATTTGGGGCGGTGTGCAACCCACAGCAGACCCTACTCGTTGCACAAAATATGCAGACTTTGTTTGTATTGGAGAAGCAGAAAAGACAGTTATTGATATATGCAATGCAATTAAGGATGGAAAATCATTAAAAACTGTAAATAATATGGCATGGATGGAAGACGGTAAGGTAATACAAAATCCATTAAATCCTTTAATACAGGATTTAAATCAACTACCTTATGTCCCTCGATTGGCAAAAAACGCCTACATCCTTTTTAAGGATAAAGTTCATGTTTTAGACCGAAAATTATATATGAAATATAGTGCCTTTCGAGGTGGTATTTATCGTCTTGTTAGTTCTCGAGGTTGTCCTTTCCGTTGTAGTTATTGTTTGAATTCATTTTTTGATAAATTATATCCCGATTGGTCATTGCGATGGGCTTCACCAGAACATATTATTGATGAAATTTGTGCAGGTGCTTCTGAAGATCTACCCTTATTATTTATCTCGATGCAGGATGATAATCTTTTTGCTCAAAAGAAAGAAACAATAGAGAAATTGTTTAGTTTATACAAGGAGAAAGTAGATAAACCGTTTATTATTTTAAGTACGCCGAACTTTATTACCGAAGATAAATTAAAATTGGCTGTAGATGCTGGTTTATCTGCAATTCATATAGGATTGCAGAGCGGCTGTGAACGAGTTAGTCATGAGATATATAATCGCAAGATAAAAAAAGAGCAATTTTTAAATGTTACAAAAATTGTGAATAAGTATCCTGTAGTTCCTTATTATGATATTATCTGTGATAATCCTTATGAAACCGAAGAGGATGAATTAGAAACTATACGAACATTGGCAGAAATCCCCAAGCCGTATTTCTTCCTGTTGTTTTCCCTAACTCTTTATGAAGGGACAGATTTACGCGAGCGTGTTAAGAAGGAAATGCCTGAATTTTTACATGATGATACGGAAAAAGACTTTTTAATTACCTCTCCAACAAAAATAAATCTTTTGAAACATCTGGCTACCATTTATCCTTCTGGAATAATAGAATTTCTTATTAAACAGTATCAGAGAAATCCAAATGCCTATTCCACTCATATCCTATTTTATTTTTTCAAATATATAGGGTTCTTTTTAATAAAGCCTGTTCTTTTATTATGGATACTCTTAAAATTCAATCATTACTCAGTATTCCGTTTTATTCAGACCCTACCCCACTTTATTGACTTCAGAGTTGTTAATCTCTTTAATTTCTTCCATACCAGCCACGACACCACAGTAGAGTGATTTGTTATATCAATATTTTATTTCAACAAGGGTAAGACCGTGGGGAGGGGCACAGAATCCGTTGAATTTTTTGTTCTCGTTAAGGCATTGGTAGAGAAATTCTTTTGGAAATCTACCTCGTGCGATTTCTATAAGAGTTCCTGTAATGTTTCTTACCATGTGGTAAAGAAAACCATTTCCAACAAATTCAATATGCCAGAGGTCAGATGAATTGATAGATGTTATTACTCCTCCTTTCTTTAATTCCACAGAATAAAGGGTACGGATAGTGGTCTGCATTTGACTGCCGGTACTTTGGAAACCTGCAAAATCGTGAGTTCCAATTAATTCAGGTAATAATTCACGAAGCAGGGCTAAATCAATCTTATAAGGGACATGCCATGCGTATTTTATAGTAAAAGGATTGGGTTCTTTTGATAAATCAAATGTATAACAATATTTTTTCCACTTCACATCACGGCATACATCAAATTCTAATGGAACTTCCTCAATTTCCAGAACTTTAGCGTATGGTGCGAGAAGTTGAGATACCGCATGGCGTAACCTTGTCGGTATGTTTCCTTCATAATAGAAAGTAAAAGTTTGTCCCAATGCATGTACACCTGCATCCGTTCGGGAAGCACCCTGAACATGAATCTCTTGCCTCGTTATTAAAGAAAGAGTTTTCTCTAATTCTCCTTGAACCGTTTTTTTATTAGGTTGGTATTGCCATCCATGAAAAGACTCCCCATCGTAGCAGATAATACCCTTATATTGCTTTTTTATCGTGGCTTCTTCCATAGAAATTATTCGGATTTTTATCTGGATATTTGAGGTATCCAGTTATTTAAAAGTTCTTCGCAATTTAGCGATTTAAGAACTAAGTCAAGTGGAACGAAGAAATAATGGTTAGTTGCTTCAAAGCCAAATCGGCTGTCCACAATCTGTAAATTATATTCTCTTATTGCTAATTCCTTTTCTCTCTGGATAATTTGTTTTAAGTTTTCGATGATTTGTTTTTTCCTCTCATCAGAGACATTGCTATTTGTAAGTTCATTACGAAGAAGAACAAAACGGGCTTGATTGGCAGTGCTTTCATAATGAATTGCACAAACTTCAATAACTCGACATTCTTGCTCAAAATTTTTCTTATACATGGGGTTATCTATATTGTTATTTCCTATCTCTGTTTTTAACATTGCAAGAGAATTCATAAAACCACGAGATACTTTTTCCATTTGATTTGCAAAAATTTCCGGGGGAAATACACCACACCAGTTTTTTACATCATCATAAGGGAATCCTGTCATAGTAGCAATGTAGCCTGTGGGATTTACCCATAAAGGATTAGATGGACCTACATGAACAGGACTCTGGTAAACAACGATAATATGAAATGGGTATTCTTTGAACGCCTGTGTAATTTGTTTCCATACTTTAACCATTATAGGTGCTAATTCCTTTCCGAAGCGTTTTTCTGCAGTTTGCGATAATGCGATATCTATGTTATATTCAGGATGGTCCATTAATAGATTAAATACCTGCATATTTGGAGAAGGGTAACCCCCTAATGTCCAACCGAGCATACAACCATCCAAATGTTTCTCACGGAGATTTACTGCATGAGTAGCAACATTTTCGAGTACTGGAATGTATGGCACAGAACCCAATTCCCAGGTCGTTCCTATTTGTAGTTTGGCAAAGATGGGATGACTATATTTTTGAGCGATTTCCCAGTGGCGTAAAGCACGCGGACCTGGTCCGGGTTCCGTCAAACTATACTCTCCGATGGCTGAGTTGATGCCTCCGCGAATAATAGGGATATCCCACTCGCTAACACTCATAATGGCTGTTTTAGGGGGGAGATTTGAAATAATTCCTTCAACCCATTCTTCTTTCCAACCCCAATCCCATGCTATAAGTCTACACGACGAATTTGCCAACTCAATTCCTGATTGAATAAGTTGATGAACTTCTGCAATAACCTCTGAAGGATTCCGTTTTGAGCAACGCGGACAATTTTCGCCATGATGATGAGACCAGCAGTTTGTAAGATTTTCGGAGGCACTGATAGTGAAAAATCCCCCTAAATCCGGGACCTTTTCACAAATCATTTTAATAGCGTTTTTTATATAATCCTGAACATCGGGATGAGATGTGCAAAGGGCAGAAAATTCTCCTTCATTAACCCCTTTTAATTCAGGAAATTTTTCATAAAAAGAATTAGGCATAGCACGCGGTTCATTTAAATATAAATACACCTTCATTCCTTCTTTTTTCAGGTCTTCGGAAAATTTTCTTAAATTTTCTAATCGTTGTTCCCAGCCTTTACTAATTTCCATATCCCATGGAAAAGGGGTTAATAGGTAAAGCACAGATTGTAACCATACCCCGTTTACGCCATTTGCTCGTAATTTTTGTATGTATCCTTTAGGATAGGATTCTTCAAGATTCGCAAAAGGGTCTCCGTACTTTAAGAAATAAGAAGAACAATAACGAGGAATTTCTTTGTTTGAGACTTCAACTTTATGATTATTATTGATGTCAGACAATTCTTTAATGAAATGGAAAGGTTTTTCTCCCCAACATTGTATCCCTCTCGGGAAAAGATTGTTTACCATATTCCCGATTTGTTTTTCATATTCAATGGTTTCTTCATCAGGTTCTTGAAAGGTCAAAGGAGAACATTGGGGTTTGAAATTTCCCAGTTTGATGAAGAGGAAATCATCTTCGCGTAGGGTATAAGCCAATTGTTGTGTATTCCATTTTAACAATTTTATAATTTGCTCATAAGGGAGAAGATGCCAATTCCTGCGTATGATGGTGCAATGCAATCGTTCCATTTCTTCTTCTGTTACTGGATAAGGTTTGGGTAAGCCCATTCGTGTTCCAATAGCGAGAATGTCTTCTTCTTTGGCTCCTATTGTATCTGCTATTCGTGAAATGGGGACAACAGACCAATTAAGCCAGATGTATGCATGTAAACGGTCCTTGAAAAATGCTGATGGAACAGGTTCCTTATCTATTGGGGCAGGCAATTCCCATGAAGTGAAAGTAAATAGCAATAAAGTTAAATATATCATATTAACTCTCCTTTGTTTTAATGTATAAAAAATTAATCTTTTGAATTCAGATTATTATTTGTGGGGACAATACATTCAATAATGGAATGGTCTTGCTTGAAAGCAAATTCCCTACGGAGTATTTCTGCAATTAAACCAGTTCCGATAGTTAAAAATCCAATACCTACAAAAACAGAACCAACCGTTCCTAAAAAAACATAGCGAAGTTGTTCACCATCAAAGTAAAAGCCTAATAAACTACCCAATAGACATAATATTCCCAATCCAATAGCCATTAATCCGCGTTTGGTAAAAAAATAGGAAGGAGACTGGCTATGCCTCGATAAAAACCAGACGGTGTATACATCTACGGCACCGAAGAAAAAGCGACTAAAACCAAATTTAGATTTTCCATATTTTCTCGGATGGTGTTCCACTGGAATTTCGGTTACTTTGAACCCCAATTCTGATGCAGATATTGCGATTAATCGGTGCATTTCTCCATATAAAGGAATATTGGGAATAACCTCTTTACGAAATGCCTTGAAACCGGTATTAACATCATGTAGATTTACATGAAATAAATATCGAATTATGGCATTGTATATTTTTGAGGGGAATGTCTTATGCCAGGGGTCAAGTCGTCGTTTTTTCCATCCACATACTACATCATAGCCTTCTTGCATTTTTTCAATCATTCGGGGTATTTCTTTAGGGTCATCCTGTAAATCCGCATCCATCATAATGATGATATCCCCATCGGCTTCATGGAAACCAGCGGATAAAGCACGACTTTTCCCAAAATTCCTGCGGAATTTTATAATTTTTACCTGAGGATGCTCCGATTGAACTTTTAACATGGATTGAAAAGTTGAATCGGTGCTTCCATCATCAATAAGAATGATTTGCACATCATGAGGAGAAGTATGCTTAATGATGCCTTCAACTAAGGGCTTTATGGTCATTTCCTCGTTATATGCAGGGATTACAAATGATAGTTTCATTCCACCTTAAATCCTTGATTTGATGGGCTATTACATCATAGATGCATGGTTATTTTATAATCTGTACTGTAAACTCGATAATAAAATTTTATTCATAGTATAATCAAATAAAATAATTTGTCTCGCAAAAGAAATATAACATAGCAAGGAGAAGAAATATGAAAAGAAGAAATTTTTTTATTACCTGTGCAAGTGCTATAGCAGGTGGTGCTTTTGTCGCGAGTAAAAAAGGATATGGAGCGATTCCTGATGATAAGCCTTTTTCCAAGGTTAAGTTAAGAATGGCTGCTCCGTTAGACTGGTTCCCGGGACGGAAACCCGAAGAAAAATTGGATGCTGTTGCGGGTTGGGGTTTACCTGCATACGAATGGCTTCATCCCAAAGGTGATTTTAAGGCAATCCGTAGTAAAATGGATGCACTGGGATTGGAGTTGAGTTGTATTGTAGGTGTAGGTGCCATAGCACCAAGACAGATGGTAGATGAAACAGACCATGACCGTCTTGAAAAACAATTCCGCGAAAGAATTGAATTAGCCAAGCAATTAAACTGTAAAAGACTAATTGGACTTACAGGCAATGAACGCAATGATGTTTCGCGAGATGTGCAAAAGGAAAATGTAATTAAATGCCTGAAAAGATTGGCTCCCATTGCAGAGGATAATCAAGTATCCATTGTTGTCGAAGCACTAAATCCGCTGGTTGACCATCGTGGATATTTCTTATGTAGAACAGATGATACTATGGAAATCCTAAAAGAGGTAAACAGCCCGAATGTTATGATGTTGTTTGACATTTATCATCAACAGATAACAGAAGGGAATGTTATTCGTAACTTAACGGAAAATATAAGTCGCATAGGGCATTTCCATGTGGCTGATAATCCAGGAAGAAAAGAACCCGGAACCGGGGAATTAAATTATCGCAATATTTTTAAAGCCATTGCTCAAACGGACTACAAAGGGTTTGTATCTCTGGAATGTGGACATTCTACCGATAATTATGAAGATACATTAAGGGCTACATTATCCTGTCTCGAAGGTATTTAATTGCGTCTTAAATTCATTTTGAAAGATAGTTTTGCTAAAAAACTAAAAAATATGTCCCATTTCGTATATATTTAGCCCCTTTATAGAAGGAGTGTTTTTGTAGTGTTAGACATAATAAAGAAGATAAAAAATAATCTTGTTAGCAATTTTGAAGGAATTGGGGATAAAGATATTCTCGTTTCTTCACCTCCAGAAATAAAAATGGGGGATGTTTCTGTCCCTCTATTTGCATTATCTAAAAAACTGAATATCCCATTACCTGAATTAGCCGAAAAGTGCATACCGCTGGTGAAAATAGAAACTTTTGTTGATAAAGTTGAACGAGTAGGCGGTTATTTAAATTTGTTCCTTAATCGAGATGTTACTGCGGGAGAAATTATTAAGCAGGTACTAAAAAGCAACAAACTATTTGGTTCCTCATTTTCAGGGAAAGGTAAAAAGGCTCTTATCGAGCATACAAGTATTAATCCTAATGCAAGCCCGCATGTAGGACGTGCAAGGAATGCTATGATAGGAGATAGTTTATCTCGGATATTTCGTTTTGAGGGCTATGATACAGAAGTTCATTATTATGTGAATGACATGGGACGGCAGATAGGTTTGTTGGTTCTCATTTCCGATGAAATTGAGAATTTAGATTTTAACGGGATATTGGAGGCTTATGTTCGGGCAAATCAACGGGCAGAAAACGACCCGGAGTTTGCTCAAAAAGGATATGATTTATTAGCAAAAATGGAACAAGGGGATGAAGATGTTCGTAAAAAGTTTTTCCATGTAACGGAGATGTGTTTAAAAGGACAATTACAGGTATTGAAACGGTTAGGTGTAGATTATGACTATTTTGATAGGGAATCTAATTTCATTGAGTCAGAAGAATTGAATAAAGTTTTAGAGGTATTGAAAACAAAAGGTGCGTTATTTGTTGATGAAGAACAAAGATTAACAGTGGACTTGGCTCCGTTAGGATATACACAGGAAGAAGGGCGATATTTTGTTTTGCGTCGAGCCAATGGAAGTTCCATGTATGGCTATCGTGATTTGGCATATACTATATATAAAGGACTTATGGGTGCTGATGAAGATATTATCGTTTTAGGTGAAGACCACAAACTATATTTGCAGCAAATTTCTTTAATTCTATCCGGTGCTGGTTATAAACCCCCTGTCCCTGTATTCTATTCTTATATTTTATTAAAAGAAGGAAAAATGTCAACAAGGCAAGGTAATGTAGTACTTCTTTCTGACTTTTTAGATACCGCTTCTGAATTGGCATTCAAAAGGGTGCAAGAACAATGTAAGGAACTTTCAGAGGAAGAACAGAAACTTATTGCTGAACAAGTTGCTGTCTCTGCGATTCGTTTTGCCGTGCTTCGTGTAACTCCAACTAAAAATGTTATTTTTGATATAGAAAGTGCCCTGTCTTTTGAAGGAGATACAGGTCCATACTTGCAGTATAGTTGCGCTCGGATCAAGTCTATCCTTCGCAAATATGGAAAAGAAATTCCTTTGAATATCAGTGATGAAATTCCAATACAACAAGATGAAGAATGGATATTAGTTCGAAAGATTTCAGAGTTTCCGTTGACAGTATTAAATAGTATTGAACAACGCAATCCGTCAATAATTGCAGGCTATGCTTTAGATTTGGCACATACTTTTACCTCTTTTTACCACACATGTCCTGTTTTACAGGCAGAAAAAGAAGAAATTAAAGAAGCACGACTGCAGATATGTTCCGCAACATTACAAACCATGCAGAATGCACTCCATCTTTTGGGAATTTCTGTCCCCGAAAGAATGTAGATTTTATTTTTCCTCTGAAATATGAGGGACAGAATACAAAGCGTGCGGCAAAAATATCCACGATGGCTTAGGAATCCCAACTTTTTTGAGTTCTTCACAGGCTAATCGGAAACCCTCTTCGATACTACTAATTTTTTTACCTCCCAAAAGATTTACCATTTTTTCATTCATTTCCGTGAGGAAATATGTATGGGGAGATTTTTCTAAAGTAGATATAACTGTTTGTCCATTAACTTCCCCATTCTTTCGTAGATGAGCAACTAATTGTTCTGGATTTCCTATTTCAAGCCATTTTTGAAATTGATGACCACCCAATCCTTCTACACAAGGAGCAATAAAGATTATCTTTCCATAAGGTTTTTTTCTGGCTTGCCATGCATTGACAAGTGCTTTATGACTTTGGAGAAAATTTTTTGCATCTCCTGCAGAAGCAATTACTATATCTGCAAATTCGGGGATACTAATAGAATACACTTTTTGTGCAAATTTGGCTCCAGTTTGATGTGCTTTAATCAAATCTCCACAAAAGATTTTTAATATTTTTTTATCTGGAGAAAGGACGGTATTAATAATAAAATAATTTTTTTGAGTAAGTAATGTTGCTTCCATTAAATCCTCTGCAACAGGATTACCTTCTAATTTTCCAAGTCTCACATCCGGATGAATTTCACATTTTTCTGGATGAATACTTAATGCGTGATTATGTTGAATGGTAGGTAATGCTGATAATCCGGGGACTATTAATTTTCTCCCTCCTCCGAAACCTGCAAAATAATGGTATAAAATAGTTCCTGTTAAAATTAAGAGGTCACTGTTCATGACTTCTTTAAAAACATATACAGGAGTTCCCCTTTTTGTCTTTCCTAAATATTCATATTGTTCAAAATTATACGGTTCAGGAATAAAGATATTTTGTTTGAAAGTCTTATATATTTCAGGTGTCAGTAGTGATTGTAATTCGGTTTCTGTAGGGGGGCGATGCGAACCTACAGATACTAAAAACTTTAATCTTTCGGGATTGGCTCCACAAGCAAATAGTCTATTCATCATTACTTTAATAAACTGTTCCAGACCTGTATATCGAAATGAATCTGAAATGGCGATAGAAATATTTAGGTTATTTATTTTTTGATAGAAGGGATTTAGTGAATTCCCGATAGGATTTTGAACTGCTTCTTCAAATAGTTGTTCAGGCAAATTTTGTGTTTTTGGGGATTGTAATTCAAAAATCCCTTTAAATCCTTCCTTGGGAAGAGATGTTTTTATCTCTTGATTGTTGTAAAATAGAGAAATGGGTATTTTATTTAATAAATTATTTGTGTTATATTTTTTTTGCATATAAGTATAGATTTGAATGAGAATATTATTTACATGATAAATTATTATAGAACATTCAAGAATGGGTAATGGTATTTCTTATGGCAAGAGAAAATTATAATAAAAACAAAATGTTATGGATTAAGACAACAAAAGGTTTTACTTTAATAGAGTTAATTGTCGCTTTGGCTGTGGTAAGTATCGCATTAACTGCATTAGTGCAGATGTTTACATTAAGTTTAAATCTGGCACAAACATCCCAAAATGCACTATTAGCCAGTAATTTAGCAAATGAGAAATTGAATTACTTAAAAAATTGTCCGGAGAAATTTATCTGGAAAATTCCTGATGCTACCGATAAAGAAGAAGTTTTTCCTATTTTAACATCAGAAGACGAAGCAAAAGCAGGCAATGTTGCGGAGATACCCATTATTGCTCCTCCGGATTGGGCAAGTTTTAGAAATTATAAAAATATCTCACAGAAATTTCGGTGGAAGGCATTTGGAAAATTATTGCCCAAAGATACTGGTTATTACGAAATAGTCGTAACTGTAATTTATAAAGAATTTGGGCGAACGAAGTATTACACAATCAATTCAATCATCCCTCGTTTCCAGATTGATAAGGTAATTAAGAAATGAAGAAAACTAAACGAGCATATAGTAGAGGTTTTTCATTAATTGAGATTATTACAGTTCTGGCAGTTTTATCCGTGCTGTCTACTCTTGGTGTAGTTATGTTCGGCAAGATTATGGATTATCGGCGTCAGTCCGAAATTCGGCAAGCTATTAATATTAATTATTTAAGATTGATAAATCGGTTACAATTGGATTTTGACCAGATAGTTTCTCCAATATTTACAAAAGGTCGTTTAAGCACAGTTCGACATATTGAAAATGAAAAACGATACCAATCCGTTCCTTTGGATGATGATAAAATATCGTTTCCTATCCTTTATGTAAATTCTGAAGATAAGAATACAATTATGCAGGTGTTTTACTATATAGACCGAAGTTTGGGGGGTGTTCCTGCTCTTGTTAGAGTAGTAAGTCCTTTAGGGCAAAAAGAGCCAAGTGGAGCAAGGGAAATTATTATGACAGGCGTTCTTGCAATGAAAATTCATTGTTATGATGGAAATAATTGGTTAGAGCAATGGGATAAGCCTTTCTATCCAAAAGCAGTGAAAGTGAGTTTCGTTTTAGCAGATGAAAACAGGATATGGGAACAAGTAGTGCGTGAAAGCACTTTTTGGTTAGGGAATATTCTATGAAAGCCATATTAAAAAAAATCCAAAAATCATTTTATACTTCAAGTAAAAACGGTGTGGCTCTAATGATAGCCATATCCTTATTAGGAGTATTTGCCTTATTAGGGATGTATTATGTGCGCGATGCGGAAACCGAATTAAGAAGAACAGTTCTGCTTTTAGATGAAATGAGGGTAAGAGAATATGCAAAAACAGGTATAAGTTCTGCATTAGTAGAATTGGAAAAGGCATGGCGAATGGATGCAGTTCAGAAATTAATAGATAGATGCCCTATTGAGTTTAGTTATCCTTACTATAAACAAGAATATAAAGGAAACGGAACTTTTGCCTTAGAACCATCAGATACAATAAGTGTTAATATGAAAGTCTGGATAACAGATGAAAGTGGAAAAATAAATTTAAATTGCAGTCCAGCAAGTGTGCTACAGAAAATATTAAATACAAATGGCGAAATAGCGAGGAGAATTGTTTCAAGTTTGCCTAATTCAGGAGTATCATCATCTACGGGAAGATGGTTTTATCTGGTAGAAGAATTATATGGCGAAAATGGAGTAATTTCGGGAAAGTTTAATGAGCAAATAACAAATTTTGTTTCTACATGGAATGCGGGCAATCCCAATAATCCGATTCCTTATTTAAATATTAATAAAGCACCTGTCGAAGTTTTAATGGCTTTGTTTAACATAAGTTCCGATGAAGCCCAGAAAATTACAAATGCCCGTCCGATAAAATCACTGAATGACCTGATTACAATATTAGAAAAACCCACGACAGGGTATAATATAAAAGTTGATGATATGGCTTTGAATTGGCAGTTCCCGTTTACAGAAAAGTCAAACAGTTTTAAGATTGTAGTTGTAGCAGAACTGAGTAGAGTGGCTTTAGGTAAGAAATACAACCATGTCTTCGCTTCAAAAGAAGCAGGGGTTGTGTTTACAGAAGGCAATCCGATGGTTGTTTGGAATAGAAGTATCCCGACAGAAAAAATAAAAAATTGATAATGACATAAGGAGAACAGCGATGGCTGAGAAAAACGCCGAAGGAATTAAAAAAATTCGGAAATCTACAAAAGGAAAAGTGCAGAGTCTCTCTCAAATTGTCAGTGAAGAAGAAGTAATTCGACGAGAACCCGTAATTAGCAATACTTTATCAATGAGTTTGTCCTTTATGAGAAAAGGCACCGTTCGTTATCAGGAAATTACGGATTTTCTCCGACAATTGATAATGCTTTTAGAGTCTGGCACACCTTTATTGAAATCGTTGAAGACACTGGCACAAAGGGGTCAATCGGAAGCCATACGAGGGCTAATTAATGATATGGCGTTGTATGTGGAGGAAGGAAATCCTTTATGGCAGGCATTTGATAGACACCCGCGCTATTTTGATACCGTTTTTGTAAATTTGATCAAAGCCAGTGAAGCCAGTGGTACTCTTACTACGGTTCTACAACGATTGGTAGATTATCGGCAGAGAAGAGATTTACTTCGCAGAAAGGTGCGTGGCGCCCTTTTTTATCCGATAGTCCTTGTAATTGCATGTTTAGGGGTGTTGTTGCTACTTACCAATTTTGTTGTCCCTCAATTTAAAGATATGTATGAAAAGCAAAATATAAAAATTCCCCCTGCAACAGAATTGTTTTTCAATATTTCTGATTGGTTCCGTGTCTGGTGGTGGTTACCGATCGTTCTGATACTTGTTTTGATATTGTTTTATCAGGTATGGTTCATCCGAAACCCACTTCGCCGATTATCTGCAGACCGTTTCAAGTTAAAAATCCCTATTATAGGGAAGATTATTCATAAATATGCTATCGTTGAAATGATGAGAACCTGGGCATTGTTATTGAGAAGTGGGCTTTCTATGATGTCATCGTTAGAACTTACAAAATATTCTATTCATAATCAGGCAGTGGCTCAAAGTTTGCAATCTTTGCGAGACTCGATTGAACGGGGAGGAGGTTTGGAAGCACCTTTACGGGCTTCTGCTGATGTAATACCTCCTGTGGTTGCAGACATGTTGATAACGGGCGAAGAGTCCGGAAGTATAGATAAGATAGCAGAACAAATAGCCGATATATATGATAGTGAAGTTCAGGTGGCTGTTGATTCGTTAGGGGAAGCATTGCAACCTATATTTACTATTGTCGTAGGTATTATTGTTGTTACTCTATTTGTTTCATTATTCTATCCGATGATTAGTATGATAGAACAGATAACAAACGCCAGCGTCTAACAAACTCATAAATAAAAAGGACAGGGCAAACATAATAAAAAGTGTTTGCCCTGTCTTTTGTTATGGATAGATTAGTTACTTGCAAAAACACTCTGGATAGTCTGCAAATCAACTCCTAATACTTCTTCTGCCAGATAGTTTAATTCTTTTTCACTTCCTATGAAGTGAAATGTGCGGTGCGTATGTTCGACATGTTCTCCCTTCTTCAATTCCTCTGCTGGCGAAGAAGTTTCCAGTTCATAAAAGGGTCCTAAGGGCTTTTTCCCGGGACCTAAAGGACCGTCATTATACGAATTGATTACATCGCCTCCATACGGTTCTTTTTGAAGTTCCCACATGGAATTTACATAGGGTTTTAGAGTATCTGGTTTGCTGTATTGAACAATAGTTAAAACTTTGTTTTTGGCATCAAAACTTCCACAAACAGATAATGCTCGTTTAGGTGAAATTCCAATTTTACTTCGATACTGACCATCGCCACGGAAGAATACCACATTGTCCCTTACAACCAGTCGGTCTGCAGGAACTTTACCAAAATAAGCATCGTTTACTTTCGGACCTAAATTCTCTTCGGAACCGGGTAAAAAGGGTATAACTATGGTTGTTTCGGGTGAGGGATTGAACATTCCTAATATCCAGATAGAGAGCAAACCTTTTTCTTTACTCCAATCTTCTGTGCCAGTATTGGTGATTTTATTTTTTGATTCAACACCTATATATTTAATACCCGGAGGAATTCTAACTCCTAATGCTCCTGCTATTTGTTCCTTAGATAAAATACTAACGGTTCGCTCGATTAATATCTGAAAATCAGTTCCTGTCCAATTTTTTAACTTTGCGTCTTTTCGGAAAGAAACTTGTTTATCATTTTGTGAAACTACTTCATACGGTTCTGTATCAATAACAGCAGGTGTTTGCCAATGTTCTAAATCAAAAGGTGCATTGGGAGGAAAGAAAATGCCATATTGCCCACCTTCCGGACCGATCCAGAAACGGTCTTCACCTCCAAAGACATTGATATGGGGCTCAAATTTTTTCGATGCAATTAATTCACGATTAATCCAGCCAAAACTTAACCCGTCAGGTCCTTCCGCTGTGCTTGTCATTATCCGCCCCTGATATTCAGGAACAATGGCTACTTCTCCATTTGATTCTGGATCTTTTAATAGGATAACGGTGACATATTGTTTCAAAAATTCTACATCATCTTTGAAACGAGAATCGGCGTGGGCGGTATTGTAAGAGAAACATAAAAAGAACATTAAGAAAGATAAACCTATAACGAGCATTGCCTTTGTCATATTTTTTCTCCTTTTGTTAATCGTTAATAAGTATTAAATTAATATGTTTTATTTTTTTAGAAAATTAGAACAGAAATATTATAATATAACTATGAAGAGGAAACTCACTAATTTTAATACATTACAGAGAGGATTTTCGCTATGAAATTGTTTTCTTATAAAAAAACACAAAAGAAAAATGTAAAAATTCTTTATATTCTCCCCTCGCATTATGATGACGATGGCTACCCTTATCATTTCTGGAAAGGATTGTTGCCCTCCAACACACTTGTGTGTATGAGAGCTTTGACACAAAAGTTGATAAATGAAAAGAAACTTGATGAAAAATTTGAAGTTCATGTTGAAATAAAAGACGAATTTGTTCAGAGTATAGATGTGGATAAAACTGTCAATGAAAGTAAGAAGCGGAATGAAATTTTAATAGTAGGACTGGTCGGTGTGCAGACCAATATGTTCGCACGGGCAAGTGATTTGGCTATAATGTTCCGCAAATATCAGGTGCCAGTGATAATAGGAGGCTTTCATGTTAGCGGGGTTATGAAACTGTTCGGACCTGATGTGCCTGATTTGAAATTTCTAATGGATAACGGGGTAAGTTTAGTATGTGGCGAAGTAGAAGGAGATGGGGTTCTTGCCACTATATTGAATGATGCTATAAATAACAGACTGCAACCGTATTATATGATTCCGAAATCTCCTGATATTCAGGATGCCCCTATCCCTGTAGCAGACCCCGAATATTTAAAACACTTTATGCAACCGATGTGTACGATAGATACAAGCCGTGGCTGTCCATTTAATTGTTCTTTCTGTACCATAATTAATGTTCAGGGAAGAAAAATTAGATGCCGTTCCGCAGAAAAGATTTTACAAGTAATTGAGCAAAATTATGATAATGGGTTTTTTAGTTATTTTTTTACAGATGACAACATGTCCCGTTCTCCCATCTGGAAAGAACTTTTTATGGGACTTATAGAATTAAAGCAGAAAGGTAAAAAAATTCGATTCATGATGCAAATTGATACGCAATCATGGAAAATACCTGATTTTGTTCGTATGGCATCAGAAGCAGGATGTTATCTTGTTTTTATCGGGATGGAAAGTATTAATCCGCAAAATTTGGTACTGATGGGAAAAACACAAAATAAAACATCCGAATATGCAGAGATGGTAGAATCATGGCATAGAGCAGGGATTCTTGTTCATGTAGGTTATATTGTAGGTATGCCTTGTGATACTCCACAAAGTATTATCCATGATGTCAGATTGTTAAAAACTGAAGTAAAGGTTGATGAAGCATCTTTTTTCATTATGACTCCAATTCCAGGTTCCAAAGACCATAAAGAAAGGTTGGAAAGAGGGGAAAAAATATCAGATGATTGTAACCACTATGATAGTTGTCATGAAACTTTCCCTCATCCTAATTTCAAAATAGGAGAATTAAAAAAATCATGGCTAAAAGCATGGTCCCTTTTCTATTCCAAAGATAATATTATTGATATATTGCTTCGTTGCCCACCGGAACAATACTGGAATGCTTTTTGGTTGACCTTATGGAATCGCTATTCTACTTTATTAAGCAATCATCCTATGAGTATGGGATTTTTAAGGAAAAAGAGGCGGAAGGAGCGTCGTCCAACAATGGAAATAGAAAGCATTAGTGCGTTTTTACACAGAAGAATGAAAGACTTTATTAATCAAGTTAAAGTAATTATGCAGGTATTTTACGAATATCAGGAAATATGGTTATTAACACGAAAACAGTTGAAAGAAAAACGGGAATCTTTAGCCTCTGCTTATTCTTATCTTCAGGAAATTCGTACTTGTTTAACACAAATATTACAATCCAATCAATACACCCAATTTGTTTCTCAGGAATATGAACAAATTATTCAAAAGACTAACGAGTTGTTATTACAATTATCCCAGACATCAGGACAGATGAATCGTAAAATACAGAGAAGGTTGGAACAACAATTAAGTGGATTAAAAGAACAAATAAATAGTTTCAAGTCCTGTGTCCCTAATATTGAAAACTTAATTCGATTTGATTCCCTTGTAAAGAAAAAGATAATTTGCAGTTACGAAGAAATAATGATAAAATCAGTTGCCCACCGAAGAAAAATTAATCGTTGGTGGATAGGATTAAAACATGATTTATCTATTGGAAGATTTCGATGGAAAAATATGTTTTATATACCAGAAGTATTGTTTTTTGAAATTTTTACAGGATTGAGATTTGCTATATCAGCAGTTCGGATGAAGTAAAACATGCAAGAAATAAATATTCAACATCGCAGGGTAGGAGTGATTATGCTTCATGGTGCCTGTTCCATGAGTTGCCTATTCTGTATTACAGAAAATACTCTATCAGAAATGACACCGAAACAGGTAGAGGAAGTCCTGGAAATAATAAAAGGGCGAGACATGGAGAGCGTCGTTTTTGGTGGTGGAGAGCCTTTGCAATGGAGATATTCTTTATCCCATTCAATAAATTTAGCAAAAACAATGGGTCTTCATACCCAAGTAGGAACAAATGGGGTAGGTTTAACTCCGAATGTGATAGAAAATTTGAATGCTGACCGATATGTCATACCTCTTGACTCAAACAATCCACAGGTTCATAATTATCTGCGAAAAGGTTTCCGAAAACACTATGACATAATAAAAGGAAGGCTAAAATATTTAACGGAGGGGAGAATTCCTTTTACTATTTCTACGGTTGTTTGCAAAATAAATTTGGATATGTTACACGAGATAACTGCTTTTCTGCTTCATTTATGGGAAAAAGGAGCGAGAATTCATGCATGGCACTTATATCGGTTTCTACCTCTGGGAAGAAATGGATTTAAAAATGCAGACATGCTGAATATCTCTAAAAATGAATACTTCGATAAAACAGAAGAAATAAAAAAACGCGACCTGCCATTTTTTGTTTATCGAAGACCGAATATGCAATTATCAAAAGAAGTAGACTTTTTTTGGGTTGAAGATGGTCATATAAAAATAGGCAGTCAGGTTTGGAGAGAAAAAAAATCTCCATATTGTTTGTGTAAATGAGTTATTTTACTTATTTTTAGGTGGAACGATAGTAATATGGAGTTCTTGAAGTTGTTTCGGTGTAACCTCGCTGGGCGCACCCATGAGAAGGTCGCGTGCTTTTTGATTTAGCGGGAAGGCAATCACTTCACGAATATTGGGAGAGTCTGTCAGGAGCATTAATATTCGGTCAAAACCTGGGGCTATACCTCCGTGAGGAGGAGCTCCGTAATGAAATGCTTTCCATAATGCTGGAAATTTATTTTTAACAACTTCAGGAGGATAGCCAACAATTTCAAATGCTTTTAACATAATTTCTGGCTTATGGTTACGAATGGCGCCGGAAGAAAGTTCTACTCCATTGCAAACGATGTCATACTGGTATGCCAATATATCCAGCGGGTTTTTGTTTAGTAATGCATCCATTCCACCCTGAGGCATGGAAAATGGATTATGAGAGAAATCGTAATGTTTTTCCTCCTCGTTCCATTCGAACATGGGAAAATCAACAATCCAGCAGAAGGCTACTTGATTAGAGTCTATCATATTTAATTGACGCGCAAGATATGTACGAACTTTACCCATAAGTGTATTGGTTTCATTTCTTGAACCTGCCCCAAAGAAAACAGCATCGCCCTCATTCATCTGAAGTTTTTGTATAAGTGCTTTTTTCTCTTCTTCTTTCATGAATTTCGATATAGGACCTTTGAAATCACCTTCTTTTAAGATAAGCCATGCTAAACCTTTTGCCCCTTCACTTTTTGCATATTCTTCTGCATCATCAAAGAATTTTCGAGGTTGTTGGTCGGCATGTGGCAGATGAATTACCTTGATAACTCCTCCTGTGGCTACCTGTGCACTGAAAACTTTAAGGTCTGAATTTCCAAAAATACCTGTGCAATCATGCATTTCTAATCCATAACGCAAATCAGGCTTGTCAGTGCCATATTTTTCCATCGTTTCACGGTAGGGAATTCGTGGAAATTTTTCCCAGATAATATTTTTATTTGAAAGTTCTTTGAATATACGAACCATTAATAATTCAAGTTCATCAAAAATATCTTCCTGAGTAACAAACGACATTTCAATATCTATCTGGTAGAATTCCCCGGGGCTACGGTCTGCGCGGGAGTCTTCATCACGGAAACAGGGCGCTATCTGAAAATATCTATCAAAACCTGAAATCATTAACAATTGTTTAAATTGTTGGGGAGCCTGGGGTAATGCATAAAACTGCCCCGGATATATTCGACTGGGCACCAGGAAATCACGAGCACCTTCTGGTGAGGAACTTGTAAGGATAGGTGTATGAAATTCGTTAAAACCACGAGATATCAGGTGTTCTCTGACGAGTTTTGCCAGTTGAGCACGTAACATGATGTTTTTATGGAGGGTACTTCTACGAAGGTCTAAAAATCGGTATTCTAATCGAAGTTCTTCCGGTGCCTCTATTTCTTTATTAACAGGGAAAGGCAATTGTTCACAGGCAGATTCCAGAAGAAAATTGGTTGCGACCACTTCAATTTCGCCTGTATCAATATTTGGATTAACTGTTTCAGGGGTTCGAGCAACAACTTCCCCTTCAATAGTAATTACACTTTCATTTCTTACAGTTTCTACCTCAGAGAAAAAAGGACGGTCTGGGTTTACAACAATTTGTGTAATTCCATAATGGTCGCGTAAATCAATAAAAATAACTCCTCCATGGTCTCGTTTTGTATGTACCCAACCTGATAGTTTTACTACCTTACCAACATCGGATTTTCTTAATTGATTACAGTTATGTGTACGAAATGGATGCATTTTATTTTTTCTCCTGCCTATTATATTTTGAAGTAATGATATATAACTTTAATTTTTGTATCTTCAAATGATGATAAACACATATAAAATCTATATTTTAAAAAAAACGGTAATTAAGAGTATAATATCCACTTAATCCCCCAATAAATATTTATCGGAATGATAGTTTAAATGAATAAGGGGAAGTTTTTCAATGTAAGAACCTATACCTTTTAGGAGTTAAACATGATAAAAGTAGGAATTGTCGGTGCAATAGGTTATGCGGGAAGAGAATTTATTCGTCTTCTCGTAGCACATCCTCAGGCGAAATTGGTTTGTGCTGTTGAAATGGAAACGGGCAAAAAATTACAGGATGTTCTTCCCAATCTTCGTAAATTGGTGGATATAGAATTAGAAATATTTGACCCGGATGTTATAGCGAAGAAATGTGATGTAGTATTTTTTGCTTTACCAGCAGGGAAATCTATGCCATTGGCTTCAGAATTGGTAAAAAGAGGCGTTATAGTAATGGACCTGGGTTCGGATTTTCGAATAAAAGATGCGGAACAATACTCAAAGTTTTATAAGTTGGAATATACTCATCCAGAATTGGTATCTCGTTCGGTTTATGGTTTGGTTCCATGGTATCGCGAACAAATTAAACAGGCGGATATTGTTGCTGTTCCGGGGTGTTTCCCGATTAGTAATATATTGCCATTACGACCCTTGGTTCAATATGCAGAACCCAATGTTCCAATAGTTATTGATTCTATTTCAGGTGTTTCAGGTGCGGGACGGAGTTTAAACGAACTGTTTCATTTCCCCAATATGAATGAGAATATGCGAGCATATCGAATTGGAAATCATCAACATATTCCCGAGATAGAACAAGAAATTGGTGGAAAATATACAGTGCAATTTACCCCACATGTGGCACCTCTCACGCGTGGAATTTTATCTACAATTACATTGAGACCCACAAAAGACATAAACCCATCTGAAATATATAAATGTTATGATGACGAGCCTTTCGTGCGTGTTTTGCCACAAGGACAGTTTCCAGAGATTAACTATGTTCGTAATTCCAACTTTTGTGATATTGGCTGGACTTATGATGATAGAACAGGGAATATTGTTATTGTTTGTGCGATAGATAATCTGGTAGGTGGAACTGCAGGTATGGGTATCCAATGTTTGAATGTTCGGTTTGGATTCCCAGAGGATACAGGACTTCGTTTCCCCGGAATGATGCCATAACATAAGTTTTACAGTAAAGGAGAAAAATAAATATGAGTATAGTTCCTATAGATGGCGGTGTATGTGCGAGTTTAGGATTTGAATCATCGGCAGCCTCTGCAGGTATAAAAAATCCTGAAAATAAGAGATTGGATTGTGCTTTAGTTTTTTCTAAGGATAAAGCAACTATTGCAGGCACTTTTACAACAAATCGTGTCAAAGCAGCCCCAGTATTGTGGTGTCAAAGGCTTTGTTCGCAGGGTGAGGCTCATGCTGTATTTATCAATAGTGGAAATGCAAATGCATGCACAGGAGAACGCGGTTTAAATGATGTAGAACAAACAGCAGAAGAAATAGCAACATTATTAAAGATAGATAAGACACATGTGTTAGTTATGAGCACGGGAGTTATTGGAGTTCCCTTACCTATGGATAGAATTAAAAAAGGGGTGCATGAATGTGTAAAATCTTTGTCTTCGGAAAATCATTTAAACTCTGCAAAAGCGATTATGACTACAGATACAGTTCCTAAAGAATATGCAGTGGCTGTGCAGTTATCACGGGGTATTGTTCGTGTTGGTGGAATGGCAAAAGGGGCAGGGATGATTTGTCCTAATATGGCTACCATGCTATCGGTTATAACTACAGATGCCGGAATCGCCAAAGAAAAACTCAGAGAATTACTTCTGCGTGCTGTCCAGAAATCGTTTAATTGCATTGCAGTTGATAATGATATGAGTACGAACGATTCGGTAATATTGCTGGCTAATGGAGCCTCTGGTATAGCAATTCAGTCCGGGACGCAGGATGAAGAGTTGTTTTATCAAGGTTTACTTCAAGTATGTGTATGGTTAGCAAGAAATATCGTTGCTGATGGTGAAGGAGCGACTAAATTCGTTGAGATTAAGATTACTGGAGCAGACACCGTAGATAATGCGAGGAAAATAGCAAAATCTATAGCCGTTTCCCAGTTATGCAAAACAGCCTTTTTTGGGGGTGACCCGAACTGGGGTAGAATACTATGTGCCATAGGATATAGCGGTGTCCCTGTAGAACCTGAAAAAGTAAAACTGTGGATAGGTAATATACTTGTTTTTGAAAAAGGACTCCCTGCCAACTATGATGAAAAAGAAGTTGCAGAGATAATGAAAAACAAAGAGTTTGTTATTCATGCAGATATAGGGATGGGGTCAGAAGAAATATGTTATTGGACTTCTGATTTAAGTTATGATTATGTAAAAATAAATGCAGATTATAGAACCTAAACTTTACAAGGAAAGTTTATGGATAGACTGATAGAAAAAGCGAATGTTCTGATTGAAGCATTACCCTATATCCGTGAGTTCTGGGGGAAGACGGTAGTTGTAAAATATGGTGGTGCTGCAATGATAGATGAACGATTACGGCAAAGTACCGCAGAAGACATTGTTTTAATGAAATATGTTGGCATGAATCCAATAGTTGTTCATGGGGGCGGTCCTTCAATAAATGAAATGCTTAAGAAGTTAGGAATTACTCCCCAGTTTAGCCCTCAGGGACTTAGAATTACAGACGATAAGACTATATCGGTTGTAGAAATGGTTCTTTCAGGAGTGGTAAATAAAGATATAGTCGCTTTGATAAATCGTGTCGGAGGTCATGCTGTAGGTATCAGTGGGAAAGATGGCGGACTGCTTTATGCTGTAAAAAAATATGCAGATGATGGAACGGATATAGGTCAGGTAGGTAGAATTACAAAAGTTGAAACCAAAGTTATCCAGGTTCTATGCGAATCAGGTTTTATTCCTGTGGTTGCTCCACTTGCAACAGATGAATTCGGAGGAGTATGGAATATCAATGCAGATACTGTAGCCGGTGATATTGCATCTGCCATGAGGGCAGAAAAATTAGTGTTTTTAACAGATACTCCCGGTTTGCTTCGGGATCCTTCCAATCCTGAAACATTAATTCATCAATTGCCCTCTAATGAAGTTCAGCGATTAAAGGAAGAAAAAATAATTAGCGGGGGAATGATACCCAAAATTGAATCATGCCTTAAAGCATTAGACCATGGGGTTCGTAAAACACATATTATAGATGGGCGAATTCCTCATAGTTTATTGCTTGAAATATTTACCCGAGAGGGATTGGGAACCCTTGTATATCTTTCTTGATATTTTATCGTAATAAATATTATTAAAAATAAAACTTTAAAGTTATTAATCTATCTGAAAAGGAGATTATCTAATGCCAATGGACCCTCTTGAAATTATGTTTAAAGGCGGGATTTTAATGTGGCCTATCATGCTTTGCTCTGTGATAGGTGTTTGTATAATTATCGAGCGTTTTTGGTTTCTACGGAAGGCAGGGATTGATACGAGTGAATTTATGGATACAATTCGTCAGGTACTTCGACAAAATCGAATTCAAGATGCGATAGATATTTGTAATCGTGTAGATGCTCCCGTAGCGAGAATACTGAAAGCAGGAATTTTGAAATATAAGAAATCGAAAGAGGAAATCCGTGAATCCATAGAGGATGCTGGGCAGATGGAAATTCCCCGTTTGGAAAGGTATCTATCCGCATTAGCAACATGTGCAAGTATAGCCCCTTTATTAGGACTTTTAGGAACAGTGCAAGGGATGATAAAGTGTTTTGCCGCAATTCAGAATAAAAGGGGACAGGTCAATCCTTCGGACCTTGCAGAGGGTATTTCCAATGCATTAATTACTACCGCAGCAGGATTAACGGTAGCCATTCCTCTATTAGTGTTTTATAATTATTTCGTATCAAGGGTGGATAATATGATTGTAGAAATGGAGATTAGTTCCTCGGAGTTGGTTGATTTGTTGACACGGCATCAGGGAGACAAGGAGATTTAATATGAAATTTAAACGGAAACAAAGTCAAAGTAAATTAATTAAAGCAACAATTGACTTGACCCCTTTGATTGATGTGGTATTTCAATTACTTCTATTTTTCATGTTGACATCTACTTTTGTAGTGCAGGCGTCTATCCCTGTAGAACTGTCTAAGAGTGATTCGTCAGAACAGTTAGAACAGAAAGATGCTACTGTAACATTGGCATACGGAGAAGGGGGACCGGACAATCAAGGGGAAATTTTTTACACAGAAGATAATGAAATTCCTATTAAAAGTTGGTATGAATTAACAAGAGCCATGGAAAGTTTCTATGAAAGGAGACCCGAAGGGCTTTTGCTTATTCGTCCTGACCGTCGGGTGCCTACAGAACGGTTAGTTAAAGTATTAGGAATTGCTAATTCCGTTGGAATAAAACATTACGGAATTGCAGCCATTCCATCAACCACTGAAGAGAAAACACAATAACATACGGATTATTACAATGAAGAGGCGCACGCGAAAATCCGTGCGCAAGCACGAGAAAAATTACGAGATTGAGGAAAGTATTCAGGAAAATACTGATTTTTCTAAAATCTCAGAGTCGCTTGTCTTACCAAAGACAGATACAGAGGTATTGCAATATGATATTTCAACAAGCCACCAGGGGGATTTACTGCTCCAGATAAAAAAGGACCGTAATCGGTTCTTAAAAATGATTCTTTTTGCTCTCCTTCTACATCTTTCTGCGGTAACTCTTTTTAAGATTGTAGTCTATATTCCTCGTTCTGACCTTCAATATCTGGATATTCGTGTTGTTCAGGCAGATACAGATAAAACGACCGGTTCTATTTTGACATCGAGACTAAAATTGTCAAAGAATTTGGAAGATGATAATAAGAACAATGAATTTGATATAAATGACCTAAAACAGTCAAGTGGTTTTGAACTCCCTAAAATAGAATTTGAAGAATTAGAAAAACTAAAACTTCGCAGAAGTTTAGTAGAGGAGGAAGTTTCCCCACAACCTTTATCGGTAGAATATAGAGACAGTTGGGCACAATTTGGTGCGGGAATAAATAGAATAAGGGAATCTATCACTGCTTTAAGTCCTTTTGCTCCGTCTGCAGAACTTCAGAATAAAGAATCGGAAGAAAATACCTCCGCCCCTTTGATGAAGCAAAGTATAGGGGATGGAACGGAGATTATCTTTCGATGGATTAATCCTCCTTATAATAGAACGATTCTATTTTTCCCGGGTTTGTTAGAGATGTCAAAAAAATCTATGGTAGAAGGTGAAAAAAATTACGATTTTATGTTAACCGTATTACCGGATGGAGCAGTTTTGCGGGTGATAGATTTGAATATAATTGAAGATGAAATGTCAAGATATATAGAAGGGGAAATTGGTAAAATCCGTTTTGAGCCTTTGATAAATACGGATTCTGGCGAACAGCAGGTAACTATTCGTTATCGTATATCCGGAGTTTCGTTATGATAGAAATATCAATAACGGGAGCATTTATTATCTATTCGTTTATTATTGCTCTTTCCGGTATTATTTTATGGGGATTATCCGAAGTTGGCACACGAAGAATTTATACTGCCTTTAAGAATCAAAATGTGTGGGAATGTAAATATTGTGCTTTCGTATATCTGGATACTGAAGCAGAAGAAATATCTCAATGCCCTCGTTGTTACAGTTATAATGTTAATCCTTCTATAAGTAATACGATTCGGGAAGAAAAGGAAGAAGAAAATATAGAACCTCGTCGGAATCCTTCACATAAGAAACATCCCCATGCTCGTCATCGAGGCCCTCGGAAGAGAAGATAAAACTTTATTTAAAAGAAAAAAGATGAAGCAATTTTTTGAGAAGTGAGAATTTCTTTTCAGGAGATACTATGGTCATTTTTTCATGACGAATGATATCTTTATGTTCTAATTCACCAATAATACGCACAGCAACAGCGGTTATATTATCAGGGGCTCCTTCTTGGATAGCAATATCTATAAGAGAATTCAAACCATCAACAAGTTTTTCGGATGATAAACCTTGCTGGATTTGTTCTTCCGTTACCATATTACTTAATCCATCTGAACAGAGAAGTAATGTATCTCCCTTTTTTATCGTAAATGAATACAAATCCGTTTCAACAGTTTCTTTAATCCCTAAGGCTCTTGTTATAAGATTTTTTAATATATGATTTCGAGCCTCTTCTTCATTGATTAACCCTTCTTTTAGTTGCTCGGCTACGATGGAATGGTCCTCGGTGATTTGTTTTACGGGATAATCATTTCTGTAGAGGTAAATACGACTGTCACCCACCTGGGCGACATATCCGACATCCCCATGTATAACTAATGCGGATATGGTTGTCCCCATTCCAAAATAAGATGGGTCATTTTCGCTCAAGTTAAAGATATTTTCATTAATTTTTTGGATGGAATTTAATAATATCTCCGGAATATTATTCCCTTCTGATGAGAAATAATAATCAGATAGAAGTGTAACCGCCATTTTACTAGCATGTTCTCCTGCAACGGCACCACCCATACCATCTGCGACAGCAGTTAATATACCCAATCGCTCGCGATAATCATTATCATTAACCTTTGAAAAAAGACAGTGGTCTTCATTATTGGTTCTGCGACTTCCAATATCAGAAATCATACAGACTTCAATGGTTTCACTGATTAAATCGTAGGTATATCTTTTTTCATCTTTAGGACCGATTTCTGTCAGGATATTTTTTTGGAAATCGCCCACAGGTTCTTCCTTATTTCTCTGTAAATTCATATTCATATTTTATCATGATTTTCATCGTCAGGACTATTAATCTTTGACTGATTTTCCTTCTGTAAACCCGAAGTTCGAGCACAAATGTATAAGGGTCTCTGTTTCACTTCATCGTATATCCGTGCTATATATTCGCCCAGAAGAGCAATTCCTATTAAATTAATTCCTCCAAAAAAGGAAATAGATATAAGTTGGGAAGCCCATGCTGTTACGGCAAGCCCTGTTATTAATTTGTGGTAAAGAGCAAAGAGAATTAGAACAAAACATAGGAGCAAACTGCCAACACCTGCAAATCGGAAAAAAAATAGGGGGACATAAGAAAACGAAAAAAATGCATTCATGGCAAGTGTCCATAAACCACGAAAACCCACACGGGGCTTTGAATCATAGCGGGCTCTTCTTTCAACCACGATACCTGTCTGTTTAAAACCGACCCAACTCCGTAAACCCGGAATATACCGATTCCGCTCCGGACATAATTTAATGGCTTCAATTACTTTTCTATCAATCAGAGCATAGGTCCCCGCATCTATCGGAATAGGTATTTGAGCACTAATGGATAAAAGTCTGTAAAAAAGCCAGGTACAAAAACGGAAAAGGATACCTTCTTTTCGATTTGCTCTTTTTGCGAAGATAACATCATAACCATTTTTCCATAACTCAATAAATTTGGAAAAACATTTAGGGTCGTCCTGTCCGTCAGCATCCATAAGGATGACACAATCTCCGGAAGAATAATGTAACCCAGCAGTTATGGCAGATGCTTGACCGAAGTTTCTTGCAAGGTGAATAGCATAAACAAGTCCCGAATATGTCTCAGTAAGAGTATCCATGTGTTTTTCGGTTTCATCTGTGCTTCCATCATTTACAAGGATAATCTCACTATTTTTTGTTATCCCTAACTCATCCAACACCTCAATAATTTCAGACACAAAATTTTTTATATAAGAACCTTCATTGTATACAGGAGCTACTATGGACAGTTTGTAATTTATAGGTCTGTTTTCCATTTTGTTCTTGTTATGTGGCAAAAGATGATGTATACACAAATGATTTTATTATTATTTCAATTGGATTTATTCCAATTAATAATTGAATACCTATTATGATAGTTAACACCATGATAACAAAATTAAATGTTCGTTCTGAAATTTTATTATGTAGCCATAACCCGAGAAATGAGCCTATAGGGATAAATGGAATTAAAAATAGATCAAATTTTAGTACTGACCAGTCTACAAGCCCCACCGCAATGTAAAAAGGTAGTTTGGTAATATTAATGAGTGTAAAAGTCCATGCAACTGTTCCTACAAATAAAGTTTTCCCTAAATTTTTTGAGAATAAAAAAAGACTTACAATAGGTCCTGCAGCATGAGCTAATGTTGAAGTAATACCCGCAAGAATTCCTGCAATAATCCCGGCTCGAACTCCAAAACTTTTTTTCTCTGCCCATCTTAAAGAAAATTCTTTCCCCCATATATAAATGGCAAAAGTAATAGCAATGATTCCTACAAACTGCTTCAATATTTTTTCATATTCTTTAATCCCTTTTTCTCCCATATACCACCACATAAGAGAACCTATAAGAATTCCAGCAATGGCTGGAATGTAAATTTCCATTATAGGTTTCCAGATTTTATTTTTTCGGTGTATATATATGGCGTTTAAGTCGCACAGGATAAGTATGGGAAGTAAAGTGGCAGCAACTTTGTCCGGGGGCATTACCAGCATCATCAATGGAACAGAAATTATACCGGCACCACCTGCAAAACCCGATTTACTAATCCCTTGAATGAGAACACCAAGAGCAATAAAAATCCAAAACAAAACAACAGGAATATCTGGCAAGGCGTAAGAAGTCAAAAGAATTCTCCTATTACAATCAGAAACATACATTGTTAAATTTAAAAAATTGAGACCATACTAACAAATAATAAAGAAAGATTATATAACATTTATAGAAAGAGATTTCTAATATTTGGGGAATGTCCCATATATGTCAATTTGCTTATCACATTATTTTTCGGTATTATGTTTTTTACAGAATTATAGAATTTAATAAGGAGACAGGCTATGCTTAACCTCGGTTATGTATTGGAAGAAACAGCAAAAACCTATCCAGATACTACTGCAGTAATTTTAGACCAGATAAAGGTCAGTTATGAACAATTGAATAATTATTCCAATCGAGTCGCAAATATATTAAAGCAAAAAGGAATCAAAAAGGGAGATAAAGTTGCAGTAATGATACCTAATCTTCCGTATTTCCCTATGGTATATTATGGGATTTTAAAAGCAGGAGGAGTTGTGGTTCCTGTAAATGTTTTATACCAAAAAATGGAAATTGAACATTACATTCGTGATTCCGAAGCCGTTGCTTTTTTTGTATATCATGGTTGTTCTGAAGAGGCAATAAAAGCATTTCAATCTGTAGATTCCTGTAAACATCTTATTATTATTCCTCCGATGGAGAATATGGGAGATTTAGAAGTAGGAGAGAATTTTAACAAGTTGTTAATGGAATCGGACAACAAATTCGATATCGTGCAAACTATGCCCGATGATACCGCTGTTATTCTTTATACATCAGGAACAACAGGAGCACCCAAAGGAGCGGAATTAACCCATTTTAATATGTTTTTTAATGCTTATTATGCTTCCCATGAAATTGTTCGGGTAAAACCGGGTATGGTTGCATTGGTCGTTTTACCGCTGTTTCATTCCTTTGGTCAAACTTGTGTTATGAATGCCTGTATTATGCGTGGAGGAACCATGTCTATGCTTCCTCGATTTGAGACACAAAAAGCAATGGAAGTTATAGCAAGAGACCGTATCAATGTGCTTGCTATGGTTCCAACCATGTATGCTTTTATATTGAATGCGCCCAATTGGCAGGAGTTTGATTTCTCCTGTGTTACTCTGGCGGTATCAGGAGGTGCAGCATTGCCTGCGGATATACATCAAAGATTTCAAGAAAGATATGGCATTACAATTCTTGAAGGTTATGGTCTATCGGAAACAAGTCCTGTCGCGTCATTTACAGTTTTAGGAGAAGAAGTTCGCGTGGGTTCTATAGGTAAACCTATCTGGGGTGTGGACATGCGGATTATGAGAGATGACGGAACATTTGCAGAGCCAGATGAAATAGGTGAAATAGTAATTCGGGGACATAATGTAATGAAAGGATACTACAAACGCCCGGAAGCAACGGCAGAAGTAATGGTAAATGATTGGTTTCATACGGGAGATATGGGACGAACCGATAAGGACGGATATTTCTATATTGTTGATCGCAAGAAAGAATTGATTATTCGTGGGGGGATGAATATATATCCACGGGAGATTGAAGAAGTTTTATATACACATCCGAAGGTTTTAGAAGCGGCTGTAGTTGGCATCCCTGATAAGTTGCGGGGAGAAGAAGTCCGTGTTTATGTTTCTCCTAAGGAAGGAGAAGAAATTCATCCCGAAGAAATTATGCAGTTTTTGCAGGAAAAAATAGCAAAGTTTAAATGGCCTAAAGATGTTGTTGTTCTGCCTCAATTACCAAAAGGTCCTACCGGAAAAATCTTAAAACGCCAATTACGAAGTATGCCTATTGTTTAACTCTTCGGAGTATAATCAATTGTCATCAGTTTTTTACTTTTTTTGATTTATTTTGTATTTTGTTCCTCAAAAAAATTATATAAATATTTCTTATAATCTTTATAAGTTTTTCTTATAACTTGTTTTATCTCTTTCGTAAAAAAGAAAAATTATATGTGATAGAAAATTGGGCTTTGTAAGTTATTGATATACAAGCAAATATGCATAGGATTGTTTTTGAATTGAATTAATGAAAAAAATGAACATAAATAAAATAATAATTTTATATAAAAATAAAAGCATTTAATGAATAGTATAAATTATGTTGACAAAGGGTATCTATATGTAGTATAAATATTATTGGTATACACAATATAAAAGTTGTGTATACCCTGGGCAACTAACAATTTATGTAAACTAATAAAAAGGAGAATGGAAATGGCTACAGCAAAGAAGGCCGCTGCAAAGAAGGCTCCTGCGAAGAAAGCCGCCGCAAAGAAGGCTCCTGCAAAGAAAGCAGGCTGCAAAAAGTAAAGTAGGACAATAGTTACTACTCATTCAAGCACAGGTCACATTTTTGTGTGACCTGTGCTTTTTTATCACCCCTATAAATGATTCGTATTTTATCTAAATTTGATAAGTTAAAAAGTGATTTCGTAATATTTATGTTTATTGAAAAAAACATTATAAAAAGGAAAATGATATGAAACAGACTGTATTTTTAAACCTTACAATTTTTTGTTTCCTCATGATTTCTAATATCGTTTTTTTTGCCGAACAAGGTTTTGCAGAAGAAACAATTAAAGTTATGACATTTAATCTTCGCTATGGTACTGCAATGGATGGTCCTAACCATTGGAACAAAAGGAAAGATATTCTTGTTGAAGTGATTAAAAACTATGACCCGGATTTGTTAGGAACTCAAGAGTGTCTTGATTTTCAGGCAAAATATATTGCAGAACAAATTCCATCTTATTTATATGTGGGAAAAGGTAGAGAAAAAGACGGTTCCAGTGAACAAACAGCGGTATTTTATAAGAAGGATTTATGGGAAGTGTTAGATACAAAATATTTCTGGATTTCTGAAACTCCTGAAGAACCAGGTTCGAAATCATGGGATACTGTTTGCACACGGATTGTTACATGGTTGAAATTAAAACATAAACCTACCGGCAAAGAAATTATTTATATCAATACGCACCTTGACCATAAAGGTGAAGTTGCTCGTCAAAAAGGGGCAGAGATTATTTGTGATAGGATAAAAAAGGAAGGTGGAAATTTGCCTGTTATAATTACAGGTGATTTTAACGCCGTAGGTGAAAAATCAGAGCCATGGAAAATTTTTATGAATAATGGTTTTAACGATTCTTGGTTAAAAGCAGATGAAAAAGTAGGTCCTTTGACTACATGGTGTGGATTTAAAGACCCGGATTTGAATTCCGATTATCGTATTGATTGGATTTTATATCGTGGACCCTACCACCCATTAAAATGCGAGACAATCGTTTATAACAAGGACGGCAAGTATCCATCAGACCATTTCCCTGTTATAACTATTTTCAAATGGGGTCCATAATTGCTATAATTACACATCTTTTCCCCTCTATAACTATAAGCATTAATGTTGTATTTAAAAAATAAAAAAATACTACAAACTGGAGAATGAATTGTGGCAAAGGTTAAGGTAGTTACTTTCGATTTATGGGATTGTCTTTTTATTGATGATAGTGATGAGCCAAAAAGAGCAAGGGCAGGTTTACAAAGTAAAAAAGTTGCCCGACGAGAAATACTTTATAATGCGTTATCAAAAATGGCACCCATTGACCGTGTCCTTGTTGATACTGCGTTCGATGTTGTGGATGCCGCCTTTCGTAAAGTATGGCATGACCAACTTGTAACCTGGACAGTGGCAGAACGGGTTTCTGTTTTGCTGGAAGGATTAGGTCGCTCTCTCCCGAAGAATATTTTTGATGAGATAGTTGTCTCTTATGAAGATATGGAAGTTCAATATATGCCTGACCCTGTTCCGGGTGCAGTAGATGCATTAAGGGAATTAAGTAAGCAGTATAAGTTGGCTATTATATCGGATGCTATTTTTACACCCGGGAGAAATTTGCGGATCCTATTACAAGAAGCGGGTATGTATCCCTATTTTGACTACTTTGTTTTTTCTGATGAAATAGGTGTATCAAAGCCCCATCCGGCTGTTTTTGAAGCAGTAGCCCGACATTTTAATATTGAACTGCAAAATATTGTCCACATCGGAGACCGTCCGCATAATGATATTTTGGGACCGCAATCCGTAGGGGCAAGAGGTGTGCTTTTAACAGCAGTAAAAGAAAGACCTTTAGATGGAACATGTCCAGATGCTATTTGCAAAAAATATGAGGATTTGCCCAATATTATTAAAGAATTGGATACAGAAAATTAAAGGAAATTTTTTTGGATACAAAAATAAAAATGTAGTATAAGGAGTAGTTCGTATGAGTAAAGCCCCACGATTTCTTATAGTAGATGGTTATCCCATAAAAAGCCGTGAACAATTTGAACAAGTAGGTATGAAACTTGCCGGAGTGCTTTATGCCGATTTGCTTGTAAAATATTTGCCAGAGGCGGAATATGATATTTGGTATAGCAGTGATGAAGGTGCTGTCCCGCCAACCGATGAACAATTAAGTCAATATACCGGGGTTATCTGGCCCGGCTGCAATCTAACAATTTATCATGAAGATGACCCAAGAGTTCAAGCCCATATACGCTTGTGCCAGCGTTGTTATGAAGCGGGTATTCCACAAATTGGGAGTTGCTGGGGAATTCAATTAGCCAACTATGCCGCAGGTGGGAAGGTTGAGGCTCACCCGAAAGGACGAGAAATGGGAATTGCCACGAAAATCCGATTAACAGAAGAAGGGAAAAAACATCCCATGTTTAAGGGGAAGCCCGAAGTATATTCTCATTTTGTTAGTCACGATGACCAGGTAACAAAATTAGCCGATGGAGCAGTTCTATTAGCGGGGAATGATTGGAGCACTGTTCAGGCATGTGAAGTACATTATAAAAAAGGAGTTTTCTGGGCAACGCAGTACCACCCTGAATATAACCTGCATGAAGTCGCACGGTTAATTATTGCTCGTGAACCGAAACTTATCCAACAGGGGATGTTTCGTGATCATGAAGATATGATGATATATGTAACGCGCCTCGAAATGGTACATGAAAACCCCTCCCTGAAATATATCCGCTGGCAGTATAAGATTGATGACGATTTAATTGATGATAAAATTCGCGAATGCGAATTTATTAATTGGATAGAACACATTATCAAACCTCGAATCCCTCAGAAATAAATTTTAAGGATATGATTTTCCCATAGCGTAGTTTTGATGGTAGATACAGATAATATTTTAATCAGATTATGCGATAGGAGAGATTATAAAAACACGGGTATATTTAAACTGCTATAAGTATTTTAATAAAAGATTTAAAAAGTTCGTGGGGTGTTTCTGATGTATTCGCTATATCGGCAAAGGTGGGCGATGGATTTTGCCATGTTGGTTGGATTTTGGAATACATAGATATTCATTTCTTCAAGTTTTTTTAGAACCGGGTTTATGTTCTGACCGTGAGATAGAATAGTCGTGTCAGAAGCCACTATGATAGGTTTTTGATAGGTGTCCATGAGCCTTGCAATTTCTTCTGCATCCTTTATCTCAAATTGAGTCCCAATTTCAGATAATTTGTTAAGTCCCAGGTTTTTTGCCCGTTCTGAATTTTGTAAACGCATATACGCACTACCGATGTAGCCAATACCTAATATAACCAGAATATCAATTTCATCATCCTGTATTAATATTTCCATAGAATTTTTGAATAAGTCCATATCTGTTCCTGCAACCATATCCACAGGATTTGTTCGGTTCCACCATTTAGGCATAATAGCATCTAATCTTTCTAGTGTTTTTTCAGAAAGAGGTATAACATTTAATCCTGCTTTTGTGCATACATCCGCAGAAATCACACCCCAGCCACCTCCCTGCGATAAAATACCTACATTCCTGCCCCGAGGTAGTGGAACATTGGAAAGAAGATGGGCTGTTTCTACGGCTTCATACACATCTTCAGTTAGTATGGCACCTTGTTGAACACAAATTCCACGGAATAATCGGTAATCTGTGGCTAATGCCCCGGTGTGTGAAGATGCAGCACGAGAACCTGCTTGGGTTTTACCGCCTTTCAATATTATTACAGGTTTTTTCTTTGTTACATGTTTTAATTCATTGAAGAAAAGACGAATATCTTTTGCACTTTCAATATATGAAAAGATTACCTTTGTTTTTGGATCAGAACCGAAAAAGTTTAGGTAGTGATAGTTCTTAACGACGGCTTCATTGCCTGTACTAATAAATCGTGACAGTCCTAAATGATGCTCCATAGCCCAACTCATTGCCGTGTTACCTATGTTCCCACTTTGAGATAAGATGCCCAATCCACCGGGTTGTGGATATCTTCCTATCATAGAACAATACAGTTTCTTAGGGTCTGGACTAACTACGCCCGCACAATTGGGTCCAATAAGATACAGATCGTTATCACGGGCAATTTGTTTTAATTTGTCCTGAGCAGATTGAGCCGATTCATCATTTAATTCTCCGAAGCCCGCTGTTATGACCAATACAACTTGAATACCTTTTTGAATACATTCTTGAACTGAAGGTTGGACTGCTGGTGGGGGAACAATAATAACTGCTAAATCAACTGATTCAGGCAAGGCAGAAATTGAAGGATAGCAAGGAATATTTAAGACCTCACTTCGTTTTGGATTGACGCCGTATATCTTTCCTGTATATCCGCCTTCCAGAGTATTAAATAGAACACGAAAACCCCATTTGATGGGAGTATCTGTTATACCAACAATGGCAATACTTTCAGGTTCGAATAGCTTTAATAATTTATTAAAATCAAGAGAGGTGATTTCTGATAGATTATCTTTTATCGGGACATCACCTTTAATCGCAAGGGCATCTACGGCAATAGGCGTATCGTGATGTATTAAAATAGGATTTAATTCAAATTGACTGATTTCTGTTTCATTGCATAATAGATTTTCGATAGATTTTGTTATGGCAAAAAGTTTTTGTGTATCAACGGGAGGATCTCCTCGGAACGATTGAAAGATTTTTTTGAATTGCAATTCATAAATCATTTCTTGCAAATCAATTTCACTGATAGGAACAGCACGGAAAGCCACATCCTCTACCGCTTCTACAAAAATACCTCCTATCCCAATGTAAACACATAAACCGTATTCATTATGTTTCATTCCACCAACAATAAGTTCTCGCTTACCATAAATATGTTTTTGTAATAAAAACCCAGATAAGCAATGGCTTTGTGCGTTATTCTGTATTTCTTTTGTTGCTTTTAATAAATCTCCTTCCGATTTTATATCTGTTTTTACCAATCCCAAATCGCTTTTATGGGCAATCCCTTCTACGATCCCTTTCACTGTTATTGGGAATTCTAATTCTTTTGAGACTGAGATGACTTCATTTAAATCATTACAGATACGAAAATCGGCTGTAGGTATTTTATATTTTTCTAATAAGTCTAATGTTTGTATGTCAGAAAGGATATTTGTTTGTTTTTGATTCATTAAGACAGCTCCTATGTCTGTATTTTCAAATTGGATTTATGTTAACAAATTTTTGAAAAGGATTTATATTCAGATACCAATCTCAATTATCTCCTTGCCTGCCTCGTCTCCAACGCTTGCGGATTTGTTGATGTTCTTTAGGGGTTACTTCTTTATTATTTTCTTCCTCTAACAACTTTTTGTAAAACAGGGCTTCCTTATCAGAAAGTTTGTTATTTTGTATCATAGTTTTAATTTTTTCAATATCGGTTGGGGCTCCTGTCGGTTTAATAGAAGTCCCCTCTGTCTGTATTGAAGATAATTCTGCCGATGATTTTTCGGGTAATACATGGTAAAGAAAAATAACAATAAAAGCAATAGCATAGAGTAATGAAACTGTTAAAAAAATAAAATCATTTCTTTTCATGTTTATAACACCGATTACATTGAATACAATCTATTTCTTCAGTTCTTGATATTCCAAGGTCACAATGTGCAGGGAATGTTCTCTGCCAGAAGAAAGAAAATATCCGAAGGGATTGGATTAAACTTAAAAAAGCACCTGTTGGGCATAGTACCCTGCACCAGAAACGGTTGTAAAAAAGACTTGTCAGTAAAACGCAAAATCCAAAAATTGTTATATAATTTGACATATCCAGGGTAAAGAAGAACAGCAAAGGGTCAATGCTAATGAGTCTATTTTTTCGTATAAAAAAGTATATTAAGAAAAATAAAAAGGCAAGAATATATTTAATCTGTCGGGTGGTATACCATGTTTGTTTTGTAGGGGTTACTCTTTTATTTATCCCATTAAGTTTGCTTATTAGTTCCGACAATGCCCCGAATGGACATAAATATCCACAGTAAATATTTCCATTAATTAAGATAAGCACAGGAATGCCGATGGTTAGAAGGGTTGAGATAGTGAAATGAAATTGTAACCTGTCCACAGATAATAGTTGAACAATAGAGTAAAGTCCGTATTGAATATTTAGCCAGAAACCTAAAACCAGTGCTACAGAGATTAACCATGATGTCCGAAGTAAGTCATTATAGAAAAATCGAAAGATTATAGCCAGAAGAATAAATAAAAGAAAGATATATATGGAATATGTTGTTTGGGCAGAAGGTTCGTGAGTAAATAATGTTTCCATACGACTTGTATTATTCTTCTGGATAATCTGAGTAAATTCCTTTCCCGCAAACTGAACGGCTCTTTTCACAGCATCGGCAGTTGTTGTCGCTCCGCTAACAGTATCTATCCCTGATATGGTTTCAGGCTGAAATATATTTTTCCCTTTATATAAAAAGAAGTAATTTTCAACGAGGGACAGATAATCAGGGGTTTCATTAGATTGAATAACTTTAATATTTTCAATGTTCCCATCCCGTGATACTTTAACCGCAATATCCATTTCCCCACCGTATCCAATTACTTTGAATAGTGAAGCAGTGGAAAAGATATAAGAAATATTTTCATTCTGGTTTTCATCCTTTTTTATAACGGAATAGTAACGAATTTCCCTGTTATCAGGAAGAGTTGTTGTTTCCGGTTGGAGTTTTCCCCCATCAGATAATTCCTGTGCGATTTTTGTAAATGTATCTTCGGGTAAAGGAACTGTAGAACGGTAATATATCTCTGTAGAGATAAAGCATAATACAAGAATAGGGAATAGCGTATATCCATAAATTCTTCCCCATGACGGAGACTGGGATGAGGGGATTTTTTGAAGAAGGGGAATACATAGAAGAATTAGGAGTAGAGAAAAAAGAATATATCCGATGGCATATTGTAATCCTAAAATCGGAAGTAGAATAATAGGGAATATAAAAGCCCCTATTCCTGCTCCGAGGTGGTCCCATACCTCTAAATTTACAGCAATTTGAGCGGTTTCTGCTTCTTTATCTAAGTTATTCAGGAACAGGGAGAGAAGAAAAGATAAAGTAAGCCCCCATAAAAAGAATATAGCGAGGTAAGTATAAAAATAGGGAGGTAAAACAAACAGTATTACAAGGGTATAGCAAATACAAATAGAAACAAGAAAGAGGAGAACAAAGAAAGGTCGTTTATTATTTTTGTCTGCATACAGAAAATTAAAAATAATAGGACTTATTGAAAGTCCCAGCATAAACATAGAGGATAATAGCCCAATATAAGTTGATAGAGTCCCATAACGGTATTGAAATTGTATAAGTAGTAGGATAGTAATCCCCATGCCAATGGTGCCAATAACAAAAATAGCAAAGTATGTCTCTAATGTAGTAGAAAGATATTTTTCTTTTCCTTTCTGAATAGATTTTCGTTTATATATTCCGCGGGCTAATATGAAACATAAGGGAGATGAGATTATAAGAAAAAGGGTAATTTGTTTAATGGTAATAATTTTATCTAATAATCCCGAATAACCCTGTTTCCAGAGATATAAAAGATTACTATATAAAAAGCCGAGATATTTGTTCTCTGTGGCAATTAAGTAGTCTTCATGGATAAATTTCTTTACTTCTTCATAACGATTTTTTTGAAAAATAATTCTATCTGCGGGATATAAGTCTCTTACAATATTGGGTTTGATTTCTGAAATTTGTTGAGATATGACGGACAATCGTTGTTCAAGGGTTGGTATATGCTCGCTTATAGGGTGAGTTAAAGAGCCGAATAACCATGTTTCATTACCGGGTTTCAATGCATTAACTTTAAATACCTGCTGAAAAGTAAAGTATATGGATGCGCCAAGTGTGGCTATTTCACCACCTAAAAAATTTTCTCCCCCCGAAATTCGAGTACCTGCTATACCCTTATCTGCAAGATGAGTTTTGAGCAAAGTAAAAAAACTATCCGTTAAATATTGATTAGAAGAAATAGTTTGTGGGTCACTTGTATAGACAAGGATAATGTCAAATCTATCGTCCGTATTTTTCAAAAAAGAATGGGGTTCGGCTTGTGGAAATACGAGTTTTTTATTATTAAAAAGAGAATTTTCAGATAATAATGGAATAATTTTTGTGGATAGTTCAAAGTCAAAAGGTATCCATAAAATTTTTTCTATACTGTTGATATTTATTAAATAGGGTAATGTATAAAGAAAAGGTTCTCCTATAAGTAGAATGTTTTTTGCATCATTTTTCTGGGCAAGGAAAGTAGATAGTAAATGCAAACCGTATTCCTGATTTGGAAAACTTAATACGGGCTTGAGGTTTCGTAGAAGGATAAATTGGCTATTATCATACCCGTATAAATATTCCCCTTTTTGAGTAATTATTTTCCCTTTAAAATTTTCATTTTTTGTAATATGATTCCACAGGGATTTGTTTTCCCACGATTCCAGAAGGAATGTTGATAGTAGGAGTAATGGAAGAAGAGCAATAGGTAATACTTTTTCCAAGAATGGATAATCTAATGATAATAGAGAGGAAGTAATTAGAAACCATACGGAAATACAAAAGGGTATCCAATGAGAAAGTCCGATGTAGATACTAAAAGAAGTAATAACTCCCCCTAATACCGCACCTAAAGCCTCATAAGCGTATACATAACGAACTACTGTTGAAGATCGGGAATTACTGGTTTCATGGCTAAAATTGTCCTCCCACCATAAGACACAATGAGTAAATAAAAATCCTGTAAGAAAACTTATTCCTGCGGGTGCTATTGCAGAATATAAAAAAAGGTCGTGAATGTTAAAGAGTTCGTATGTCGGAATACCCGAGATATATCGTGAATTACGAACTAAAAAATGTCCCCATAACCATGATGGAATATAAAGAAGAGAGGTGATTGGAAAGAGATAGGAATATTTGCAGGAAAGTTTTCCAACAAGAGAGCCGGGAATAATCCATATAAACCAAAAGAAGTAAAGGATACCTAATGTAAGTTCGTTCTCTTCAACACAATGTAGAAAATCACGCACAAGCAATGCTTGTGCTGTGATTGAAAAGCAACCTAATGAAATGGGTAATAGATATTTTTTCACAATTACTCTTCGTGAAATACTTCTGCTTCAAAAACTTCGAATTCAGTGCCTTCTTTATATCCATCAGGTGGTAGTCCCGCTTTCATGGACAAATGTTCCAATGTCTGCTGTAAATTCCAATTTTGTTCAGGGGCGACCTGTGGTAAAAATAAGGATTGATAATAACCTTTTTTTAGAATAATTCCGTGTTTGCCTAATTCAATCTCGTTGTAATGATTTATTTTTCGGGGATGTGTAAGAAGGGATATATCAATTTTAATTTTAGGCAACTCATCTTTTGTAATGGGATAAAATCGGGGGTCTTTAAAGCCTGCGTTATATGCGTTTTGAAGAACTGATTTATACATAGGTTTCGTTGCAAAAATTTCGCCGATACAACCTCGTAGGTTATCGTTTATTTTCAAAGTAACAAATGCGGCTCGTGGTGTTTTCATCGTCTCTGTTATTTTAATGGGTATTTCGTTATCAGATGGCAATTTGTTGTGTTCTAACACATACTCGAGTGTCCAGCGTGCTAATTTTAATAAGTCTTTTTTTTCTTCAGGTGTTAATGTTGTTGAAGTATTCATAGATGTCCTTTCCTTCTTTTCCCATGTCCCGGTGAAAGCAATCCCGAAATAACTTACGGAATTCTGATAATCATTCACAATTTCACCGGATTGTTTATATTCTACAAGATTTACTTGAGTATTTTCGGGTAATAGATACATTAAAACTCCAATTCCATACGGACCACAAATTGTAATTCCTGTTTTTTCGATATATTCATAAAACTTTTTTACATCCCGTTTTTCTATATATTGATATGCCCCCATATCCAATTTTTTTAGGTTTTCTGGAATATTCTCATTAAAAGGTTTGTAATTATAATTCGGTCCGTAATGGGTAAAATCGCTACTAACAATGACTAATGTTCTTTCGTCAATATAATTTTGTAATATCTGGGCTATTTTCTGTGTAGTTTCTAAATCTAATCTTCCGCAAATTAAAGGGATTAATTTAAAGTCTTTTTTAAAATATTGAAGTAATGGCAACTCAATTTCAATACTATGTTCTCCCTGTTGAGCCAAAGGGACTTCTTTAAAATACGGAAATTTTTTTAAATCCTGAATAATTTCTACATCAATAGGTATTTGTCCTAAGGGTGTTTCATAAAAATCTACGGAGGGAATACTTATAATATTCTCCAAGGGTGCTCTATGACTGGTTCCCAAGATAATTATTCTGGAATATAAAGATTTATCTGTTGCCTTAATCCCTTTGCATGCAGTTAGTCCAGAATACATATAACCTGCATGAGGTAATATAAGTCCTATTACATTTTCTATAGGTTCTATATCTGCCTTATTAAACATTTCTGAAATCTGCTGCGTAAGTTTTTGAGGAGATGCGTCATACCATTGGCCGGCTATTAGTGATTTATAAACTTTTGGAGAACCAACTTCTTTCTCCTTATTCGAAGTGGAATTTTCTCCGCATGCAAATGGAATAACAACAATGAATAGAAGGAATAAAATTATATAGGAATAATTTCTCATCGAATATCCCCTTATTGACCTTTTATTATTATATTAAATTTCAACCTATCCATGATGAAGGTTTGGGTGAAAAAATATTATTTTTATTTTTGGTAGTAAAATGAATAAGAACTTTCTTATTAGGTAGTGGTATAGCATAAGTCTGTCGAATTAAAGAAGGCTTTTTTACACCATATTTCGTGATTACAGCGGTTAAAAAATATGATAAAAATTTTCGTCTATTTATTGCCATATTCCGTATATCTCCGTGTTACATTTGGGACATTTCCCCTGTGAAATATTATTTTGAAGAACATTGAAGCCATATCGTTCAACAAGTAAACTTTTACATGATGGGCAATAGGTATTAGAACTTTCTCTATGAATAATATTCCCAATATACACAAATTGCAAACCTACATTTAAGGCAATTTGACGCGCTTTCAGAAGGGTTTCTAAAGGTGTTGGGGGTAAATGTGTCATTTTATAACGAGGATAGAATTGGGAGAAATGTAATGGGGTGTCTTTTCCTAAATTACTTACTACCCATTCGCATAGTTTTTGAAAATCTTCATCTTTATCGTTCATTGTAGGAATAACTAAATTTGTAACTTCTAATTCAACGCCCGCATTTTTAGTTAGTTCCAAAGTTTTTAATACAGGCTTTAAAGTTCCATCGCATACCGTCCTGTAAAATTCCTCTGAAAAGCCTTTTAAATCTATATTTGCAGAATGGACAAGAGGTAATAATCTTTTATAAGGTTCTTCGTTAATATATCCTGCGGTTACAAGAACATTCTTTAAGCCTTTTTCAGCGGATATTTTACAGCACTCGTAGGTATATTCATAGTAAGCCAATGGCTCTGTATAAGTATAAGCGATGGAAGGGCATTGATACTGGATAGCCAACGCGGAAATTTTTTCAGGTTCTATAAATTCTGTTTCCAATTGATAAGGTTCTGTCTGAGATATTTCCCAATTCTGGCAATTTTTACAATGAAGGTTACAACCTACAGTGGCAAGCGATAAAATAGGTGTTCCCGGTAAAAAATGATAAAGAGGTTTTTTTTCTACAGGGTCAATATGGATAGAACAGGGATGACCATATGTAAGAGTATAAAGTTTCCCCTCTATATTGACGCGGATTCGGCATTCGCCTTTTTGACCATTGTCAAGAATACAATAACGCGGACAAAGTTCACATTTTACTAATGCAGTCATTTTAATCAAAGATAGTTATTTACTTTAGTTTATATTATAACGATAAAAACCACATGAAGGGAACTTTCCTTTTATTTTTGGTGTTTTATTAATAAGAATATAAAATATTTTAATAATTAAATAATAAATAAAAAAAATAATTTGATTATTAAATTATTTTATAGTAAAATAATTAAAAAACTATTACTATAAGGATTGAGTTTATGCAATGTAATTGTTCTAATGAAGAAGGTGTTACTCTTATTTACTCTTGTTCTGGTGTCGCAAATACGGGGCTGATAGCAGACCGAGTTATGAGAAATTTAGTAAGAGAAAAAGTTTGTCGTGGTTCGTGTCTTTCAGGCGTTGCATCTGATGCATCTGGTTTTATACAGTCTGCATTAGCAGCAAACAAGAATGTGGTAATAGATGGTTGCTCTGTTGCCTGTGGGAAGAAAATATTTGAGAAGAGAGAAATACCCTTTGAACATATTGTAATAACAGATTTAGGCGTAGAAAAAGGGAAAACAATTGTTACCGATGAGTTGGTTCAACAGATGACGGAAGTAATTAAAGAAAAAATACAAAAATAGGATTTTCGCAGATTTTGGAGATAAATAATGGAACGCTATGATGAGTTAGCCTACGAAATATTCAAAACAATTCAGATGATACAACGGTGGATGCATAACAGGTTCCATTGTTGTTCTGCCGATAAAGAAAAAATAAAGTTAGGGCATGACCTGACAATGCCGCAGTTCCAGATGTTGATTACAATAAAGGACTGTGAGCCATTAAAATTAAAAGAGTTAGCAGAATATTTATATGTATCACCTTCTGCAGCAAGTTTGATGTTAAACCGATTGGTAGAATTAGGTTTAGTAGTTCGCGAACAGTCGTCGGAGGACCGTCGTGAGATACAGATACGCTTAACACCGGAAGCCAGTGAAACTCTAAAATGGCATGAAAATCAGATTTTAACGGGGATAAGTGAATTGTTAAAGGGTTTAGGCGATGAAACGGCATCTCAATGGGTTGATGTTTATAAAAAGATAAGAGAATATTTAATAACCGTTCAGAATACCAATAAATAAAGAGAGGAAATTTTATGAGTAATGATGAAGTAAAAAGATATTTAACAATAGCAAAGTTATTCTCATTTTTTATCGCTATTTTAATTTTGTTATTAGGGATTATTTCATTCGTTTTCTTTTCCTCCCTTCGCAAGCCGCCTGCACAAGCGGAACAGGAAGAAATTCCCATTCCTGTTAATGTAATTCAGGCTCAGCCCGAAGATGTCCCGATTATATTGAACGGTTTTGGAGAAGTTCGGACCTTAGCGACTGTTCCTATATCCCCGGAAGTATCAGGACGCGTTATTCGCATACATCCAAGACTTGAAGCCGGTGAAGTTATTCCGGCGGGAGAAGTTTTATTTGAAATAGACCCCAGTGACTATCAGGTGCGATTAAAGTCTGCACAAGCAGGTTTAGAGCAATCGAGACAAACATTGAAAAGAATACAGGAACAGTTTGCCTCTGATAAGGAACGACTAAAAACATTAGAACGCACAAAAGACCTGGCTTATTCAGAGTTTCAGCGTGTAAAGCAGTTATTTGAAAGAGAAAAAGTAGGGACACAATCCAATGTTGAACAAACAGAGAGGGCTTATAATCAGGCATTGGATGCTTATAACCTATTGGTTCAATCCGTTGAGTTATATCCTTTAAAAGTTAGAGAATCCGAGGAAGCAGTAAAAAGCGCAGAAGCCCAATTATCTCAGGCTGAGATTAATTTATCACGGACCCAGGTGAAAGTTCCCTTTAATGCACGGATTAAAACAGTTAATCTTGAGGCAGGGCAGTATGTGAACCCTGGTGCTGTTGTAATGACTCTTTCAGATGATTCCATTCTGGAAATATCCGTTCCCTTAGATGCAAAACAAGCGACCCAATGGCTTCCGTTTCAGAAAGATAATATAAATATTGATTCTGCATGGTTTCCACCATTAGAGCCTAAAGAATGCGAGATTTTGTGGACAGAAGACAAGGAAAATCATAAATGGAAAGGATTATTAAACCGTATCGAAAGGTATGATGAGAAAACGAGGACAGTTTATACAGTTATTCGTATTGAGAAGGAAAATATTTTTTCAATAACGGATGATAAAATCCCATTGGTTCAGGGTATGTTTTGTCAGGTAAAAATTCCGGGAAAAGTATTGTCGGGAGTATATCGGTTGCCGGATACGGCTGTAAGTTTTGAAGGGATAGTTTATACGGCAGAAAATAACCGATTGAAATCAGTTCAAGTAGAGAGGTTATATATTCAAGGCGATGAAGTGATAGTGAGTGGTCTTAAAGCAGGGACTGTAGTTATTACAACCCGTTTAATTAATCCGATAGAAAATTCATTACTGGAAGTTCAAAAATTGGGAGATAAGGAAGCCGTTTCATGAATCAGTTTTTAGGGTATTTTGTCGGAAACCGTGTTTTTGCAAATATACTAACTGCTGTTATTCTTATTGCGGGACTAATTTCTTTGTTATTAATCCGAAGAGAGTTATTCCCGGAGTTCTCGTTGGATATGATAACCGTGCAGGTGCTTTATCCTGGTGCAGACCCCGAAGAAGTCGAAGAAGGAATTTGTCGAAAGATTGAAGAATCTTTAGACACTGTGGAAGGAATCAAACGATATACAACGGTTGCTTCAGAAAATATGGGAATGGCAAATATTGAGGTGATGGATAGTTATGATTTAAGCAAGGTTTATGATAAGGTTCGCAATGCTATTGATTCTATTTCTACATTTCCAAAAGATGCCGAGAAACCTATAACTAATGAAGTAACTATCCGCCGTGAGGTTATTCAAGTTGCCTTATCAGGGAATTTGCCGGATAAAATCTTAAAAGAGTGGGCGGAACAAATAAAAGATGAATTACAAGCCCTACCGGAACTTTCACAAGTTTTTATTTTTGGAGCGAAACAGTACGAAATAGGAATTGAGATTTCGGAAGAAAAACTTCAAAAATTAGGACTAACATTTTCACAGGTAGCATCAGCAATTCGTTCTGGAAACTTAAATATTTCCGGTGGACTTATTCGTTCGAAAGGAGCGGAAATACGAGTTCGAACAATAGGAAGAAAATATTATGCGGATGAACTGGCTAAGATAGTTGTGCTTGCCAAACCTACGGGTGAAGTTATTACACTGGACCAGGTAGCGGAAATACGAGATGATTTTAACGAAGACCCCTTAGAGGCAGATTTTAATGGGGAGAAGTCCGTTTTAATTTCGTGTTTCAAAACACAAGAAGAAGATGATATAGCCATATCCGATGCAGTTCATAAATATGTAGAGGCGAAACAAAAACAGTTGCCTCCCGGCGTAAAAATTTCTTTATGGAACGATAGAGCCCGGTTAATTCGAGCCCGATTGAAGTTACTTGAAGAAAATGGAATTCAAGGGTTAATTATTGTAATTTTAATGTTGCTGTTATTAATGAATGCTCGTTTATCCTTTTTTGTTACTTTAGGCATTCCTATTTCCTTTGCAGGGGCTATTAGCATTATGTATTATCTTGGAAGTACCATAAACATGATGTCATTATTTGGGTTAATCATGGTGTTAGGTATGTTGGTTGATGATGCGATAGTAATTGGTGAAGCGATATATTACCATCGTCAGCGAGGACTACCACCTATGAAGGCAGCGTTAACAGGTGTAGAAGAAGTGGGATTGCCTGTCATAGGGGCTGTAACCACAACAATAGCGGCATTTTTACCATTGATGTTTGTGAGTGGAATTATGGGCAAGTTTATCCGCATTTTACCAATAGTTGTTATTTCGGCATTAAGTGTATCATTATTTGAAGCTCTTTTCTTACTTCCTGCTCATCTCAATGACCTCCCTGATTTATCTCATACTATTTCCAATTCCGATAATCGGAAACATCCTTTGAGAAAACTAAGATGGTTCTTTAGCGATTCTCTTGATGCTTTTATTGATAAAATATATCTCCCGATTTTAAATACTATGTTAAAACATCGTTATATTTCATTAACTGCTTTTATAGCCATATTATTAACGGTACTGGGACTTGTCCGAGGACAGATTATTAAATTTGAAGTCTTTTCTGACGCTGATGGAGATTCTTTAATGGCACAAGTTGAGTTCCCAGCGGGGACACCTTTTCATGTTACCAAAGATGCGGTAAAGAGGATGGAGGAGGCTCTTAAAAGGTTAGCAGAAAAGACAACTACAATAAGCGGTGAACCATTAATTCAGAATATCTATAGTGTCGTAGGGCAGAGTAGCAGTGGCTTTTCTGCTCAGGGTGGAAGTAATGTGGGTGAAATTCGAGTAGAGTTATTACCTACAGAACGAAGGGGTATTCATGCGAAGAAAATAAGTTCTATGTGGGCGAAAGAGACGGGGACAATTCCGGGGACATTAAAACAGAAATATGATGTAAGTGGTGGAGGTCCACGGGGAACGGGGATAGAATTATGGTTAAGAAGTGAAAATCTTCAAGATATAATTCATGCCAGTCAAGAGATAAAAGAAAAACTTAAGACTTATGAAGGGGTATATCAGATTGAAGATGATTACCGTCCTGCAAAAATTGAAGCGAGATTTTATTTGAAACCTGAAGCACAAACATTGGGAATAACCCTAGATTCCTTAGGCAGACAATTAGCCGGTGGTTTCTTTGGGGAAGAGGCTGTCCGAATACAAAGGGGTAGGGATGATATCCGCATACGGGTTCGGTATCCTCGTGAAGACCGTAGTTATCTTTCTATATTAAATCAAGTCCGTATACGAACTAATCAAGGATATGAAGTTCCCTTATTTGCTGTTGCGGATGTAGATTTTACTCCCGGTTTTTCTTCGATAACGCGCGTTGATGGGATGCGAAGAGTGGTTGTAACAGCAGATATAGACTCAACGAAGACTAATTCGACAGAAATTATTAACGATTTAACAAATACTTTCCTCCCGTCTCTTCAAAAGAAATATCCGGGATTAATATGGTCGTTTGAAGGACCTCAACAAAGCAGTAGAGATGCACTGGGTTCATTAAAAGTAGGTTTCCCCATTGCTTTATTGGTGATTTTCCTGATTATTTCATCCATATTCCATTCCTATACTCAGCCGATACTGATTATGCTTACAATTCCATTTGGAGTTGTGGGAGCACTGATTGGACACTTATTATTTGGACAAATTGTAACACTCATGAGTTTGTTTGGTATTGTTGCCCTTTCCGGTGTGGTTGTTAACGATGCTATTGTTTTTGTAGACTGCTTTAATGCCAACCTTGGCGAAGGGAATAGTTTTATTTCGTCAATTCTTCAGGCAGGAAAGAGAAGGTTTCGGGCTATTTTCTTAACTACAGTTACTACATTCGGAGGACTTGTAGGATTGCTCTTTACGCGTGATATGCAAGCACAGTTCTTAAAGCCGATGGCGGTTTCTTTAGCGATTGGTTTAGTATTTGCAACTGTAGTAACACTTTTATTTATACCTACCATTATTAGTGTATTGAATGATATTCGGAGATTATTTTATATAATTAAAAATCGTAGAATTCCAAAACCTGAAGAGGTGGAACCCGTGTTTTCAATGTTAGAACAGAAACGGCAATTAGAAAATAGTTCATTGTAATAGATGGAGGAAGAATAAAGCATGTTTGAACCTTTATTAGTTCGCTGGCGAAGTTTTTATTATGGATTGAAGTTTGCCAGGAAAGGGAAGGGATGTCGTATTCAAGGGAAACACTTTACTATAGAGGGTCATGTAGAGTGTGGAGATTACTGTCGTTTTCGAGATTATATAATACTTCGCACCCATAAAAATGGAAAAATAATAATGGGTACACACTCTGTATTAAGTTACTATACAATTTTAGAATCTACTGCATTAATACAAATTGGAAGTAATACGGCTGTTGCAGAGTTTACAGTTATACGAGATACCAACCATGTATTTTGGGGAACAAAAGAGCATTTTGCCTTAACACCGCATATAGCCAAACCAATAATCATTGGAGATAATGTCCTTATAGGTAGTCGTTGTTATATACATCCAGGTGTAGAAATTGGAGATGGTGCTATTATCGGTGTAGGAAGTGTTCTTGTTGAGGATACAAAGGTAGGACCTTTAGAGATATGGGCAGGTGTCCCAGCACGAAAAGTGGGTCATCGTATTGAAAATGTTCCTCCTAAAAAATTACAACAAACAGAGGAGTTAATAAAGAAATATGGTATTCGCAAGTTTCGGTATTAAAAAATATTTATATATATGGATTACCAGTTTATGTGTTTTTATGTGTTTTTCGGGTTATTCTCGAGATACAAAAGCAGATACTTTTCCATTAAGGTCTGAAGATACTACTCAGGTTACTCAGCAACTTCCAGAATATTTAGACTTGCAAACAGCACAAAAAATAGCATTAGAGCAAAATCCTTCATTAAAGGCGGTATCCGAACGAATAGAACAAGCAAGGCAGAAAGTTAAACAAGCATTAGCCCAATACTATCCGCAAATCATTGCCAATTATACGGCTTCGCACACAGACTTGTCAGATACTGCTATACGGCGTTCACAGAATGCTGTTTGGCAACAGAGTTCAAGTGCAATCTCTCAATCTGTATTGAGAGGAACTGGAGGAACTACCACAGATATTATGTCCTCAATCCCATGGGAGACTGTTTTAAATTCATGGATTTCCGCATATCAAGCAAGTAATAGCATTCCTGAATCGCAAAATAACTATGCAATAAATTTTATTATTCGATATACCTTATTCGATGGTTTTGCTCGCAAATATTCTGTTGCTCTTGCAAAATTAGGTGAAAAGGCAACACAAGAATCCCAACAAGAAGCCATCCGCATGTTGTTATCAGCGGTAGCAAATAGTTTTTATGCTGTGCAATTAGCAGAAGAAAATATTCGTATAGCCGAAGCCGACAAAGCATTTAATGAAAGGCTCCTTTATGAAGCGAAGGTAAAACAGGAGTTAGGAGCCGGTTCTTTGAGTGATGTTCTCAATTTTGAAGTTCTATTACGGTCAGCAGAAGCACAAATTATAAATGCTCGTCAAAATCGAGAAATCGCACGCATATCATTAGCCGGTGTAATGGGCTTAAATACAGGCATACTCCCGGATTATGTAAAATTAACACCCCTAAAAGATGAAACTGATGAAGATTTAAAAAATCCAGATGTTGATGAATTATTATCGGTTGCCTTACAAAGCAGACCGGATTTGAAGATGTTAACTTTGGTTATCCAACAATCCGAAGCACAGGTTGGACAAAGTCGTTCTACCTTGTATCCTCAAATGGGGGTATCCTTATCCCGTTCAGCGACGAGAACAGTAGATAGCGAATTTAGTTCGGATGATTTTGCTACCACGATAAGTGTAGATGTTTCATATAACCTCTTTTCGGGTGGTAAAAATCGTGCATTACGAGCAGAAGCAAGAGCAAGACTACGGGAAGCAGAACAGAATTATTATGCAGGGAGAATTGATGTCATAACAGATGTTCAAAGCACCCTACAAGAACTAAAATCTGCACAGGAACAACTAAAATTACAAAGAGAAAATGCACAATATGTTAGAAAAAATAGGGATTTAGTGGAACAGGAATATAAAGCAGGACAAACTTCATTAGTGCGATTAAATCAGGCTCAAAAAGATTTGATTGAAGCAGAAGGAAGACTTGCTTCTGCACGGGTTGCTCTGTTCCGAGCATGGTATCAAATAAAGACCGCTACAGCACAGTCTCTCTTAGAATTAAAATAGTCCCATATTGAAAAATTCTTTGTAGAGTAATATCCTTCCGTTGGGTAGTGTATTTTGAGTAGTTTCTTACTTTATTTAACACCTCAATTTGCATTAGAATTGCTATATATTTTTGATTGAATAATAAAAGTAGGATATTGGTTATTTAACATCTAATTGGAGTTTATCTTATGAATAAATCAACTCATTACTCAAGAAGGACATTTATAAAAAATGTTCTTATGGGAACAGCAGGAATTTCTATTGCACCTGCAATTATTCCTTCCTATGTTTGGGGAGCCGAACCTTCTGCTTTGCCTAATGAACGGATTACCGTTGCCTGTATTGGCGTTGGAGGTCAGGGCAAATATGACATGAAGGCTTTTTTAAGTCTGCCCGAGGTGCAAGTGGTTGCTGTTTGTGATGTGGATGATAATCATGCACAGGAAGCCCAAAAGATAGTAAATGAATTTTATGCTCAAAAGAAAAATATACCTGAGTATAAAGGTTGTGATGTGTATCATGACTTTCGAGATGTAATTGCTCGAAAAGATGTTGATGCGGTGATGATTGCAACACCTGACCATTGGCATCCTATCATTTCCATCGCCGCAGCAAAAGCGGGGAAAGATATCTATTGTGAAAAACCGTTGGCAAATTCTATACCGGAAGGGAAAGCGGTAGTGGAAGCAGTCCGTAAATATCGCAGAGTATTTCAAACGGGTAGTCATGAGCGTTCCCGCGATAATGCACGGTATGCATGTGAATTAGTAAGGAATGGAAGGATAGGAAAATTGCACACGATACGGGTAAACATGCCTGTGGATAATCATACTCCAATTCCTCCCCAACCTGAAATGCCTATTCCTCCCGGTTTTGATTACGATTTCTGGTTAGGTCCTGCTCCGAAAGAACCTTATACAGAAAAGAGGTGCCATTTCTGGTTCCGCTATATTTTGGACTATAGTGGCGGGGAAATGACAGACCGTGGTGCACATATTATTGATTTAGGTCAATTAGGTAATGGAACGGATGATACCTTCCCCATTTCTGTGGAAGGAAAAGGCTTTTTCCCAAAAGAAGGACTGTTTAATACCGCAATGAGTTATGAATTCCGATTTGAATATGCTAACGGAGTTGAATTGTTAGGAAAGAGTGTAGGTCCTCGCGGAATTAAGTTTGAGGGTGATAAAGGATGGATTTTTATATACATTCATGGAGGCGACCTGCGTGCCAATCCTCCTTCATTACTACAAGAAACCATAGGTCCTAATGAAATCCATTTGGGCAGAAGTAAGGGACATCATAAGAATTTTATCGAATGTGTTAAGTCTCGTAAAGACCCTACAGCTCCTGTTGAAGTGGGTTATCACACAGCGACCATGTGCCACATGGCAAATATTGCGATGAGACTTGGACGCAAATTAAATTGGGACCCTGAAAAAGAAATGTTTATCAATGATGATGAAGCCAACCGTATGATGCAACCTTCCATGAGAGCACCCTGGACTTTAGGTTAAACAAAAAAGGAGACAAAAAATGAAAAATAATTGGATTTTAATTAATATATTCCTGACATTAATATTTTTGGTATCTGTCACATTTGCCCAGGAAATTCCAGACATTAAAGATGCCCTGAATTATTTACAAACCTATAAATTTGGGATGAATCGTGAACCTTTAGAGCCTATTCTGGAGGCAATAAAAACAACACAAAATAATCCTGCAAAACAGGAACAGTTATCAAAACAACTCGTTGCGATTTTGCCGAAGTGCTCTATTGATGGCAAAAGATTTATTGCTCGCCAATTAGTTGTGATTGCAACTCCATCTGTTGTTACGGGAATTGAACCTTTATTGAAAGATAAGGAAACGATTGATATAGCCTGTCGAATTTTAGAACAAATCCCCGGCAAGGAAGCAACACAATCTCTGATACAGGTGTTGAAACAAGAATCTACATCAGAAGATGACAAAGTTGCTATTATCAACTCTCTGGGAAGAAGGAAGGATGCCTTATCTATTGAAACATTGTCCCAATATCTGGATAATCCCTCACAGAAAATACAAAATTCGGTAATAATCGCATTAGGTTCTATTGGAGGTAAAGAAGCAGGGAATATCCTCTGGAATTGGGCAAAAAATAAGTCTATGCTGGAAAATATTGATGTACAGTCCTCTCTCTTAAAAATTGCAAGTCAATTAGCAGAAGAATCGTCTGAAAAAGATATGGCTTTGGAAATATATTCGTCCATATTTAATAACGACAAAGTAATACCTGTCAGCAGAGGGTATGCATTGAGAGGGTTAGTTCAGTTAAAGGGCAAGGAAGCCTTTAATGAAGTCTGGCAAAGTGTTGGTAGTGAAGATGTAATACTTTCTTCAACGGCTATTGATTTATTAAAAGAAAAATCGTTCTCCGACGAATTACTTTTAGAAAAGTGTGTAGATGCATTAAAAACAGCAAATCCGAGACTTCAGTTGGGAATATTGGAAGTTGTTGCTTCCCGTAAAATTTCAGGTGCTATTTCTCAGGTTATAGACCTTGCGGTAAATGCAGATGGAGAAGTAAAAATCGCTGCAATTCAATGTTTAGGTCGCATGGGAGATAACCGTGCCATAGAGCCATTAATGAATACTGTATTAAGTAGCCCTCGTGAAATTAAAGAAATAGCCAAAGATGCGTTAATTAAATTGGATAATCCGCATGCCAACAAATACCTGATAGAAAAGGTACAGAAAGGAAATGCTGAGGTTAAGAAATTCGCCGTTGATTTATTAACGGAACGCAGGTCAATAGAAGCCAAAGAAATTATTAAGAATGCCATATCAAAGAATGACAAAGATATTTTTGATGGGGCGCTTAATTATTATGCCGTTTTAGGAAATGAAGGAGATTTATCTTTTCTGTTTGACAAACTTATGGCAGATGTAGAAAATAGTTCTGCTTATATTCCGGCTATTTCTTTGATTATTGATAGGGTAGGAGATGAAGGGCGTAAAGTAATGCTTATAACGGAACAATGGAAAAAATGTAAGAATGATTTGCAAAAGAAATCCCTAATAACTTTATTGGGAAATATAAAAAGCCCGGAAGCATGTGCAATGCTTGAAAGTTTATGGTCGAGCGAACCTAACTTAAAGGTAAGTATCTTGCAATCCATGGGGCAATGTGATGATGCGAATACTTTGCAAAAGATAGTATCTGAAATTTCAAAGGAAACCAATGAAGAAGTAAAGAATGTTGGAATTTTATGTTCTTTAAATATATTGAGAACCCTAAATCTGACAGATAGACAAAAATATGATTACTATGTAGGTCTATGGAATATGGCAGGGGACAATCCTTCACTCCAAAAAAATATTTTGGGTGGTCTCGCAAAATTAAGTTTATTAGAAGTGTTGAATTTCATAGAAGGAATGAAAATTAACGATGCGGTAAAAGCGGATTGGGCAAATGCAAGATTTAGTGTGGCGAAAAATATCAGTTTTTCTTACCCTTCAAAAACAATATCCATTTTAGAAGAAATGCTTCCAAACCTAAAAGATAATCAAGCAAAAGAATTAGAGTATTTGTTAAATGGATTAAAAAATAAAGGTGAATATATTGCCTCGTGGAGCGTAAGTGGTCCTTACCGCATGGAAGATTACGGAGCCAGAAGATTATTTGACGAAGTTTCCTTTCCACCAGAAACGGATATGAATTCTGTTAAGGATTGGCGTATTTTACCATTAAAAGTCCGTGGAGATGGCTTAATTTATGCAGACTTGGCTGAATTTTCCGGTGGTGAGGTAGAATGTGTAGCGTATGTTGCATGTAAGATTACCGTGCCAGAACCTATTGATGCAAAGATATTATTGGGAAGCAACGATGGCGTTAAAGTGTGGCTCAATGGAACTCTGGTTCACTCATTTGCAGAGGGAAGGACCATGACACCCGACCAGGACCAATTCCCTGTAAAATTACAAAAAGATAATGTGTTGTTAATGGCTATATATAATCAAGGAGCAGCCTGGGAGTTTACAATGAAACTACAAGGAATTGCTTCAGATAAAATATCTATAGAACCCTATATCCCTTAATTGGTAAAAAAATTAAAAACTTTTTTATTAAAATTAAATATCAATTTCTATAACTGTATGTTATTAAAAGGAGTTGGTATATTGTGCCGTTATTGATTATTGAACAACAGGGAATTTCTACACAGACGGTTCCTATTGAAGACAAAGAAATAGTTCTGGGCAGGTCTAATGACTGTGATGTGATTTTGTCTACAGAAGAAATATCGCGACATCACGCAAAAATATTTATTAAAGAAGGAGCGTATATCATTGCTGATTTGAAAAGTTTAAATGGGACCTATGTCAATCGCCAACGAATAGTAGAACATAAACTCAAACATTTAGATGAAATATGGCTTGGTAGTAAATGCAGAATCGTTTTTAGAGATGATATTCCTAAAAAGGAAATCAAAACTTTTCAGGCGAAGGACAGTCATGAAAGTAAATATATAGACCAGATGGCACATGTTCGGGAGGAAATAGAAGAGGTCAAAAATACTTTATTTAAAATATCCATGGAACAAGCAGAACCGACTCTTCAAAAGACGAAAGAGGTAGTTACTCCGTCTATTGATATAAAGAAACTAAGTCGTGCTTATCGTCGGTTAGATGCATTATATAAAGCCACCCAGATTATGGGTTCTGCACATCATTTAGATTCAAAACTTGCTCAAGTATTAGACCTTGTAATAGAAGTTTTAGGTGCGGAACGAGGTTTTATCCTTTTGAAGGATGAAAATAAAAATACCTTAGTTACAAAAGTTGCACGGGCAATGGGTTCCGGGTTAGAAGCGAATTCACCCAGTATGGGTATAGCGGGAAAATCTGCTATAGATGGTGAACCTGTGCTTATGATGGACCGTTCTGCGGATGTGGAGTTTGGAAATAGGGAGAGTGTTATTGCCCGCAAAATAACAAGTGCTATGTGTGTTCCCTTACGAATTGAAGATAGAATATTAGGTTCTATTTATATTGATACGATTAGAAAAAAGGCTTTTTTTGACGAGGGAGATTTAGAATTATTCTGTTCAATGGCTAATCAAATTGCCCTTGCAATTGAAAATGCTCAATTAAATATGAAGATGCTTGAAGAGGAAAGAAAGAGGGATAACTTCCGACGATTTCTCCCTGACATTGTTGTGGAGCAAATCATAAGTAAAGGTTCTGCTATTCAATTGGGTGGTGAAAAGAAAAAAGTTACTACAATGTTTTGTGATATTCGGGGGTCATCGCAGATGGCAGAGCAACTTTCTCCACAGGAATTACTTTTTTTGTTAAATGAACATTTTACAGCAATGACAGAAATTATTTTTGCCTGGAATGGGACATTAGACAAATACATAGGCGATGAAATTATGGCTATATTCGGTGCTCCTATTCCTACAGGTGATGATGCCTATTCTGCAGTATGTGCTGCATTAGATATATTAAAAAGGAATGAGGAATTGAATGTTTTAAGAATTTCTGAAGGAAAACCTGCTTTTCAGTTGGGTATTGGTATCGAAACGGGAGAGATAGTTGCTGGATTTATTGGCTCTCCGAAGCGAATGGAATATACTGTTGTAGGGGATAGGGTAAATTCTGCAAAGCGTTTATGTGATATGGCAAATCCGGGAACAATTGTTGTGGGAAGTGGAGCATGGGCAGAGTTAAAGGGAAGGGTTAGAGGCTCTCCTATCGGTACTTTTAAAGTAAAAAATAAAGAACAATTCATTGTGGCTTATGAAGTTAAAGGGCTGATTTAGATTTGAGTTAGTGTATGGAATATTTTAATATCTCATGATGAGTGTTGAGTTAACAGAAATTTCCAGATAATAAAAGATAAACATAAAACACCTGAAACTACTATTAAAATATGAAAAATCCACTGTTTTATAAAAGTATTTCTGTTGGTGTTTGAATCCAGTTCTATTCCACTCGGACTATATAATAACTCAGGGGGTTGACTTTGCTGATAAACAGATTGAGCCATTTCTATTGCCTGTAATGCTTGCTTGTAAATAGATTCTTTAAGGACTTTTTTCCCTTGGGGATTATCTAAAAGCACATAACCTGCTTTTTTCCAACCTTCTTCCAGTCTTTTTTTGCGTAGTACAGGCGCTTCGTATGAAAGTTCAATTCGATGACCTAATTCTCGGCGGTGAATTTGTGGTGTTTCCCATGGCGTATCTATAACAATTTCAACCGATTTACTTTTTAATTCAGGAAGGGAAGCATTATCTACCCATTGTCCCTGAATAATAATGCCCCCGTAAAACTCAGATTGTTCTCGTTGAATTTTTATTAAAAATGTCGGGATATTTTCAGGGATTTCTCCGTAAAAAGTTTGTGCTCCATTAGATAAGCACCAAAGTATAATATAAACAGATAACTGAAGCATAGCCTTTATAAGAAAAGAATTTTTACTTTTTTTCGTTATATGATATAAGATTGTATGATATTTGACCTTTAATTACATAATTAAAAAGTGCTGTATTACTTTATGAGAAAACCTATGCGAAAAAAGTCGTTATGTTTTATTATGTTATGTCTTCTTCCCATTTTTGTAAACCTATCTTGCAAATCTACCCCGAAAGAGGAACAAAATAATTTTAGCAATGAAATTATACAAAAGGAGAATGTTTTTGACCTCATTAAAGAATCGGCTTTATTAAATGTTATTGTCAGAAGATTAGGGGGAGAATATCCTATATCCATTTCAGTTGTTAATGGTGCAGAAACACGATGGGTTCAAATGGATAAGCCTGAAAAGGAAATAGCAAATTTAATTCAGCAAATATCAGAAACGACCAGCATGTCTTTGCAGGAAGTAAATGGCTATTATTTTTTGTATCCGACGGAACAATCTATATATGAAAACCTGACACGATTGTCTTTATCGGATAAATTGCCCTCAAAATATGAACATATAACAGTAACCGCAGGATTTGGAGCAGGAACGAAATTATTTAATGTTTTAAATAGCCTGAATTTTACTTATGGTTGTAATATTGTTGCCGATAATAGCATAGCAGAGTTACCCGTAGGGGAGGTTGTTATTTCTCAAAAGCCTTTAAATATAGCATTGGAAATGATATTAAAAAGTGCCCGTATCGTTCCCCAGAATATTCGATGGTGTGCAACCGATGATTTCATATTTTTCTATACTACATTAAATATGCGAATTGACCAACTTATTGATTGTAAAATCTTTAATCGGGAAACAAAACAACCCTTATTGGATAAAGAAGTAATCATCTCTTTACCAAAATCCGTTCCGTTAGATAGAAAAGTATCTCTTCCTTTTTATGAAGGGGCATTGCCATTATCAAAAGTGGCTCCAGTTCTTGCAAATCAAACAGGACTAACTATTGAAATGATGCCCGGAACAGAAAATTTGCCTGTGAATCCATGTTACTTAAATAAAATGCAACTTAAATTAGCCCTTGATTTGTTGACTTTTCAGTGGTTAGATATATCATATTCATATTTTGTTGAAAATGAAAAAATTGTTTTTACTAAATTGGGCAAATAAACCAAAAAGTAACAAACTTCTAATGAATGACCATTTTTTTTCAAGCCCAAACGGAAAGCAAATAAATTATACGAAAACAATGACTATTTATCTATTGTTTTCATTGATATTTCATTGTTTTATTCTTGGGCTTTTAATAAAAACCTCGCCATATTCAAAATTAACCCCCTATCTTCCAAAAGAAAGAGTTATAAGGGTAGAATTTATTAAGCAAGAACAAAAAGAATCAATTAAAAAATTAGTGGAAGTCGTAGAACCAACGGATGAAATTCCCTCAAAAACCGAAAATATTGCAGAAACGAATTCGATATCTTCCGGTCCTGATAAAAAGGAAGGAGATATTCCAGGACCTCCATTAATTGAAAATTCCAAAATCGAAACATTGGGTTCTAAAACAGAAAAAATGCAAGTTGCTAATGTTATTCCCCAGACTAAGAAACCACCTAAAATACAGCCCAAGGAAACGGAGAAAAGGAAAAATGACCTCCCTGTTGAGGAAATACTTCATAAAGAGAAGGAAACAATACTTTCAAAAAAAGAGGATAGAATGAAAGAGGAACAATTAATAGAAAAACAAAATTCGGACGAGGTTTTAGAACCCGAATATTCAGGAAAGGAACTACAGAAACCACAGGGAAAAATTTATAACCAGGTGAAAAAAGAAGGAATACTTGCTTACGAAGCACTTCAAGACCAATTAGCACCGTATTTAAAGGAAATTCAAAAAAGGGTAGAAAGATATTGGCGGCACTATTTATATACTCGATATTCAGGAACAAAGCCTACGGAAGTTGTAATTGACTGTGAGATAAATTCAGAGGGTAAAATTGTTAGAATAGATGTAATAGGAGAACCTGAAGACCCATTGTTTTTAGGTATTTGTAAACAATCATTACAAAAATCGGCACCCTTTTCGCCTTTTCCTTTTCAGGTTTCGGATATATATAGAAATAAAAATTTGCAAATTCGATGGACATTTAGTTTTTTGTAGTAATAAGAGGAGTTTTATATGAATTGGATAAATATGTTATATCAAGGTGGGTGGGTTATGCTTCCGCTTGGGATATGCTCTGTAATAGCCTTAGCGATAATATTTGAGCGTTTTTTTGCATTGAGGATAAAGAAGAATATTCCTGAGAATCTTGCTCAATTACTTTCTTATCCTAATATGTTAAAGGAACTGGAAACTATCCGTTCTGTCTCTCAGCGGAATGTTTCACCTCTCGGGATACTTGTTAATGAAATAATCAATCTGCGTAGTGAACCCAAAGATGCCCTCGTTGAACATATTAATACATTAGGTAGAACTCAAATGGCATATTTAGAACGCGGTCTTACTGTATTACAAATAATATCTGTGATTAGCCCTTTATTGGGTTTACTTGGAACTGTTTTAGGGATGGTAGATATATTTAATGTAATCACTATAGGTGGAATTGGAAATGCGCAAATGTTGGCACAAGGGATATCCAAAGCACTTATAACAACGGTGGTTGGATTAATTATCGCAATTCCGTCGTTAGTAGCCTATCATCTATACTTGAGAAGGGTTGAAGAAATAGGAATAAAAATACAAGAACTCATTATGCCCTTTTTGATGAAAGTGAAAAGTATTGACAAATAATTTTTCCTGTTTTTTATTCCTTTCCCATGGAAGTAGTCAAATTTTGTATAATAAGTTATTAAATAAGACTATGGAGGCATTATTCATGAAAGAATTATTTAAGGAGTTCTGGGATTTTCTAAAGGTTAGAAAGAGATATTGGCTGGCTCCTATTATTATTACTCTACTATTACTGGCTGCCTTATTTATCTTTGCAGGAAATGCCGGAGTAATCTCGCCATTTATATACGCTTTGTAATTTTATCTGGATTTTTTTGTTATATTTGTCTTGCTCGGATAGATACATAAGGAAAAGTGTGTGAAGGAAAATAAAGTCAGGTTTGTTTTATTTTTAATCCTTCTCATCGCAATTATTTTAAGAGTTTGGTATATTTATGAAGTATATAAATACGCACCCGATTATTCAGCCCTTCAACAGGATCCTGAGGTGCAGGATTATTTTGCTCGTGCTATTGTAACAGGGGATTGGAGTGTCCCTGAAGGTGTAACCGATCCTGAAATGCAAACAACTCCTTTTTTTCGTCCACCGGGACATGGGTATTTTTTAAGTTTTCTTTATCGTTTTATTTCCGATAGTTACCTAACTCCTCGTATTATTAATGCTATTGCAGGGATATTAACAGTCCTTTTGTCATTTTATTTAGGGAGAGCAATATTTAATGAAGTTGTGGGACTAATTTTTAGTTTTTTAGTTGCTACATATAGTGTTTTTATATACTGGGAAGGAGAAGTAAACGACCCCGCCTTATTCGTTTTTTTGGTTGTTTTTATCTTTTATATTTTGTATCGTTGGAGCATCCATAAAAAATGGTACTGGTGTATTCCCTTAGGGCTATCTATTGGTGCTTATGCAAGTATGAGACCTAATATTTTATCCTTTGGACCTTTTATAGCCTTGTGGATGGCATGGATTACATTTAAAGAAAGAAAATATTTTTCGTTTATTCCATCGTGGATTGTTCTTTTCATTTTTACTTTTGTTCCCATTATACCTATAACACTTCGCAACTATATTGCTTCAGGAGAGTGGGTACTTATTTCTACATATTTTGGCGAAAATCTTTTTATAGGTAATAACCCGGAAGCCGATGGGACAACACCATGGAACCAATATTTGCAGAAATTGGAGGGAACAGGGAACTGGACTGCCCGTGATTATGTAAATGTAGTGAAAGGATTAGGGAAAGAATTGGGGATAAAAGATTTGAAACATGCAGATGCTTCAAAGATATTTACACAAAAAGCAATAGAATATATTAAAACGCATCCTAAGGAAACGATTATACAGGTATTAAAAAAAGCAATTCTTCTCTGGTGTCCTATCGAAATTACTTGTAATAAAGTTGTGTATTATGAAATAAAGCATTACCCTCCGTTGAAATATCTCCCTACTTTTCCATGGGCAGGAGGACTTTTTATTGCAGGAACCCTTCTCCTATTTTTTAATATGAAATCTGGGTTGAACAAGGAAAGTATTTCTAAATTTCTTTTTTTCTCGAGTGGCTCATATTCTACCGAATTGTTATTATTAATTTATTTGTTCATTATTACTTATTTGGGCAGTTTTTTGATGTTTTTTGTGAATGGGAGAGCGCGGGTTCCCGTTCTTCCTCTGTTCTTTTTAATAGGTGCTAACTTCATTTATTTCTTATGGGTGTGTATTAAAAATAAAAATACTTTATCTTTAATCCGTTGGCTGTCAATTCTTCTTACATCTTTTATCCTAATTTCTGTCCGATGGGTCCCCTTTGAACCAGATTTGGCGAGATGGCATTATCAGCGAGCCGATTCTTATTTAAGGAGAGGAGAGGTTCAAAAGGCTCTGGAAGAAGCACAGATACTTCTTTACATGCCCAAAAGTTTACCGTATATGCATCATCGTTTAGGCAAAGATTTATTTAAATCAGGTTATTTTCGAGAGGCAAAAGAACAGTTTGAAAAAGGTATCCGATTAGACCCAAATTATCAAGATATGTTTTATTACCTTGGAAAAACCTATCTTGCCTTAAAAGATGAAGTAAATGCAGAGAAGTATTTTAAAAAATCTCTTGAATTAAATCCGAACGATGCCCGTTCTCACAACGAAATAGGAGAAATTTTAGAACATCAAGGCAATTGGAAAGAAGCACTTGCTCATTATGAGAAGGCTTTACAAATTGTCCCCGATTTTACTTATGTTTTAGATAAATATGGCAGAATACTCTCGTCGCAAGGACGGTCTGAAGATGCATTGGCTTTTTACCGAAAAGCATTGGAAACAGACCCTTCATATCAAGATGTATACTTTCTTATAGGTCGAGAGTTGAGAAATTTGGGTCGAGTAGAAGAAGCACGAGATACTTTGTTGAAAGCGGTAGAGTTGAATCCTAAGGATGCAAGGGCACTCTGTGAGTTGGGAAATATTCATGCGGATGAGGGGGAATGGGATGCAGCGGAAGATTATCATCGGCGAGCAGTTTCTGTCAGACCTGATTTTGCTTATGCTTACGAACAATTGGGAAGGATTCTTTTTGCCAAAGAAAATTTAATAGAGGCAGAGAGTAACTTTAAAAAAGCAATTGAACTAAATCCAGAGTATCAAGACAGCGTTTATCTTTTAGGGTGTGTTTTAAAGAAGCAAGAAAGAATGAATGAAGCAGAGGTATATTTCCGAAGGGCGATAGAATTAAATATTCGAGATGCTCGGGCATGGAATGAATTGGGGGAAATTATGGAATTGAAGAAGGACTACGAACAGGCGATTACCTGCTATGAAAAAGCATTAGAAGCCTATCCCCAATTTTGTTATGTTATTGCTAAAATGGGTGCTATTTATGCTAATAGGGGAGAGTATGAAAAATCGTTAGAGAAGTTAAAGTTGGCATTAAATATTGACCCTAATTCTCAGAATGTTTATTATATGGTTGGTCAGGTATTGTCAAGAATGGGGGAAAAAGAGGAAGCAATCGCCTACTTTGAAAAAGCAATAGAAATGAACCCCAAAGATGCGCGGGCACATCGAGAATTGGCTCTATTGATTCAGGAAGATAAACCCGAGGAAGCCATAGAACACTTTAAAAAGGCATTAGAGGTTGTTCCTGATTTTACATTAGTATTGAATAATTGGGGAAGTTTATTAGTTAAGTTAAATAAATGGGACGAAGCGGAAAATAAATTTTATGAAGCATTAAAAATAAGACCAAATGATGAATTGGCATACTATAATCTGGCTCAGTTGGCAGAAAAAAAGGGGAATACCGAACAAGCAATAGAGTTATATCAAAAGGCGATGGTAAATAGCCCAAATAATTCTTATATACCTTATGACCTGGGGGTTTTATACGACCGAATGGGTAAAACAAAAGAAGCGGAAGAAATGTATAACAAGGCACTGGAAGTAGATGAAAAAAACCCACTGGCATATAACAATTTGGGGTATCATGCTTTTTTATTGGGGGATGTTGATAAAGCAATAGAACTTTATCAAAAATCATTATCTATAAAACCCGACCTGATAAATGCTCTTTATAATATTGCTGATGCATTTTATGCAAAAGGAGAATTAGAAAAAGTTATCCCTTATTTTGAAAAGGCAATAGAAAAACAGCCTCAAGACCACAACCTTCATAATGCATTAGGCTTTTATGCGTTTCAGGTTAATAAATATGATTTAGCAGAAAAACATTTAAAAGAGGCGGTAAATTTAGAATATAGATTTCCTCTTGCGTGGAGAAATTTGGGGAATTTATATAGAAAGCAGAAAAGATATGAAGAAGCAGAAAATGCTTACAAAACGGCGTTAGAGATTTATCCCGGTGATGGCGAAGGATGGGCAATCTATGCCGGATTTAAAAAAGAGATAGGCGATTATCAACAAGCAGTACAGCTTTTCCAAGAGGCTATTAAAAAACTAAAAGAAAAAGAGGCTCCAATAGATATAATTACAGAGGTATTAATAGAATTAGGGGAGACATATATTAAATTAAATGATAAGGATAATGCGAATAAGATATTTTCAGAAGTTATAGGCCTCAATCCTCAAAATGATGATATAAAACAAAGACTTAAACAAATGGGATTTTCGGATTAGTAATTTTTACTTATTCTACAAGTTTATTTAGGCAATTACATACATATTCAATGGTATCTTTTGAAATACCATCATAGAAAGGTAAAGCAAGTAAATTTGGGTAAACCCTATGGGCATTTGGGCAATGTGATTTTTGAATTATCCGTGACACATCATCTATAACTTCTTCTTTAAATGCAGTATCAATCCCATGAAAAAGAAGGGAACGGCAGATTTTATGAGATTTTTTTGGAAGAATAACAACAAACATATAATAAGAAGGTATACATTCAGGTCTTACATAAGGAATATGAATTTTGTCGGATAATAATTTGCGGTATAATTGTGCCACTTCATTTCTTTGTTCTATTCTTGAATTTAGTAAAGATAACTTTTCCATACCTATTTTTGCTTGTAGAGGTGTGAATTGTATATTTTCAGGAGGGACGCTTTGAATTTTACGATATACAACTTCTAAGGACTTGAAGAAGAATCGGAACAGTCTTAAAAAGAGAATGGGATACATGAGTTTCAGATTATAAAGTGTCTGTTCTAACTTAATAGACTTTGCTTTTTTGGTTATTTCAACTGTATCTATGATTAATTTTTTGTTGTATTCTCTAACGAAATCAATAAGTGATGAGTCTTCACTAATAAGCATTCCGCCACCGTATGTATTTATAGGTTTGGATACATCAAAACTGAAAAATCCAGCATATCCAAATGTCCCCACGAATTGTTTTTGTATCTTAGCCCCACAGGCATGAGCAGCATCTTCTATAACAGGGATATTGTTTTCCAGCCCTATTTTGCATATTTCTTCAATTAGGCAGGGGTTTCCAAAAGTATGTAATGCGATGATGGCTTTAGTTCGGGGTGTAATTAAATTGCGTACCGATTCTGGGTCCATGTTTAATGTTTTAGGGTCTATATCTGCACAAACAGGTTTTAGACCTAATGATTTGATAATACTTACCAATGCCTTCAATGTTAGGGCAGGAATAATTACCTCATCATTTTCTTGAAGGTTCATATATTGTAAAATAAGTTTAAGTCCAATTCTTCCGGAGGGGAGTGCAACGGTATTCGGAGAACCTATAAAATCACCGAACTCTTTTTCCCAATGAGAAACAATATTGTAGTTCGATAATAATTCGGGGGAAGGATTTAGAACTTCGTTATATTCAGAGGGTAAAATATGTATCCATCTTCGTGGTATCATATACAATCCTAATTTAAAGATAATTTAATCAATGTTTAATTTTATAAAAAATAAAGACAAAATATTAAATTTACTACATATATTCGGTTTTATTCTTCTAATAATAGTAACTTGTTTTGGAGTCTACCAGATAAGAGAAGAGAATCTTGCCGATATAAAGAATTTAATTATAAATAGATGGGGATTGTTTTTGTTTGCATGTGCTTTGCGATTATTAGACTGGATGTTGGATTACTATTTATGGAGATGTATGCTTAAAAAATATTCTACGAATGTTCCTGTAATAAAATCTGTTTGGATTTACCTTACTGCAGGAGCAGGAATCGTATTGCCAGTACAGTTAGGAAGGGCGTTGAGAGGTTATGTAATTACGAAAACAACAGATGTGTCACTTTCAAAAGCAATGTCATTAGAATTTTTATTTTTATTGTGTGTCTTTGAAGGGGCATTTTTAGTAACAATTATATCTTTGGGATTTTATGCGGACACCTTGCTATTACCAATAATTTTTTCGTTATTGTCTTTGATTATGTTTCCGTTTGTACTTAGAGTGTTAAAACCTTTGTTATTGAAATTTAAAATATTATTGAATGATGATTTAATTCATCCTCTATTTCTTATGACATTTTGCGTAGGTTGTTCAATAGGATGGGCTATAAATGGTTTTATCTTTTACCTATTATTAGGTGGCAGAAAATCAGGTATATATTTAAGTCAAGCAGAAATTATTGTATTAGGGAATCTTCTACTTGCAATATGTAGTGGTATTCCGGGAGGGATTGGGATTGTTGAAACAACGATGAGTATTTCCCTACACTGGCTCCAGGTTCAATTGCCAGAAATAATCCTTGTAATAGGACTGTTTCGTATAATTACATTCTGGATATGGATTCCTGTAGGTTGGTTAGCATTATTTCGATTAAAGTTGTATAAAAAGATTGATTTGGGAAATAGTATTCAATGAAGAAAATAAAAACTATCCCTACAATATTAAAATCATGGGTTAAAACGAAAGTTTTAGGAATAAATTCACCCTTGTTTGTGGAATGGAACATAACTTTTCGATGTCCTTATCAATGTCTTTATTGTGGTTCGAGAGAGGTATCTGTGAATGAATTGGATACAAATGAAATATTAGAACGATTGGCGATTTTATATAAAACAGGGGTGAGATGGATTACATTTGGTGGAGGAGAGCCTTTAATTAAAAAGGATATAATGAAAATTCTGGAACATGCAAAATCGTTAGGATTCAATGTGTTTTTAAGTTCTACAGGTGTTAATATAGAAAAATATGACGGGATAGAAAAATATATAGACCATATTAATTTGAGTTTTGATGGTCCTGAAGAAATACATGATGAGATAAGGGGAAAAGGTACTTATAAGCGTTTATTTGAAGTTTTAAGATATTGCAAAATGAAAAATATATCCACATCTTTTTTATGTGTAATTTCAAAACGAAACATAAACACAATAGATTTTGTTTTACAAAAGGCTCAGGAAGAACATACAAAGGTAATGTTTCAACCAGCCACTCTGCATCTGGATTCGTCGTTGAAACCCAATCCAATTGCTCCTGATAAAGATGAGTATTATAAAGCGATACAAAAAATAATAAAGGAGAAAAAACAAGGGGCACCTGTTCGCAATTCGTTTGCAGGCTTAGAGTATTTAAGTAACTGGCCTAAACCGACAAAAATATGGTGTTGTGCCGGTAGGTTAACATATACAATTGAGCCGGATGGGACAATACTTTCTTGTCATTTGTTTGGAACCCGAGAATTGTATAAACAGAAAAAAGATACGGAAACAGGAAAAAATTTTGAGAACATAATAACCCATTTAACTGTTCCCACAGGTTGTGCTACCTGTTGGTGTGCACCGATAGTAGAACTTGCTTTAATATGGAATTTAAATCCTTCTGCAATCTGGAATGCTCTCTGGATATAAATTGTTTTTATTTCAAAGGAATGATTGTTCATGATAATATTGGGAATTAGCGAAGATTTTTTCGATGCAGGTGTTACTATTTGTAATGACGACCAAATTTTGTTTATGTCTAATGAGGAGCGATACACACGGCGAAAAAATGAGGGAGGATTTCCATATCTATCTCTGGAAAATGCCTTAAAGCAAACAGGATTAACATGGAAAGATATAGAAGGAGTATGTGTTTCGGGATTTGTAACCCCATTCCCATTTTTCCGATTATTTCCTAATTTGCAAAAGAAAGCGTTTGTTTCAAGAAGAGAAAAAAATCAAAAAAGTGAGACCTACTGGAATAACATTACAGAATGGGCGGTTTCCTATAATCCTATCAGCTATATCAATCCTTCAGAAGGGATGAAAAAAAATCTATCTATCATTTTAAGGAAAATAATTCGCAAACGATTGCCGTTTCTTCCCCCACATATCCCTATTTATTTTATTGAGCATCACGAAGCACATGCATGGGGAAGTTATTTTTGTTCCGGTTATGACGAAGCCCTTATTGTTACTGCAGATGGGATGGGAGACGGATTATCCTTGACTGTTTCTAAAGGACAAGGGAACACAGTAACGAGATTATGGAAATCCTCTGCTAAGAGTTCTTTCGGTTTGTTCTTTGAAAATCTGACAGAAGTATTAGGTTTTGTCCCTTGTAGAGATGAAGGGAAACTTACAGGACTTTCCGCACATGGGGATGCAAATAAAATTAAAGATGAAAATCCATTTTCATGGGACGGAGATATTCTTTTATACAAAGGACCTTATGGAAAAAAGTTAAGAGGATGGCTTTTACAATTATTAAGTAAGTATTCACGAGAGGATTTATGTGCGTGGTCCCAAAGTATCTTAGAACAGACAATTTGCTCTTTAATCCAATATTGGCTAAATAAAACGGGATTTAAGAAAGTAACAGTAGCAGGGGGTGTCTTTGCTAATGTGTTGCTCAATCAAAGAATACATGAGTTGCAAGAAGTCGAAGAATTATTTGTATATCCCAATATGGGAGATGGCGGATTGAGTTTAGGGGCGATATGCTCGCAATATCAATTCTATCCCAAATCACTTCCTCACGCATTCTGGGGAGATTGCTTTAGTAATGACGATATTAAAACAGCAATAGTTAAATGTGGTCTCCCGTTTAAGGAACTTGATAGTCAGCAAATATTTTCATTTATAGCAGAATGTATTTATCGTAAGAAAATTATTGCACGATTTTATGATAAAATGGAATGGGGACCGCGTGCTTTGGGAAATCGTTCTATTTTATGCGATTCGACAATGCGGGATATAACTGAAAAGTTAAACGATATGTTGAAACGAAGTGATTTTATGCCCTTTGCTCCTGCTCTTTTAGATGAGGATGCGGAACAATTTTTGGTAGGATATGAAAAGGCACGGCATGCAGCTGAATTTATGACATGCTGTTTTCAAAGTACGCAAAAAATGAAAGAACAACATGAAGCGGTCGTGCATATAGATGGCACAACACGAGCCCAAATTGTTAAAAAAGAAAATAATCCAACTTTTTATGAAATATTGAAGCATTACAAGAATTTATCAGGAACCAGTGTAGTGCTGAATACAAGTTTTAATATGCATGAATCACCTATTGTTCGAACTCCCGAAGAAGCACTACAAACATTTATAGAATCAGGATTGGATTATCTATTTTTGAATAACTTTGTGGTGGCACAAATCCAGAATGGTGTTAATGATAATGGAAAACACACAGAATAAAAAGATAAAAATTGCGATTATTGATTACTCTGCAGGAAATATACATTCTGTATATAAGGCTTTTGCAAAAAAAGGAGTTTCTATTGAAATTGTTAATAAAGAAACCGAACTGGATGTGTTTGATGCTATTGTTTTGCCAGGGGTTGGTGCTTGTGGAAGTGCTATGGATTTTCTAACGAAGGTAGGTTTGACCCGAAGATTGAATTATTATGTGTTAGAGTTGAAAAAGCCCGTTTTAGGTATTTGTTTAGGTTTCCAAATTATGACAGAATTCAGTGAAGAAGGAAAAGTGAAAGGATTAGGTTGGATACCAGTGAATGTTTGCCATATACGAAATGTAGTTAAAAGTCCTATTCGAGTGCCTCATATTGGCTGGAATGATGTAAGAGTTTATAGAGAAGGAATGTCTTTATTATCTGGAATGATAGAAAATCCTAATTTCTACTTTGCCCATTCTTATTTTGTCCCTTTCAAAGAAATTGATGGAAATCTGGGAATAACGGAATATGGCACTTCTTTTATTTCTTTATATCAAAGTAAAAACATTTATGGAACACAATTTCATCCAGAAAAAAGTTATATAGGTGGTGCAGTATTAATACAAAATTTTTTGAATGAGGTGTTGAATGCTAAAAGTTAGAGTGATACCTGTACTTTTATTGCGACATTGGGGTTTGGAAAAAACTATTCAGTTTGCAAATCCAAAATATGTGGGCTGTCCCATTAATGCAGCTCGTGTTTTTAATCAACATAATGTTGATGAATTAATATTGTTAGATATCGTGGCAACCCTTGAAAATCGTCCTCCAGAAATAGAAGTTGTTAAGCAAATATCCGCAGAAACATCTATGCCGTTTACCGTTGGAGGGGGAATTCGTGATATTAATACCATAAGGGAATTGCTGAACGCAGGAGCTGATAGAGTAGTTCTTAATACTTCTGTAGTAGAGATTCCCGATTTATTACAGAAATCAGCAGAACAATTCGGAAGACAGTGTATCGTAGTGTCAATTGATGTTCGTAGAATAAATGGTAAATATGAAGTGTTCACACATGGAGGACGAAAATCAACAGGATTGAATCCTTTGGAATTAGCAAAAAGGGCAGAGGCGGAGGGAGCAGGAGAAATATTGATTACAAGCATTGATAGAGATGGAACATTGGAAGGATATGATTTAGACCTAATAAAGATGGTTACGGATAATGTGCAAATCCCTGTAATCGCATGTGGAGGTGCAGGTTCTGTTAAGGATTTAGCAGATGCCTATTACCAGTCTGGCGTTTCTGCAGTCGCATGTGGAGCCTTTTTCCTTTTTTATGGCCCACGGAGGACTGTTTTAATCACTTATCCTACAGAGGAACAACTATTAGAATATTTTAAACCCGAGCATGTTCGAAAAAGAGACCCGAAGAAGCCTATTGATTTAGAATTATCACGATTATAAATAGAGGTAGTATATGTATGATTCGACAAAATGAAGATAAAATTTTTTGTAAACGATGTGTTATGGATACATCTATTCCCGGGGTTTATTTGGATAGTCAAGGTGTATGTAATTTCTGCCACATGCATGATAAGTTAGATAAACGGTTTCCTGTTGGAGAAAAAGGAGCGATGATATTACAAAGGATAGCAGAGAAGATAAGAAACGATGGACGGGGAAAAAAATACGATTGTGTGGTGGGTGTCAGTGGAGGTAGAGATACCTCCTATTGTTTGTATTATGTAAAAGAAATTATGAATTTACGCCCTCTGGCTGTCCATTTCGACAATGGTTGGGATTCGGAAATTGCTAAAAGTAATCTCGCAAAACTCTGCGATAAATTAGATGTAGAATTACATACCATAATTATGGACTGGCCTGAATCACGAGAATTGACCAATGCAACCATTCGTGCTTGTGTCCCTTATATAGACCTGACAGATGATATAGGAATTGCAAGTAGTTTATATAGAACTGCAGTTGCGGAGAATGTCCATTATATTATTTTAAGTCATTCTTTCCGCGAAGAAGGAATAACCCCCCTTATGTGGAATTATATTGATGGGAGATACACAAGGGCTATTATTGAACAATATTGTAAAATCCCGTTAAAGCATTTTAAGAATGTTGAACTTTGGGACATGATTTATTGGATATTGTGGAAGAGAATCCGAGTAATTAATATTACAAATTATTATGATGATACGGGAGAGAAAGTCGAAACATTGCTTAAGGAAAAGTTTGATTGGCAAGATACAGGGCAACATCACTTAGATAATGAACTATTTACTTTGGTTTATTACTATGCACGAAGGAAATTTGGCTTTGATTGGCGTGTGGTTGAATTATCCGCAAAAGTCAGAACGGGTGTAATATCACGCGAATCTGCATTAAAAGCATTACAAGAAATACCGTTTTTCGAAGATGAAGAAAGGATTGAACATTGTTTGAGAAAACAAGGTATAAGCCGTGAAGAGTTTGAGGCAATTGTCAATGCTCCCAATAAATATTTTACAGACTATCCCTCGTATTATCCTCTACTTCAGAAGTTTAAATGGTTTGTGTGGATTTTGTGTAAGTTACATGCTATACCAGCACATACTTATGAAAAATATTTTCATGCTATCTGAGATAATGACTGAATTCAGTGGATAATATTAATTATCTTGATATAAAACGAGTGAAAAAAGCATATTTAGTTAATCTAAATTTGCAAAGCCACTATATCCATTAACCGCACCTCTGACAGGTTTACTATATCTTTTCATCTCTCTTCGAAGAAAGTTAAAAGATAGTGATATGGGTATTCTTATATCTTTCATCGTGCTATACAAGGGTTATGGAATTCACAAATATCCAATTGCTAAACTGTGAGTATAAAAATTATATTTTTAATCGCATGATTTAAGGCTATACTGTGGAAAGAAAAGAAGAACAACAAAAACATAATATACAAGTATTTGTTTTGTTTTTGCTCATTGTTTTATTAGCCTTTGTTGTTCGTATATATAAAATTTCGGATGAATCGGTTTGGTGGGATGAGTATTCAAGTTTAGTTCATATTAATTCTGGCTCTTTAAAAGAGTTTATTTATTTAAATCCTCTTTATGACCCTGCAACAATGCCTGCTTATTATATACTCGAATACCTCTTCTGGCATTATGTGTCTCCGTCTGTTATAAGCCTTCGTTTCTTTTCTATCCTATTAAGTGTGATGACTATCCCTGTTCTATTTCTTATAGGCAGAAAATTTAATTCGGAAAAGATAGGATTGGTAGCGGGATTATTTTTTGCTATATCCCCGATACATCGTTTTTTTGGTCAGGGAATACGAATGTATGTGTTGCTGACTTTTTTGTTCGCTCTGTCTATATATTATTTGCTTTTATGTTCTGAATATAGCAATAGAAAAAATTGGATTGTTTTGACATTAATAAATGCACTTCTATTATGGACACACCCTTTTGCTGTAATTATTGTTTGTATAGAAGTTTTGTGGCTGTTTTATATCTTTTATATAAAAAACACTAAAAAGTATTTACCTATTATCCTACAAATATTAATTAGCATTCCTTCTGTTTTGTATGTAATGAGCATAAATTATTACTCTCAAGAACAGTCTTTCTGGTTTAAAAAGCCAACTTTATATGAATTCATTGGAGATTTGTTTGCAGATGATGCAGTAGGAATGACATATCAGGTGAGAATTATAAAAGAGGTATTACCCCAATATTTAATAAATATACATCCTGTTGTTGATTTTTCCTTATTATTGATAACTATTTTAGTGATTGCTTTATCCATCAGATATATTTTCAAAGGGGTTGGAAATTATAAAGAATTGGATACAAAAAACAAGGTAATACTTTTATTGTTGATGGCATTAATTCCCCCTATATTCTTATATATTCTCTCTATTTTATGGAGACCATGTATTTTCCCTCGATATACATTGTATAGTAGCCTGGCAATATATTTTCTTTATGGTTATTTGATTAAGATAAATAAAACAAAGAATTTAAATTATTTTCTAATATTTTCTTTGGTGCTAATATTTTTTTATCAGTTACTGATTACTCTTCCGGGACCCCAAAGAACAAATTGGAAAGACACAGTTCGGTTTATAAATCAACAGTCATCTAATAATAAAAATGTTTCTGTATTTGTAAATCAAGCGATAAATAAAGATGTTTTTACATTTAATTTTAAAAACGAAAAAATACCGGTATCATTTGTTGAAGATATAAATACATTCATTCCAATTGTTCAGGAACTATTTCAGAAAGAATCAAGTTGTTTTACAGATAAAATTTGGTTTGTTTATGTTTCTTTTTATTTTGGAGATTATGGCTCTACCGAATTAGAACAATTGTTAAATAACAGCAAGATCCGATATGAGACTTATGATTTCTATGGGATAGAACCTATTCGGTTATATAAAGTTTTACCTCAGGAAGGAGTTACATATAATCGCTGGACGGATAAAGAATTAGAAAATGAGTTTCTTAAATTCACAATATCCGATTTTGCTCTTGCTAATGTCGAAACGGGTCATAAAGAGTGTGCTATGTATCTAATTGAAAGATTAATAAGTAATGACCCATTACAAAAATTGCAATTTCAGAATATTTATAATGCTCTGAAAGATGGAGGAGATGTTCCAAAACTAACAAAATCATTAAGGTATTACCAGATAAGCCAGAGAAGTATGAGTCCGAAATATAAAGAATATTTTCTTAAGAAAGCCGTTCAGTTTGATAAAGATTTGGAACTGGCATACCTTTGTTTTGATGCCATTATGACCTCTATAAATGGAGATATTGAAATTACAAAGGAAAAACTTCACCACATTGTTCATGTAAATCCAGATATTGCTCTCCCTCGAATTGCCTTAGGTGTTATTACTCTATCTGAAAATAATGAGGAAGAGGCAAAGAAATGGTTCTATTCTGCGATACAATGTGAAAATGGACTGTACCAATCATGGAAATACCTTCTCGATTATATTTTCATTCAGAAAGACTATAAAAAAGCATTGCAGGAATATTACGATTTGAAAAATAAAGGGATTTTTGTGGAATCCTTTTTTGAAGAATATCTAACTTCAAAATTGGCAGGTGGTAATAGTTAATCTATTTTGGGTTCCAACCTAAATATTTGTCTAAAAAGCGATAGGCTTCTTCTCGAATTTCAGGTGGAAAATCGTGCCCACAATCCGGGTGAATAACTTTTAATTTTTCTTCTGCATTATAAATCGCGTAAATTTTTTTAGCAGATTCGACACAATCATCTACCCCGGACACTTCGAAATTATTGTCGTGAAGGGGAGCATTAATGAACACAGGACGGGGAGCAAGAGTCCCGAGAATTTCTGTAAAATCAAAAGGAAGTAAGTCTGGATTGCATTGATATTTTTCTTTTATTCTCGGCATATAACCTTTATGGGACCATCCTGTTAAATCGCCACCATAATATTTTTTCATACTGGTAAAACCGCAACTGGTAACCATTACTTTAATTCTCTCGTCGAAAGCCCCTAAAAAGAGGGTGTTATGCCCACCTAAGGAATGTCCAACAGCACCAATTTTATCTTTGTCTACTTCCTCCAGTGTTTGTAAAAGGTCAATACAGCGACGGTGATTCCCGATGCCTTTTGCTGTAGCACTTGCATATCCCATTGAATATACATCAATTTTATAGTCACCAAACCCAGGGTAATCCGGGACAATAACAATATATCCCCTTTCTGCGAGTTCTTTGGCGAGATGTCTATTTTTTGCATCACCGATACCAACAGGACTGGCTTTCCCAATGTCTATAGTTTGATGTAGACATACAATGGCAGGTCTTTTCCCGTTAATATTTTTAGGTAGTAATAAGTAAGCAGGCAATCTGTCGTTGTTTTCTGCATTGAAGGAAATTTTTTTCCGCCAATAGGAACCCATATCTTCCGTAGTTTCAACTTGCATATCTAATGGGGGTAATTGAGAACGGTTAGGTAAAGGTCCCATAACAAGAAGCATATTTTGAAGTATATGGTTCTTCCTTATATCCCATTCTTTTAAACTTTCTACTTTACGGATTTCACCATCGTTCCCAATATAGTAAAGCAAATTAGATTTGTCCTTATAAAAAGGAGGTTCGCCCACCATATATTGTTGATTTAAGAAAAAAATGAGAAGAAATATAGGTGCTTTGTTGAGCATATTTGTCTCCTTTATTATTTAAATTGTATTGCATATAAATCTGCATCTTTCATCTTAAAGGATAGCCGAATAGGTATTCCTTGAAGTGAAGATAAATTGCTAATATTATTCCAGGATGCCTTGAAGTTAATTCGGTTCCCTTTCAATGGAATAGAATTACTAAATTCATATCCTGATATTGGATTTCCATTTATGTCCTGAATTTCTGTACTTATATAACCTACTGCAGAAGTAACAAAATTAAGAAACAGATTATCCCCTTTGAAAGTTATCGGTGTGGTTGAGATAATCCCTTCTGTATATCCGGCAGACAGGCAGGAGAAGCCATCTAACCTTAATAAATATCGCTGGATATATGCAGTATCCTGAGCATAATTTTTTTGAATATAAAAAGCCATTTGATAATCACCTGCTGGGACAACTCCTCGCACAGGGTAATTGGTTCTGGATACCCAACTTTCAATGGGATATTCAGGCTTAAAGAAAGCATTTAAGAAGAATCTGTTATATTTGTTATCTCCCCGACTGCTCATAAAAATTACATCAGAACAATCATGGCTATAATCTATTTCTACGCCGATGGATTTTATTTCTTGATCGGATAACACCTTACATCCCGGAACAAATCGGGCTGCTAATGATACATATATATGAGGAGCATTAAAATAAGGGATTGTTTGATTGGTATATATATGTTCCCACGGTGCATTTCCTTTGTCCATGACCACAGGTTTTTCCCAATTCAAAAAATCCGAACTCGTTGTTCTACTCACCCAACGATATTCATCATTTGGACCATTCCATGTTCTAAAGTATAAAATATATTTCTGTTCAGAAGTAGACCAAAATGCTACATTTTGTGAGTCAAAAGCAAATTCTTTCCATGACTCCCCTTTCAGTATCGGCTTATCGGATAGTTTCTGCCAGTGAATTCCATCTGCGGAAACAAAGACAAATAATCCACTATTAAAAGTTCCTGCCACTGCTTTATAGCGTTCCTCTTTTGGAACATTAGGGTTTTCATCTATAAATGGTGCAAAATTATGTGAAAAAGGTGGACTATTTGCAAGAACAACATTATTGTCTCGACTTCCTTCTATTTCAAAAAGACCTAAAGAAGGTTTTGTGAAGTGAATACCATCGGGGCTTTCTGCATAGCAGGTAACTTCTGCATTTGAACCATCCGATTTTGAAACGGGAAGTCCCCGATAATAAAGGCGGTAAATATCTTTATCATGGATTAATGTTACATACCCACTAAATTTACCTTCCCATGGTTTGTCAAAATATAAAACTTTTTCAGCAGGGACAGGCTCACATAACTTAAAAGATACATGCTCTAATCTATCAATTATTCTGTTGTCAACAAAGACTTCTCGACGATTTCCTATGTTATATATTTTTTCGGTTACTCCTGTGTGTTGAAAGGTTATCAGAAAGAAGCTTTCAATAATGAAGTAAATAAGAAACTTGCTAATTTTCATAACCTATCCTTTATTTTGAGGTTGATTAATTTAAATTTTTATTGCTTGTCCATTTTTTTAAACTCAATCTAAACCAATAATTGAAAGCCTTTATTTGATTTTTCAAATGATGGGGACGACGAATTGTCCTTGCAATAGTTCGAGCAAAATATCGAGGTCTGAGGTAATATCTTCGATATGCAGATTGCACTTTCTTTGTTAAGGTATCTAAATCGGGATATGTATTGGGAAGATAAGAAGGCAAATGTTGTCCTATAAATTCAAAGCATTGTCCTTCTTTCATGGCAATTTCTGCAAGTAGTGTTCCGGGTGCTACATAGTAGGAGAAGAAAACAACATAATCTATATTTAGTTCGCATGCAAATCGTATAGTTTCTTCACTCATTGCTGGTGTTTCCGTGGGGAAACCCAAAACAAAGAAAGCCCTTGTTTCCATACCGGCAGATTTTGCCCACTGAACTGCATTTCGACATTGTTCTAAAGTATGCCCTTTCCGAATAAGTTTGAGTATTTCCTCGTTTCCGGATTCAATACCAAATTGAATACTGTAACATCCTGCTTCTGCCATTTCGTTTAACATTTCTGGAGTTACTGTATTTACACGAGACAAAACCGACCAATCTAATTTTATTTTTTCCTGTTTTAGAAGGGAACAGAAATTATGTATCCATTCGGGATAGATGCAAAAATTATCATCCCAAAACACGATATTTTTAACATGATATTTTTCAATGAGGTATTTTATTTCTGCCACAACATTTTCGGGAGACCTACGGCGAAATGGAGAGGCATATTTTCCCCCCTGATAACAAAATTTGCATCGTGCCCATGGGCAGCCCCTTGCGGTAATCATTGACATAGCAGGGCGTTTGGGACTTAAACTCGGTAAAGGTTCATATAGGTTATGGTTATATATATGTCGAGAAGGAAAAGGTAAAACATCCAGATTATCTATTGGAATAGAGCAACCTGTATCCACGATTTCATCATTTTCATTTTTGTAAATGATACCCTTTACATTTTCATGTGTCCCCCTAAAGAAAATCTTTTCCAATAACTCTAAAAGAGGAACTTCTGCATCCCCAGGAATAACATAATCTATATAGGGACAATCTTTTAACACCTGTTCCCCGAAGGAAGTAGTATGAGGACCTCCCATTAATAATGGGATGTTTGGGCATTCCTCTTTTAATTTTTGAGCAAGTTGGTATGAGGAATTGAGGAGAAAAGTAGTAAAGGATGAAATTCCAATTACATCAGGTTTGAGTGATAGAACGCGAAATACAGTTTCCTCAATAGATAACCTTTCGGCAACTGCATCCACAAAATGGCATTGATATTTACCCGTCTGTTCTAAGTAGGCAGTAAGATATCCTACACCTAAGGGAGGCATTAACCCAATTTGCCTTTTCCCTTCTTCCTGTCCAATGGAACGGGAATATGGATATGGAGGCATTACAAATACAACATGTATCATATTATTATTATAACTCTATGATTTTCTGAAAAATTCTTCCTCTTCAGAGACACGAATCCCGAACAATCCAATTAAAATAGAACTAAACAAAACCTGAACCCCTTGAACAAAACAAAGGATACCCCAGAAAAAATTTTTTATATTTATATCCACTGTATTTATTTTAGAATAAAGAGCATAAAACATTATAACTATACCTAAAAAACATATTCCCAATCCCAGAAACATTCCCTTTTCCACTTTAATTATTTTGGACAAGAAAAGTAGATATTTTGAAGGCGTATATCTAAATTTTGAACCACGAACTCTGCCCTGAGCAATCACACCAACCAATAGAATTTGAGTAGCAATAATATTTGCTAACAGAGAAATGAAGAAAGAGGTATAAGTGTCTATATAATTAGGCAGAATAAAAAATGCAAGATAAGAAAATCCCAATAATAAAAAACCGGGTATGAGGAACCAATTAATAGAACAGTAATGAAACATAAGTTGTAGATGTCTCCATCCGTCACGAACTGAATGTAGATGTGGACGCCTTCCTCTCTGGTCGCAATGAAAATGAATTGGAACTTCGGCTATTTTAATTTTAGTCCAGTGTGCTTTCGCTATCATTTCAGAAGCAAATTCCATTCCTTCCGAGTGCAAATCTAATTTATCAAACGCTTCTCGGGACATTCCTCGCATACCCGAGTTAATATCCGATATATGTGCTTTAAAAAAAATATTCGCAAGGAAAGTCATAATAGGAGTGCCTACATATCTATGTAACCACGGCATTGAACCGTCATCAATAGTTCCTTTTTTACGAGACCCAAGAACAAGGGGATACCCACCCCGCAATTTTTCTAATAATTTCGGAATATCCTCAGGGTCATAGGACAAATCAGAATCAAAGAAGATAATATATTTCCCTTTTGCTTGCTTTATACCGTTTCGGAGGGTGTTCCCGTAACCCGGAGTGATGACCTGTACTACTTTTGCACCTGCTTGTTCTGCGATTAAAGAGGAATTGTCTGTAGAATTATTATCTGCTACGATAATCTCACTGTTAATATGATTTTTATCTAAAACCTCTTGTGTTTTCTTTATACATTGCCCTATAGTGCGTTCTTCATTCAAACAAGGTAATACAATGCTTAACTCTATTTCATCGGAATAGTTCATTTATCAGTATTTCCTTGTTTCCCCAAAATGAGGGAATATAAATATTCTATCTGTTCAGGGTCTTTGATGTTTTGTTTTGCCTTTTCAAAGATTTCCAATGATTTATTAACATCTCCTCTATCTATATAAATTTCCATTAAATTTCTATATACAGGTGTAAAAGAAGTATCTATATTTAATATTTTATTATAAACATTTATAGCCTCATTATCTTGATTACTTTTATTATAAATATTTCCCAAAGTAAACCATAAATTTGTTGATTTTGGATGTCTTTCTAAAACTTCCATTAATTCCCAAATACCTTTTTCTGAATTTCCCATCTCTGTGTAAAGCAAAGATAAAGCAATACAAAGTCCTATATGTTCAGGATTTGTTTCGAGACCTTTATCATAATAATACAGGGCTTTTTTCTTATGGTTTTCTGAATAAAAAATATCTCCTAAATTTGCGTATGCAAGTGTAAAAAAGGGATTTTTATATATACACTTTATTAACATGTTTTTGGCTTTTTCCCAATCATTTTTTTCTGAGCAGATCATAGCAATATTATTGAGCGTATTAGGTTCTTTATCGTCATAGGATAATACATGCTCATAGTAAGAAAGTGCTTTTTCAAGTTCCCCCGAATTATGGTAAACAAATCCTAAATTATAGAGTAATTCTATATTGTGAGGTTGTAGGCTTAAACTATTTTCTAACAATTTAATGGCTTCAGTGTATTTTTTCTGTTGGATATATAATTCTGCCAGATTAACTATGGCGAGATTGAAATTAGGTTCTATTTCAATAGCATATTTATAATGATATTCGGCTTTTGGCAAATCATTGCGTTCCTTGTAAATAACACCTAAGTCATTGTGAACCCTTGGGTCTTTTGGATTTAAGGATAAGGCGTTTTCAAATTCTTTGATAGCTTCATCGTATTTTTTTAATTTCATGTATAAAGCCGCAATATGGTAATAAATATCTTCTCTATACATGGAAGGTTGTTCTGAAGGGTCAGGACTAAGTGCAAGTCGTAATAAATCTATTGCTAATTCAGAATAATTTAATTTTTTAAGTGCATGTCCCAGTCGGAATGGCATATAAGTCATAGGGCGTTCCGGTCGAGACATAAGTGCATGTACTTCCTGTAAGGCTTCATCAACTCGCCCTACACGAAGATAAGAATCGGCACGGTCATAATGCCAGCGACACATATCCGGTTTATAGGGGATAATGTCAATATGAGTTACAAGGAAGAGTAGGACTAAAACAAAAATACTTATAAGTGCGGAAATTATTCTTTTCTTCGCCAATAAATTCCGAATTTCCGAGAAAGCATATCCACCTATAACAAACATCAGTCCTAATATAGGGACACGAGCCCTTGCATTTACGAAAAAGGGAAGAAAAGAAGCGAAATAGGTGAATATAAACAATAAAATTAGTGTCAGAAAATAAATGTTTATGTTTGTATCTTTGGATGTCTTGTTAAAGAATATGTTTTTTACCAAAAAGAACAAACCTAACAGAAATACACTTAAAACAATAGGAAAACGAGGCATGTATTTTAGAGGTATGTAATGTTGTCTTTCTCCTTCTACAACTTTATTTTCAGTAATTTCTTGAGGACTCCAGAATAGAATGGCTTTTTTACAAGTGAGTAAAAATGTCTGCCATGGATGATGAATAATATAGTTTATAGCCATTTTTGCAAAGATATTTGATGCTTCTGAATGCGTAACTTCTCTTCCTAAAGATTTGCCTAAACCTTTTACGACATTGTCGTAATGCCATACAGACCAGTTCCCAGTCCCTTCTAATTCTTGCAAATAAGGTAACCATGGGGTTATTCCATCTGCATCTTCACTGTTCCCTATCAACAAATTTTCGCCAAAATAAGTAGAGATAGGCACAAATTCGCCTGATACAAGGTAATTCCGAACTGTTACTGGAATTATTATAGTAAAAGTGGCAATTATTAAAAAGATAATATGCAGGAAGCCCTTAATGAATTTTTTCTGTTTATAAAAAAAGAACAAAATCCATAATGACAAAAATGGAATAAATAATAGGATATTAGGTCTCATAATTGCGTATATACCAATGAGTAATCCGGAGAAAAAGGAATAAAGAATAAAGTCCTTAGTAACGGTATAATAAATGAGAAGTAATATACAGGGAACAAGAAATACAAATAACGCAGGGTCGTTTACTTCTCCCTCATAATAAATAAAAGCCCAGTAAGTAGCCACAAGGAAAGATGCACATAAGCCTGTAATCCTGTTAAATACAATTCTGGCTAAAAAATATATTAGGACAATATGAACAAGTCCCAAAAAGAAATGGATTAATCGTGGTGCCAGATAAGAACCGTCAAAAAGCCAATATACAACTGTAAGGAAATAGGGATAACCAGGAGGACGATAATAAGGTGTCGTTGGGATATGTGGATCAGAAACTCCCTCCCGGACAGTCCAATCCCCTGATAGCATTGCTCTTGCCTGATAATCCTGTACATCCAGGTCTTGTCGAAGTGCAATGAAGTCCGGCGCGTCTATTAACTGCCAAAGGTAGATAAGTCGCAGACAAAATGCAAACAAAAGTATCCATGCGAGAATTACCCAATCTTTATTTTTTTTGTTTCCGTTATCCATATTGTTTTTTATTTAGTTAGATGTTTTTATTTTTGTTTATCTCATGGAGTTTATCTGCAGCATCTGTGTATTTGGGGTCAATTTCTAAAACTTTTTTATACCAGTATTCTGCCTCTTCAAGTTTATTCATTTCTTTGAATGCATTTCCAAGGTTAAACATAGCATCTGTAAATTGAGGTTCATTTTCTAAAGCCATTTTTAAATATCCTATCGCTTTTTCATACTGTGTCTTTTGTATATATAAAAATCCAAGATTATTAAAAATAAGGGCATTGTTTGGATTTAAGGAGAGAGATTTTGTTAAGGATATTTCTGCTGAAGAATATTCGTCCATTCGTATATATACATTTCCCAAATGAAACCATCCAACCCAGGAATTAGGTTCTAATTCCGTTGCCTTCACGAAACAGCCTTTTGCCATATCTAACTGGTTTTGATAATACAAATATATTCTTCCAAGGTTAATCCACGCCAAAGTATACACAGGAGATAGTTCGCATGCTTTATTGTAATATTTCTCTGCAAGGTCGAATTTTCCCTGTAATTCCATGATATAGCCTAAGTTATTGTTTGCCATAGCATAATTGGGATTTGTTTCTAACGCTTTTAAACAATAATTTTCTCCTTCCTTTAATTCATTACGATTGAGAGAAATTATACCAAGAAAAGCGTAGACTTCTGAATATTCAGGATTCTTTGAAATAGCTTTGTTGGCATAGTAAATTGCATCTTTTTCGTTCTGAGATTTATAGGAGACAATTGCTTTGTGGTAGAACCATCGAGCCGTATCTGGTTTATATTTTACAGGTATCATATACACAAAGGTAAAACATAGTAAACAAAGAATAATTTGTTTAAATTTGTTTGACTGGTTTCGATTTTCAGTATCGTTAAGAAATAGAACTGCACCTAATCCCCCTATGATACATAATTGCGGAATAATAGGAATTCGGTATCGCTCAGAAACAAAAAAAGGAATAACAGAGAAAGAATAAACAAAACTCCATGCGAGGGTAAATAATATAAGTGTCTTAAATTCCTTAGTTAAATTGTCTCTTTGTTTAATAAACAAAGTCAAAGAGAAAAGAGATAAGCCTACTAATAAGGGAAATCCGGGTAATAAACGAAGGAATGAGGATCCCCTGTCATGGTAAATAACTTTCCCATCAGAAACGATAGCAGGGCTCCAAAAGAGAAGAAATTTTCGAATAGTTAGTTTAATTGCAGAAATAGGTTCTTGTTTCCAGTATTCAAAAGCCTTTTTATAAAAGAATTGGGAGGCTTCTTTAAACGAGTAATTTCGTCCCTCTTGCTTTATACCAAGCCCCTTTACTAATAAACGATAGTTGAAACAGTCCCAGTTATCAATTCCGCACAAATGAATTATATCCGGTACAGTAGGGCTATCCCCGGTTGACTTTGAATTGTTTCCAATATATGTGTTTATTCCCCCAAAACAAGAAATCAGAAAGAATTCTTTACTGACTATATAATTTCTGATTAAAACAGGAGATATCGTTATAAATACAGAAGCAGTAAAGAGAATACTGTGGATAAAAAATTTTTTTATATTTTCTCTTCCTAATATATAAAATACGACCCCAATATACATGGGTAATAACAAAAGTCCGTTGGGTCTAAAAAGAGCGATAATTCCTAATAAGAATCCTGAAAATGTTATAAATTTTGCTGTTTTTGTTTGTAAGTAGCGTAAAGAGGTATATAAAAGGATTGTTGTAAGAGTGATTACCCAGACAGGATAGTTTATTTCCCCTTCAAAATAAACAGATTCCCAAAGAATGGCTATTAAGAATGCAGATACCAAACCTGCTTTTTTATTTCCGAATATCTTTGAAACGAAGTAGTACATTAAATAAACATTTATAATTCCCAGAAAAAATTGAATTAATCGTGGGGAATTATAATTATCCCCGAAAAGAAAGTAAATAAAAGCCAGAAGAAAGGGATATCCTGGTGGTCTCCCATAAGGAGTATTTTCTATCATAGGGTCATCTCCCGTAGGAGATGGATAATTCCCTTGATACAGTATTTTATGTGCCCAATAATCGTTAAATTGAGGGTCTACGATTAAGTGTGAAAATTCGGGTTGTTTGCAAATATGATAAAAATAAACCACTCGTATAGCAAGTGCTAAAAGAAGTATTAGAAGAAGAAATATAGTTTCTTTTTTTTTCATGCTTTATGATTTGTTTTTCAAAATAAGATATTGTTTTAATGTCATTTTTATTTCGGAATGCGTTCCATTCGATTTTTCTGGGGTTTGATCATTCCGTATTCGTGCAGTTTGTTCCTGAGTGTCCGAACACTAATACCTAATATTTCAGCTGCTTTTGTCTTATTACCCCCACAATGTTCTAATGTTTTTAAGATGATATTTTTTTCTATTTCTGCTAATGTAATACCCGGTTCTACCTGTGTATTATTATGCTCGGAATGGCTCTTTATTTTAAGGAACTCGAAATCTTCTAAACATAAACTTCTTTTGTCACCAGCAAGAACTACAGCGCGTTCTATAATGTTTTGCAATTCACGAACATTTCCAGGCCAGTCATATTCCATAAAATACTCCATAGCCTTTTTGGTAATGGTATCAACATTTCTTCCATTTTCTTTAGAAAACCGTTTCAAAAAGTAATTTGCCAGTTCGGGAATATCTTCTTTTCTTTCACGAAGTGGCGGAACATAAATCGTAATAACATTTAATCGGTAAAATAAATCCTGGCGAAAGGAATGTCTTTCAATTGCATCTTCAAGATTTCTATTAGATGTGGCGATAATACGAACATCTACAGATATAGTTTCTGTTCCGCCCACCCGTTCTATTTCGCGTTCCTGTAATGCCCGAAGAAGTTTTGGTTGAAGGTCTACATGAATTTCACTTATTTCATCCAGCAACAATGACCCTCCATGAGCAAGTTCAAAGCGACCAATCTTTTTTTCATACGCACCGGTAAAAGCACCTCGTTCATGTCCGAATAGTTCACTTTCAAGAATCCCTGAAGAGAGGGCGGCGCAATTTACCTTTATAAAAGGTTTATCCCTTCGAGGACTTAGGAGATGAATTGTCCGAGCCACTAATTCTTTTCCTACACCTGTTTCTCCACGAATAAGAACAGTTGAACGAGAATCGGCAATTTTGTTTATTTTTTCATGCAATTCTTGCATAATTTTACTTTTTCCGATAATCTCAGGAGGTCCCAGGTATGCATTAAGTTCTGAACGAAGATACTTATTTTCTGCATTCATTTTGACTTTGTCCAGAGCCCGTTTTACGGCAATCTCAATAGCCTCCGGGGTAAAAGGTTTTACAAGATAATCCATGGCGCCTGCTTTTAATGTCTCAATGGCTGTATCTATTGTTGCGTAAGCAGTCATTATAATTACGGGTGTTTCTGCTGAAACCTTAACACTTGCTTGTAGCACCTCCATTCCATCAACAGGCTCCATTTTTAAGTCCGTTATTATTAAATCGAAAGGTTGCGTTTTAATCAATTCCATCCCTTCTACTCCACTGCCAGAACTAACTACACGATAGCCAGCACGGGTCATGGCTTCTTCAATAAATTCACGCATGAGAGGTTCATCATCAATTACAAGAATTTTCGCTTTTGGCATACTTTATCCCTTATCAAATATTTAAATTCTTTTTATATAGGCAGCCATATTGTAATTGTAGTTCCTTCGCCCACAATACTTTCCGCTTTAATTTGCCCTCCATGTGCATCTATAATTTTAGCACACAAGGCTAACCCCAAACCCGTTCCCCTTTCTTTGGTTGAAAAAAACGGAGAAAAAATCTTTGGCAGTATTTCGGGTTTGATTCCACAGCCGTTATCTTGTATTTCTATCCGAACATATTTATTTTCCACTTCGCCTTTTATCTTAATTAAACCTTGTTTGCTTATACTTTGAATAGCATTGACAACGATGTTCGAAATAACCTGTTTTATGCGGTTAAAATCCAAATTGGCTTTTATCTCAGGAGGACATTCCACCAGAATGGATATATTTTTTTTATCATAAGATAGAAATTCTAAACTGGAGCGAATCAATTCACATAATGGTTTTGGTTCCTGTCTTAACTCTATAGGACGAGCGTATTCTAATAAGTCATTAATAGTGTGTTCTAATGTCTGAATCCCCTGCATTATCTTTTTCACAAATCTTTGTCTTGGGTCGTCTTCAGGTAGATCCTGTGCTAAGAAGGAAGCAAATCCGCGTATCCCTCCTAATGGATTTCGTATTTCATGGGCAATGGTAGCAGACATTTCTCCGATTAGTGCCAACCTTTCCTTGTGTTGAATATGAGCCCTCAGTTCGAGAATCTCACTTAAATCCTGAAAAACTTTGACTTTTCCTATTACATTTCCATGCGAATCTGTTATTAAAGAGTTCCGTTCTGCGATAGGGATAAGTCTGCCTGTCTTAGAACAAAGTTGATAGGTATTTTCGTTGTTTTCTTCAATAGAAAAAGAACGATTGAATACCTCAGAAAAATGTTTCCCTAAAACTTCGGAAGGTTCATACCCCGAAATAATAGAAGCGGAGCGGTTAAAACGATTAATTTTATCATCCAGGTCTACGGCAATAACACCATCCGATATAGATTCAAGAAGATTACTCAAATATTCCGATGTCATTGCTAATTCATGATTTTTCAGTTCTAATTCATGATTTAGTTCTGAAATCCGTTTTTGCAGTAATGAATATGCTTGTTCCCACGATTGACTGGTTTTTGTAAATTCTTCTAATGCTTTTGTAAGATTCTCTAAATCTACCTGAGAAATAGAAATCATTTTTTCTGTGGATTTAGACATCATAATCTACATTTTCCGATGACTTTTTGCCCTGCGGATTGTATTTTTCAAACCGACTTTTTAGTGGGAAAAAGTTACCCATTTCTTTTTGAAGATTTTCTTTTTGTTTTAATACTATTTGATATATTTCATCATTGATTTTCATCAATGTCTGAATAAGTTCTTTTATTATTTGTATAATTTCTTGATTGCTTTGCTCTCGTAAAATATCAGGTGACATTTCTTTTCTTAAAATATCATATTCCTCTATCAAAACATTTAATTGTTCATTTTGTTTTTCATGCTTTTTTATTTCTTTTTCTATTTCATCATCAATGTTATTTTTTTCTAATAAGGATTTCAGATTCTCGGCAGATTCAATTTGAGATTTTAACCATACCTGTTGTCTTTGTGACCAATATATAAAATTTTGAGATTGGTTTCTGTTAGAGAATGACATCTGTCTTCTTTCTTATCTTTTCGCAATCATTTCGAGTTTGATTTGTTCTGCTTTTACCTGAGCTAAAGATGTTAAAGACGAATTAGATTGTATCAACTCATCCAATATTTTTATAGCATCTTCTAATAGGGACTTTTGGGCGAGGATATTCGCACGCTGGTATTTAGCCCAATCCGTATGAAATCGTATCCCCTGTAATGGCTCCTCATTTTTTTGAGAAATCTGGATAGCAGTATTATATGCCTGTAAGGCAGATTCCCACTCTTGCTTTTCAAACATATAATTACCCCATAAAATTTCTCCGTCAATAAAATCACGGATAGATTCTTTTTGTGTATCTAATTCATTTTCCCAATCCTGAATAATTCGTCTTGCTGAAGTTGTCCGTTCCGTATTGATATATGTTTCTAATAAATGATAGCGGATATCAGATGTCCTAAATTCAGGATATTGGTAATATACCTGTTCTAAGAGAACTAATCCCTCTGATGGAAGTATCGTTAGCAATTTTTGTGACAGTAAATAAAGAAACTTTGCTGCTTTTTCTCTGTTCACAGAAGATAAATCTATTGATGAAAGATTGGAATAAACTATATTTGTATTATCGCTATTAATTAGGATAAGTGCAGATTCCATTTTTTCTTCCGGGTTATCTGCTTTTTGAAACCATTCTTTTGCAATTTCGGCAGATGCTTCTTTCAGACCGAGTTCAAAATACATCGCCGATAATTCCTGTAATATATTTTTATATTCTGCCTCCGTGGATGGAGTTAACTTTTTCAAATCTTCAAGCGAGGAAACAGCCAAAGAGATTTTCCCTAATTTATATAAACATTTTGCTCGTTCAATAGTTCCTTTTAACGCCTCTTTAGTTCCATAATAGCGTTCTTTTAACTCTTCAAATGCTTTTATAGCCTCTTCAAGTTGCGAATTTATCATCAATAGTTGCCCTGCTTTTAATAAATAAGATGGGTTCGTCCCCCCGTTTTTTTCTGCTTCAAGATAGGCAATGGCAGAAGCATAGGAATTGCCCTGTAATGCTAAAAAGTCTGCTTTATTTGCTAAAACATCAGGATGATTCGGATATAAAAGACTTGCTTCGTTTGCCGTTTGAAATGCTTTTTCTTTATCTCCTAACGAGTAGTATATCTGGCTTAGTTCAACCCATGCATAAGGATGAACTTTGGAATCAGGGAAGAAAACCAATAAGTCCTGCAAAGTTGTTTTTGCTTCCTCTAACCTTTGGAGTGCTTTATATGTTTTTGCTAACAATAAATACGCCTCATCGTTATACTGAAATTGCCGAATATGACTTAATTTTGTTTCTAATTGAATTAACGCTTGTTCATATCTTCCCTGTTTGTATGCCATCTCAGATATACGAAGTATTGCCCGAGCCCCTATTTCTGTATCGGGAGCCGTATCTGCAATTCGAATGTATAGTGTCCGTGCGTCTTCCATTAATCCTGTTAAACGATAAGATTCTGCTATATTAAACCTTGCTTCTAATGCGTAAGGAGAAGAAGGAAACTCTTTTATCAATTGTTGTCCCCACTGTGCTGATTTAACAGTATTGTTCATCTGTAATTCAAGACGACTCAATGCAAACAGAGCCTCATCTCGTCCTTCAAATTGAGGGTAAGATTGAACGACTCGTTCGTAGGCTTCTATAGCGGGATATGGAAAATTATCAGCCTCATGAAGTTTCCCTTTCCAGAGGAATATGTATGGCGCCATCGGATGGTTAGGATTTTCTTTTGTCACGGTTTCCATATCGTCAATAAATTTTTGAAATTCTTTTGTTCCTGGGCTAATTCTTCCCAAGAGATATTTTGCCTTAATAAGAAGAAATTGAGCATCTGCTTTATCGGGGGAATCCTGAGGATTGTTTTTCAAAGCCCTTTCCAATACATAGATTGCGTTTAAATATTGTTTGTCATCAATAAGTATCTTTGCATATTCTTTCGCTGTGGCAAGGTCTTTAATATATGTCGGTATTATTTCTTCTGAGGGAATTATACGATTCTTCATAAGATAAATATATGTCCATGTGCCACTAATCAGTCCCAATACTAAACTGATGGCAATAGGAACAAGAAATTTTTTAAAATCAATTTTCTTTTTAGAGACGGGTTTTGCAGTAGGTTGAACAGCTGCTTTGCTGGTAATCTGTTCTAATATTTCCTGTTTTTTCTTTTGTCTTTCTTTATCCTCTTTTCGTGCTAACTCAATTAATTCCTCGATTTCATCCTGACTAAGTAATGAGACTTCCGTTTCTTGCTTTTTAGGAGGAGCAACTACTTTTTGTGCTAAATCAGGAGGAATTTCTGTGGGTTGAGTATCTGTTGGAGATGTTGATGACTCTTGTTTAGCATTTTGAAATAGAGAATCTATAAAGGATTGGTCTAATATTTCATCAACCCCCTTTTCCTGATTAGATGCCGGAGAACTTCCAGTATTATCGGGAGAGTCCAGAGGATTAATTTCTTTATTTTTCTCTTCACCATTCATAGAGTAAAACTATATATTTTCTCCTGTGGTTTGTTATTAAACAACCGTATAAGGATATTATACAAAAATGGATATAGGTAATTAGTTGTTCAGAGACAACAATTTTAAATAGAATATAAATGATATTTCATAATGGTTTCATAAAATATAATTCAGGAATCATAATTTGGTGAAGTTACTTATTGTTGATGATGATGTAAGTTTCTCAAATCAGTTAAAGCATGCCTTAGAACAAAAAAACTACCAATGTTTTGTATTGAATTCTCCGGATCATGTAATAGATACAATAAAGAAAGAGGGAATTACCGTTGTATTGCTTGATGTCATGATGCCCCACACTTCGGGCTTTGAACTATGCCGACAAATTCGTATTAATAGAGAAGTATATAACACGGGGGTTATTTTCCTTTCGGCAATGAATGACCCAGAAGAATTAGAACATGGTTTTTCTCAAGGAGGAGATGACTATTTAGTAAAACCTATTTCATTATCGTTACTCTTATCCCGTCTGAATACTCTGGTATCCTCGATTGAAAATACTCCTTTAACGGATTCTTATACAGGACTTGGGAGTTTTCGTTTAATACGATTGGAATTACAAAGAACTATTTTGTTACACCAGGCATGTGGATTTGTTTATATAGAATTATCCGGTTTACCTTCTTTGCAATCTACCCTTTCTAATGTAGATATATTGAAAATAATCAACACTTTTGCAAGACATATAAAGACTGTTGCAAATGCTTATTTCGGAAAAGATTATCAATTAGGGCATATTGGGAATGGACATTTTATGAGTTTAGTCCCTCCTAAAAATATGGAAGTATTTCTGAAGGATTTGAAAAAATCATGGGAGGACTTATTACCTGAAATATATTCCAATCATAAATTATCAATGGAAATAATAAGAAATAAAAAAGAATCTTTACTTGGTCTTTACCTATGTGGTCTATTTTGTAATCCCAATTTAAAAATATCAGCAAAATCTGTTTTTGATTCATTGAGACAATTATACATGCAATGCAAATTGCAACCTAATAATGAGATACTCATTGACCGAAGGAATGCAAATTTTAAATGAAAAGGAAGGTAAAAGATGAATCTGCTTTTAAAAATAATTTTTTTTACAACTATTGCACTAACTATTGTCTGCGCAACAAATACACATGCAGATAGTAAAAAAAATTCAACATGTTGTTCTCTTAGCAGAGTAACCCCTCCGGAACCTTTATATCCTATACCCACTCCTCAACAGGTCAAATGGCAACAACTGGAGATGGGTATGTTTTGCCATTTTGGGATTAATACTTTTCACAATGAAGAATGGACAGATGGGACAAAACCTGCTGATAGTTTTAATCCGACGGATTTCAATCCCCAGCAGTGGGCAGATGTAGCCAAAAAAGTGGGTATGGGTTATTTAATAGTAACAGCCAAACATCATGATGGATTTGTTCTATATCCCACAATGCACACAGATTATTGTGTCCGTTTTTCTCCATGGGCGAATGGACAAGGAGATGTCATAAAAGGGGTGGCAGAAGCATGTAACAAAGCCGGTGTCCATTTCGGCTTTTATCTTTCTCCCTGGGACCGGCATGAACCTCGTTATAATGACAATAAGGCTTATGATGAATATTTTAAGAGCCTTCTTCGAGAGTTATTAACTAATTATGGACCTGTTTTTGAAGTGTGGTTTGATGGTGCGGGTACAAAAGGGCATGTTTATGATTGGGATGGTTATTATAAATTGATTAAAGAACTACAACCGGATGCTTTAATTGCTATTTGTGGACCTGATATTCGTTGGGTTGGAAATGAGGATGGATTAGCACCCGAAACCCTCTGGAATGTGCAGGAAAGAGAAGGTAAAAAAGTGTGGTATCCCGCGGAATGTGATGTTCCTATTCGAAAGGGACAATGGTTCTTTCATACAGACGGGGAGAATAGATTGTTGTCATTAAATCAATTATTACGGATTTATTATTATTCTGTAGGAAGGGGTGCGGTTCTTTTATTGAATGTATCTCCTGATCGTTCCGGTCATTTGCCAGAACCGGATGTGAAACGCCTTTTCGAGTGGCGTTCAGTTTTAGATGAAACTTTCAAAGTAAATCTTGCAGAAAAAGCAGATTGGGAAGCAAGTAATGTCCGTGGGAATGCTTCGGAGTATGCCCCTGAAATGTGCTTAAAAGAAAACGATGATAAATACTGGGCTACAGACGACAATCTTCGTACAGGATATGTTACATTAAAATTTTCTTCTCCCATTGTTTTTGACCGTGTAGTTATAAAAGAACAGATTCCATTGGGACAAAGGATTGAAGAACATTCGGTATGGGTTAAAAATAAAAAAGGTAAATGGGAAAAGGTAAGTTCTGCTACTACTATTGGCTATAAAAGAATCCATTGTATCCCCGAACAAAAGACCAAAGAGATAAAAATTCAAATAGACAAAGCCCTTGCTTGCCCAACTATAGATTATATAGGTATATATAATTCATCACCTCGTGACTTAAAATTTCCGAAAAAAAATAAATATTGATTTTTTTCTACTTTAATTATGGATAAACTGCCAAAAAGGGTATAAACATGTCATTGGTAGATATTTTAAAAAAGATTGTAAAGAATGAAGATTTATCCCGTGAAGATTATTACCATGCCCTTTCGGAGATAATGGAAGGAAATGTCTCGGAAATCTTGACAAGTTCCTTTTTAACTGCATTGTCCCTTCGTCCTTATCAAGGTGATGAATTGGCAGGGCTTTCAACAGCAATGCGGAAATTTGCTTTGCCTATAAGTGTAGATAAACATCCGATTATAGATACATGCGGAACAGGTGGCGACCGAAAAGGAACTTTCAATATTTCAACCACAACAGCATTAGTTTGTGCTGGTGCAAACATTTATGTGGCAAAGCATGGGAATCGAAGTGCGACCAGTTCTTGTGGGAGTGCGGATGTTCTGGAGTATCTGGGTGTTGTGATTGACCTTCCTCCGGACAAAGTAGCAAAGTGCGTTGAAGAAATAGGTATCGGCTTTTTATTTGCCCGAAGATTTCATCCTGCTATGAAGAATGTTGCAAAAATCCGTTCGGAATTGCCTTTCCCAACAGTATTTAATCTATTAGGTCCATTATCAAATCCAGTATCTATAGATGGACAGATAATAGGGGTTTTTGCTAAAGAACTATTAGAGCCGATTGCAAAAGCATTACAAAAGTCAGGAATTAAAAAAGGTTTTGTTGTTTGGGGGAATGATGGTGTTGATGAACTGAGTATTTCCGATAAAACAGATGTTGTAGAAATATCAGAAGATAATATCAAACATTATCAGGTTTCTCCGGAAGATTTTGGTTTGTCAAGGCACCCTATTGAAAATATTAAGGGAGGGACATTAGAAAAAAATGCAGAAATAGTTCGAAGTGTTTTGACTGGGGAAAAAACCCCGTATAGAGATGCTGTTTTATTGAATGCTATTTTTGGAATTTTAGTAAGTGGAAAAACATCCGATTGGAAAGAGGCAATTTGTATTGCAGAGCAAGCCATAGATTCCGGAAAAGCAATGAACAAATTAGAAACCTTAATCACATATTCTCGCCAATTCGCAAAAGAAGTCCTTTAATTGGTATATTTTATGTTATTTAGTAGTCCAAAATTTTATGCAAATTAAAGAAATACAGGAAAAACAAAGATAACAATGAATAGTCAAATATATGATGTTGCTATTATTGGAGCGGGATGTTGTGGTGCTTCTATTGCCCGTAAATTGTCTGCTTATGAAATATCAGTGGTTTTGTTAGAAAAATGTGTAGATGTCGGTTTTGGGGTTACGAAAGCCAATTCTGGAATTATACACGCAGGTTTCCATCATCCTATTACATCATTAAAAGCCCGCCTGGAGATTCGTGGAAATTTAATGTTCGACCAACTCCATTATGAATTGGGGTTTCCTTTTAAGAGGGTAGGCATTATAGTTGTAGCCTTTAGTGTTGAAGAAATGAAAACCATAGAACATTTATATTCCCAGGGTGTAGCAAATGGCGTTCCTCGAATGGAAATATGTGGAAGAGAACGGATTTTAAGTTTGGAACCTCAATTAAATTCTGATGTCGTTGGCGGATTATATGCCCCTACGGGCGGAATTATTGAGCCATACCGTTATGTATTTGCCTTAGTAGAATCAGCACAAAAAAATGGGGTGGAGGTAAAAACACAATTTACAGTAGAACAGGGGATACGAGAGAAGGATTATTGGATAGTTAAATCAAAAGAAGGGGAAACTATTAAAGCGAGATATGTGGTAAATTCTGCAGGGCTATTTGCCGATGAAGTCTCAAAATCATTTGATGCAGAACTTTTTGAAATTATCCCAAGAAAAGGCGAAGAATTTTTATTACAACGGAACGCAAAAGGTTTGCCCAATCATGTAATTTTCCCTGTTCCTGGTGCCCATACAAAAGGGATATTAGTTATTCCCACAGTTGAAGGTACATTGATGGTAGGTCCTACCGCTATAGAAACAGATGATAAATATGATGTGGAAACAACATCGCAAAATTTAGAAACCGTTTTTATGCAGGCAACTTATATGGTTCCTGCAATTTCGCGAAGGGAGATTATTACCTCTTTTGCCGGTTTAAGGCCTACAATGAAAGGCAATGATTTTTATATAGAACCTTCCAAGAAACAACCGCACTTTATTCAAGTAGCAGGAATTCAGTCTCCGGGATTAACGGCTTCTCCTGCTATAGGGGACTATGTGAAAGATATACTCAAGCAAGAGGGATTGCAACTAATCGAGAAAAAAGATTTTGACCCATTTTTACCTCATCCCATTAAGGTGCGCGAGTTAAGCTTTGAAGAATTAGAAAAGGTTGTAGAAAAAGACCCTAAATATGGGCATATTGTTTGCCGATGTGAGAGTGTTTCCGAAGCAGAAATTGTAGAAGCAATTTCAAAGGGACATGCGACCCTTGATGGAATAAAATTTTATACCCGAGCCGGTATGGGACGATGCCAGGGGGCTTTTTGCACCTATAAGATATTAAAGATAATTTCACGAGAGACAGGTATGCCTGTAGAAAAAATTACAAAACGGGGAGATAACAGTTGGATAATATCCCAACGACTGCAAGCCCTTGCAGATGAAAAAGCAGAGAGATAGGAGTTTTTTATGCAAGAACGAAACTACGATGTTTTGGTAATAGGTGCAGGTGCCGCAGGAATGGCTGCTGCATTAAAGGTGGCAGAAGAGGGTTTGAAAACCGCCATTGTTGATCGAGAACCTTTTTTAGGTGGTATCTTACCCCAGTGTATCCATAACGGTTTTGGAGTACATTTATTTAAGGAAGAACTTACAGGACCTGAATTTGCCGAACGATTTATTCAAGATGTTGTTAAATCAGACATAGATATTTATCTGAATACGACCGCTACAAGTATGGCGGTTCATCAACCTGTAAAGCAAGTAAATCTGTGTAGTAGTGAACACGGTGTTTTTAGGATTAATGCGAGGGCTATAGTCCTTGCAATGGGTTGTAGAGAACGAAATCGAGGTAATTTAGGTATCCCAGGAACAAGGCCTGCTGGAATATTTACTGCGGGTTTGGCTCAACGATTAATTAATATAGATGGCTACATGCCTGGTAAGCGGGTGGTCATAGTAGGGTCTGGAGATATTGGTTTGATTATGGCTCGTAGACTGACATGGACAGGGGCAGAAGTCCTTGCCGTGGTTGAAATATTGCCTTATCCATCCGGTATTACAAGAAATATTGTTCAGTGTTTGAATGATTTTAACATTCCTTTATACTTAAGCCATATTATCACGAAGATTGAAGGCAAGGAGAGGGTAGAAGCAGTGGAAATAACCCCTCTGGAAAATGGTGCTCCTAATTATACAAAGACCTTTAAAGTGGAATGTGATACACTCCTATTTTCTGTGGGACTTATTCCTGAAAATGAATTGACACAATCTGCCGGTATTAAAATTAATCCTGAAACAGGAGGTCCTTTAGTAGACACAAGATTGATGACTTCTGCGGAAGGTGTCTTTGCATGTGGCAATGTCCTGCATGTCCATGACCTTGTTGATTGGGTTTCCGATGAGGCACAGAGATGTGGAAAGGAATTGATAAACTTCTTGCAGGGGAAAACAGAAAAAATTGAGCAGGGGAAGGTTATTGCAGGTGCAAATCTGAAATATGTTCTCCCAAATAGGTATAGATTAGGGGAGAAAAACCGATTTTCTATGCGTTCCCTGATTGTTCGTGATAAAGCAACATTGGTTGTTCGGCAAGGAGAAAAAACAATCCGTCAATTTACATTGAGGCATGTAAAACCAGCGGAAATGTTCCATGTGGAATTGAAGCAAGAAGACTTAAATGATTTAGTTTCTAATGGAGAATTATTGCCCATAGAATTTTCACTTAGTTAACGGGATAAAACTATGGAAAAAGAAGTGATTTGTTTAAGTTGTCCAAACGGTTGTCACATTACGGTTCAAGAAACTTCTCCGGGAGAATTCCAGTTTCAGGGTGCAAAATGTGAACGGGGCGAGGTATATGCTTATGAAGAAATAACAGACCCAAAACGAGTTGTTACTGCAGTAGTTCAAACCGACTCAGAAGAAATGCCGTATATCCCTGTCAAAACAGATAAACCGATACCCAAAAGATATATCAATCCATTATTAGTTCAATTGTATAAACAGAAAATCTCTCTTCCTGCAAAATGCGGTCAAGTAATAATTCAAAATTATATGGAAACAGGGGTTAATGTTGTAATTACACGGACTTTTCCTCTTGATTTAGGGAAATAGGTGAGATACCATTTTGTTGTAAAACTGATTCTATATCACTTTCAGTGATTGCCTCTTCAAATTTTTTGATAAGTTTTCCCTCTGAATTGTAAATAATCGTAATGGGTAAAGCACCACTTATTTCTGTTTTTAAAACTTTTTCAAGTTCTTCAGGTCTTCCTTCTTCTAATAAATATACGGGGCAGGGGAGAGTATTCTTTTTTAAGAATGGCTTTAAAACCTTCTCTTTTATTTCTTTTCCCTCTATGTTTATTAAATACAAATGAACTTTTTCTTTGGAATATTTTTTGTAAATATTTCCAAAATGAGGGAGTTCTGCAACACAGGGAGGACACCATGTAGCCCATAAGTTGATAATTACGAGCCCCGGTTTCTTTTCAGAAATCAAGGTTTCAATTTGGGTTAGTTTAATATCATGAATAACAGGCTCTTTTTCAGGTTGTTTTTCTGCCGATGAATGAAAAAAAGCAAATGTTATTACAAATAAAATAACAAAAAGAACAAAAAGAGAAGCACTACATCTGTAATAATTATTTATCATAAAATAAAATTTTTCTAAACAATATTAATTTTTTGGAACTCTCTTTATAGTGCAACCCCATGCTTTTGTTTCTGTCTTTTCTATCGGTTTGCCTGCTAATAAAGCTTCGATGGCATTTTCAGTATATTTTTCTGTTGGTTGCCCATCCGGTCCTTTACGGTCGTCAAACGCTCCATGGTAAGCTATCTTTCCATCCTTATCCACAATAAAAATTTCGGGTGTTACTTTTGCATCTACTTTATCAGCATATTTGTTTTCAACATCCTTCAAAATAGGATATGGTTTTTTTGTTTCAAGAGCGTATTTTTTTATATCTTCGGGTTGTGTTTTAAAGTGAGAATCAATACCAATAAAAACAACACCTTTTGTGCTGTATTTTGCATGCAGTTTCGTTAAATCCGGGTCTGCTCCTCGAGAATAGGGGCATTCTTGAGAGCAAAACTCGATGACAACAATTTTCCCTTTGTATTGTGATAATGAATGTTCTTTACCATCATAATCTTTTAGATTGAAATCAGGCATGGGATCGCCAATATTTAAGGCTTTTACCTGGTAAGATAGCCCGAATACCACACAGATAAGCATGCATGTTGAAATTAGGATTCTTGATTTTTTTGTTACATTAGTCTTTGTCATATACATATCTCCTATTGTTTATTCTTTTATTTTACCAAAACATTGGTTGTTTATTGAATATTTCTCAATTAAAAACTTATTATTTTGGAAACTTATAATTATTTATTGTATAATATCGTTTCATATCCCTAAGGAAATAAAAATTTCCCTTGTTTGATTATTTTTTTAAAGTGTGATACAATTTTCAAAACGAGCCCTATCTGATTAAGGATTACACCATTGGATATACTAAAAATAAGAATAATGGACATATCAGATAAGGGTTATCAGATTGATGAAATTATTAAGGTTGTAGAATTACAGCCTGTTGATGTAGAAGCACTTCCCATAGAAACAATACATTTACAAGGGATAATAAAGAAAACAGGGAAAAACTTTTTATTTCAAGGTAAAATATCAGGATACTATAATCATACATGTGATCGTTGTCTTGATGATATGCAATATAAATTAGATAAAGAAATGGTATGGTTATTTGAACGAGGACAAGCGAATATATTTTTAAATTCTGTGGATGAAAGCGACCGTCATGGTGAGAGTAAACACAGGAAAGATAAAGAAGAATTTGATGAATTAGCAGAAAAAAGAATATTTCAAGGAGATGAAATAGATTTGACACCTTATATTTGGGAAGAATTGGTATTAGATACGCCTTATAAATTTTTATGTAGTGAAACATGTGCAGGTTTGTGTCCTGTATGTGGTACAAATTTAAATCACGAGACATGTTCATGTAATATCAATCGTGAAGAGGAAAAAGCACAACTTTCAAATACAAAATTGTCCGAATTACTTCAAGGAATAAACCTTAACTTAAAGGAGGAGTAAAAAAGTGCCTGTCCCAAAACGAAGAACTGGAAAAGCCAAGAAAAATATGAGAAGGTCTCATCATGCTTTAACAAAACCGAATTTGGTTGAATGTCCACATTGCAGTGAGAAAATCCTTCCTCATCGGGTTTGTCCCAAATGTGGGTATTATAAAAATCGCCTGGTATTAAATCTTGAAGAAGAATAATAACTTAAAACTTTAACTTGGAGAAAAAACATGCGCATCGCTTTAGATGCGATGGGTTCTGATGGTGCTCCTGCTATAGAAGTGCAAGGGGCTGTGGAAGCAAGTTTAGACCAGAATTGCGACATTGTCCTCGTTGGTAATGAAGAGATACTGAAAAAAGAGTTAGAAAAATATCCCAAAAAGGGAAATATAGAGATAATCCACACCCCGGAATATATTTCTATGCAAGACCAACCTGTGCTTGCCCTTCGCCAGAAGAAGGAGAGTAGCCTTCTGGTTGCTTTACGAAAATTAAAAGCAGGGGAGGTAGATGCGGTCGTAAGTGCAGGGAATACAGGTGCTGTGATGGTAGGTTCTCGAATTATACTGGGAATTATGCAAGGTATATCTCGACCTGCATTAGCTCAGGCACTACCAACGATTGGCGGGAAAGTTGTTCTGCTGGATTTAGGTGCTAATGTAGACTGTCAGGTTCGACATCTCTGTGATTTTGCCTTGATGGGTATTGCCTATTCTCATTATGCTTTAGGTGTCGAAAATCCCCGACTTGGGTTGATTAATATTGGCGAGGAAATGGTAAAAGGTAGTAGTGTTTTAAAACAAACATTTCAAATCCTAAGTAAAATCGAAGGCATTAAATTTGTAGGAAATATTGAACCGAATGGTGTTTTTGGAGGAGAAGCGGATGTAGTTGTTTGCGACGGTTTTGTGGGAAATATTATTTTAAAAACAGCGGAATCCGTTGCAAAATTCGTGGGTAATTTTATGAAAGAACAACTATTGAAAACCTCTATGAACCGTTTAGGTGCTGTATTAGCAAGAAGTGCTCTCCAAGAGTTAAAGAAAACTGTAAACCCAAATGAATATCCGGGGGCTCCTTTGTTAGGTGTTCAGGGAATTGTTATTGCTCTACATGGTGCCTCTACATCGTTAGGAATTGCTAACGGTATTCGTGGGGCAGTTAAGGCAGTAGAATCAGATTTATTGGGACATATTGCAGATAATATAGGAAAGTTTTCATGTAAAGAAATTACAGAGATAGAAGAAGAAAAAGATCAAAAGAATATGGATAATACAACTAATGAAGGCAAAGAGCCAATAGATGTAATATAAGTTTTTAGGAGTATTTAGATGGACGGACATGAAACAATTACCAAAATTTTGGAATGTGAATGTGGTGCTAAAATATTACCTAAAGTTGAACAAAATGAAATGAGAGGAACCTGTCCCCGTTGTGGAAAAATTCTATCAGTACGAATAGAAAGACCCGAAGGTGGATATTTATCTGCAAAAGATTCACCTGCTCCTAAAGAAGAAATTCCCAAAACTGTAGTAAAGATCCCATTACCTGATGATGGCTTCGAAACTACAGGCAGAAGCAATCTAACCTTTTCATCGGATATTAAAATTCGTTCAAGAGAAGCCGCCACATTAGTAAGTAGGGGAAAGATTGTAGAGGCAGTTGCCTTATACCGATGGATTTGTGAAGAGAACCCCGAACATCGTGATGCCTATTATGGTTTAGGATTTTGTTATTACAAATTAGGTGATTTGAACCGAAGTCGCTGGATGTTAGAAAAGGCTGTGGAATTAGAGCACCCCAATGCCGGTAAACTTTTATTAAAAGTTACCCAGAAATTGGAAGAAGAAGAAAAAGTTAAGAAAACAAGTGAAGAGATAAAACCAAAACAAACACACATAAAAGAGCCCGGAGAGTTTACTCTGGATGAATCCGAATGAAATAACTTCGAAGTTTAAACCTCTTGTTGATTATTTCCTCGAACTTGCAGTATTTGAATGGGGATTATCAGAGAATACACTAACAACATATCGGCGGAATTTGAATTCATATATCCTGTTTATTAGCGAGAAGAACATAGATGACCTGACAAAAATTAATTCGCATTTTATTTTAGAATATCTTTTAACTCTTCAAAAGAGAGGTATATCGGCTCGTTCTTTAGCACAACATCTTAGTTCATTAAGAGGATTTTATAAATTTCTTTATGATGAACAAATAATTGATAAAAATCCTATTGATGGATTGGATACACCTCGTTTATCCAAAAAATTACCTCATTTTTTAACTGAAGGTGAAATAGAACAAATATTCAAAGTTGCAGAAACTTCACCCCGAAATAAAGAAAGAGACCTTGCGATATTAGAACTTTTTTATTCTTGCGGTTTAAGGGTTAGTGAACTGACTCACATTACAATACATGATTTGTCTCTAAACGAAGGAATGTTGAGAGTGCGAGGTAAAGGGGATAAGGTTCGTATTGTTCCCATAGGAAACGCAGCCATTGAAACAGTACAGAATTGGCTGAGGATAAGAGAAACAGGCAAAGTAAAATCACCAGCCGTATTTCTATCCAAGACAGGCAAACCTATGAGTAGAATAACCCTATGGCGAATTATAAAACATTATGCAATGTTAGCAGGACTATCAGATAGAGTAACTCCGCATACTTTACGACATACCTTTGCAACCCATTTATTAAATAGGGGAGCCGACTTGCGTGTAGTTCAGGAACTTCTTGGACACTCCAATATTTCTACTACCCAAATTTATACCCATGTAAGTGTAGAACGAATTACACAAGCCCACAAAAATGCTCATCCTCGTGCATAATAAGTGGATTAACAACAAATAAAGAAAGGAAATTTGTATGAAGTATCGGAGAGCCTTTGTTCGGTTTATAATGTTTGCAGTATTGGGATTAACGATGGAAGTCATGTTCACAGGGATAAGTGGGCTAATATCATATAGAAATATAAGTATGAATGGACACTCTTCCCCTTGGATGATGATAGATTATGGATTATTAGGTATTATTACTCCATGGCTTAGGAATCCGTTAAAAGCTAAAAAGATTCCATTACCTTTCCGAGCCGTTGTTTACATGATAGGTATCTTTATTGTTGAATATGTATCGGGCATAATATTCCACAAAGTTTTAGGGTTGAGAATTTGGGACTATTCCAATTTGAGATGGAACTTACATGGGCAGATAACATTAATGTATATCCCGGCGTGGTATTCGCTCAGTTTAGGTGTAGAAAAATTATACGAATGGGTGGACAAATCAGCGTGGGCTATTCTTACGAAATCCCCAGAAGGTTATATCCCGGAATAGTTATTAATAAGACCCGATATTTTCAAGGATAATATATTTTTCTTCCTTCTTTACTGCTTTAGGGATACAGTTAGAAATATTGATTTGGGCACACCAGCGAATATCTTCGTGGAGACCTATCTGTCGGAGTTTTTCTGCATGCGGTGCAGTATTAAATAATTGCTCTATTCCTTCTGAGTCAATTCTTTTCTTCCAATATTCATAATCGCTTTTCCCGTGTTCTATTTGAGCATCTAATAAACTAATGATATAACTTCCAGCAACCCAATCTTCCTGAGCAGAAAAATTTGTATCATCAAACAAACCTGCGGGGACAATAACAAAATCTTTATTCTGCTTTTTTAGAAAATTAATTACTGCTTTTGCATTAATAGTTGTAGCCATAATTAGAAAAGGAATATCTTCGTTATATCCTGCAATAAGGAGGCGTGCTCCCGTAGTAGTGGTAAAGACAACTTCCTTTCCCCGTGCATTTGTAGTTTCCCGTGGACTATTTCCATAATCAAAACCAGCAGGAGGCAATCCATTTCGTTCCCCATATAATAATGCGTTTGGATACGGATCTCTTAATTGGAGAGCATGTTCCACCTCATCTGTAACTATAATTCTTTTGGCTCCAGAATGAAGCAACATGATAGCAGTAGCACTTGCTCTTAATGCATCTACAACAACAATACCCAAATGATTTGTTTTTCCAAAAATACAACCTTCTTTACCTTGTATTAAATGTGCAAGCATATTTCAACCTTTATTTATCAGATTTTTCTAAAAATTTTTAAAATAATTTGCTTTGCAATTTGATTTTTGAGTTTAAATTGTATATCTTAATATATCAATGAAAATATGGTATTCACAACGCACTGCCTGTTGTAGTGCTGAGTGAGCCAGATAAAAACAATGGGGAGTAACCCACTGGAGGAACAATTATGGCATTTAAAAAAGCAAAAAAAGAAGATAAGCCAATGACCAAAGCCCAAATTATCAGCACACTTGCTGAAGCGACAGGGCTAACCAAGAAGAACATTAATGAAGTTCTTCAAAGTTTAGTAGAATTAGCTTATGCACAAGCACCAGCCAGTTTTGTCATCCCTGGCTTAGGCAAACTGGTAGTTGTAGACCGCAAAGCCCGTATTCAAATCAATCCGCAGACCAAAGAAAAAATGAAGGTCCCTGCAAAGAAAGTTTTGAAGTTCCGTATTGCAAAAGCGGCAAAAGATGCAGTTTTGGGTGCAAAGAAGTAAGTAGTATTGTAGTGTAAATAACATACTGTTACTGCGGTCTGCAAAGACCGCAGTACTTTTTTTGTGGGAATAAATATTTCTAATATATGGTATAATCTTATAGTAGTAAATTTAATTATAAACATCTGTGGTTCGAGATTATGAAAAGAAAAGAAGGTATTTCATGGGGTAATAATAGGCTTTTAATACTACTGTCTTTGATAGTAATGTTAGTGATTGTTAATGCAGAAGGAGATGTGGTCCATGTAGCTACTTTTCCTGAAGCGGGAGGAATTAAAATTCAAATTAACTTGACTTCTGACCCTGAAATTAAAAAAGAAACCATAGATGGCAATACCTTTACCCGTATTAAAATTCCCGAAATGGGGACATCGGGTTCTATAGGCGAGCCAGAATTGCCTGCATGGAGAAGGTATATAGAAGTTCCTCCTAATGCGACGGATGTATCTTTAACCTATAATAAACAAACGATCTCTGAAGAGTTAGAAATTCAGTATCCTCTATATCCTGTTCAACCTCCATGGGAAAAAAAAGAAGGGGTTCAAAGACCTAAACTCACAATAAATGATGATGTATACAATTCAAATGAAAAGCATGGAGAAAATCTTGCAGAGATAGCACAATATGGAAATGTTCGTGGAAAAAATCTTTATCAAATAACCTACTATCCTGTAAGTTATGACCCCTTAAATTCAAAAATTTCCATCACTAAAAATCTCTTATTAGATATTCGTTGGAATATTCCGAAAACCGCTTTGTCTCGTGATAGTAAATATTTTTCAAAATATATTGATGATTTATGGAACCCATATATTTTAAATTCCTCGTTATTTAACGAAAAAGCAAAAAGTATAGGCTATAACATTCCTGTGGGAATGCTTGTTATCGTTGCTGCGCCTTTTATGGGGAATAGTAAACTTAATGAATGGGTTCAGTGGAAGACACAAAGAGGTTTTATCGTAACAGTAGAGAATGTAGCAAATATAGGGACAAATTCTACAGCGATTAGAAATTATATAAAACAAGCGTATAATAATTGGGAAGTTCCGCCTACATTTGTGGTTTTGGTAGGAGACCCTTACTATATTCAGGCTCCTGCAGGTTATGCGTCTAATAATCCCATCACAGATTTATATTATTCCATTGTAGATGGAGAGGAATATTATACCCCGGATTTATGGGTAGGCAGGATTAGTGTATCAAGTTCAACTCAATTACAGAATGCTTTAAATAAAATTCTTAAATATGAAAAGGCACAATGGACCCTTACAGAACCATGGTATATAAAAGCTTCTTTTTTAACAGGTTCGGATAATTATGACACTACAGAAGGAACGCACAATTATGTGATTTCAAATTATTTTGAACCAGCAGAATTTGTTTCTCAAAAATTATATACCGTAACTTATGGAGCGACAAGTTCTGATGTAATTTCTGCGATTAATTCCGGGCGGGGATGGGTAGTATATTCCGGTCACGGCTCTGATGTCAGTTGGGCAGACGGTCCCCCTATATCGCAAAGTGATGTTAATTCTTTAACTAATGCAGTATACCCCTGGATACTTAGTTTCGCATGCGATACAGGGCAATATGCCAAACCCGAATGCTTCGGAGAAACCTGGCAAAGAGCGTCAGCAGGTGGGGTCGGCTTTTTAGGTAGTTCTGTGACTTCCTATTGGGATGAAGATGATATGTTCGAGAAATTTATTATAGAAAGTTTCTTTTCATTGAAGAAAACATGGACAGCCGGAATGATACTTAATGGAAAATTAAAATTTTTCAATTATTATGGGGATACAAATACAACAAAACGATATTTTGAGATGTATAACCTTTTAGGTGACCCTTCTACGGAAATATGGATGGGAATATTACAAAACCCATATATTACCCATGGCTCAGGTGTAGACCCGAATGGTTTGCCTTTATCCGTTTATATTGAGTGGGAGAATGCAGTTATATCCATTTCTAATTCCAATACATTATTAGGTGCTGCCCGTTCTAATTTTGGTAGCAATCTTGTTTCCTTTTCTCCCCCGGGGATTGTTCCTTTAGTTAAATTGACTATTACAGGAAACCCCATAGTGCCCTATCAAGTAGATTTGCCTGTGGTAGTAGGTGCAGATGGCAGTATACAATGGGATAAAACAATTTATAATGGTTCCTCATTAGCGACTCTTGTCCTGGCAGATGCAAATCTATCCGGACAGGGAGAAATTTCTATTCCGGTTAGATCGGGTAGTGGAGATAATGAACAAATAATATTGACCGAAACTCAGGTTTCTGGATTTTTCGAGGGAACCATTCAACTAACAACCTTATCAACAGAAAGTAATGATGGACTTCTTTCTGTAATTCATAATGGTTTAATTACAGCAGAGTATTATGATGAGTTTACGGGATCGGGTTCCCCTCAAACAATAACAGCCGAATCTACAACGGATATTTATCCCCCCCAATTACTCCAGTTATCAGTAGTGCCAGATATAAAAAATGTGGATGTTCAATTGGAGACTGATGAAATTTGTTCTGCCCGTTTTGAATATGGAAGTCAATGCACGATTCCCTTTGAGAAATATGAAAATTCTCTTGCTATGGATACAAATCACAAATTTTTAATTGCGGGATTAATTGCGGATACAGAATATACATATAGGATTGTATTAACGGATATTGCAGGAAACGAATATTCGACAGATTGTAGCACTTTTACTACGCTACATCAGCCAGATTATTTTACTTATTACTATACTTCAAATATTGTGGACACAGTTCCATTGTCCAATCACCGAATTATATTTGTTCCCGATAACTCTTCGGATAGGTATCATGCATGCTTGCAAAGTATAAATGAATTTCCAAAAGCTACAACAAACGCAACACCTATTACTATTGGGGATGATGCCTTTGCCCTGATTGAGTTCCCATTAGAAACTTATGTCTATCTATACGGGGTGCAATATTCTCAATGTTATGTGGGAAGTAATGGTTATGTTACCTTTACGCAGGGTAATGATGATTATGCAGAGTCATTAGAAAGACATTTTGCTATCCCAAGAATATCGCTAATGTTTGATGATTTAGACCCATCTAAAGCAGGTTCTATTTCATATCAGTTCGATACGGATGCCTTTATTGTTACTTTCTCCAAAGTTTCAAGATATGGTTCCGGTGAAGCCAATGTCCAATTAGAAATGTTTTATGATGGAACAATTTCTATCACATGGCTTAATTGTGTTTCCTCAGGTTTTATTGCAGGATTATCCAATGGTGGAGGAATCCCGCCAAATTTTGAATTGTCGGACTTTCTAAGTTATAAAGAGTGCATACCACAAGAAGGAATTTTAGAAGGGGATTATGAAGGTATTAGCGAAGGTGAGGGGGTTGCAGAGGGCGAGGGAATTACAGAAGGAAATATAGAAGGTGTTATGGAGGGAGAAGGAATAATAGAAGGTATCGTAGAAGGAGACAATGAAGGTAATGTAGATGGTGAGGGGAACATTGAAGGAACTCTCGAAGGTGAATATATTTTCTTCCATAGTTCGGATATAAATAGAAACGGTATAATTGATTTAGATGAACTATTGAGAATAATCCAATTATTTAATTCGGGAGGTTATCACTGTAATATCAATTCAAAAATTGAAGATGGCTATCTTCCAGGTTATGGTGAAAACCATGAATGCCAAGCGCATTCCAGCGATTATAATCCTCAGGATTGGGTCATTTCTTTCTCTGAATTAATTCGAGCAATACAAATATTTAATATCAGGAGATATTATCCTTGTCCGGGTGAAAGTGAGGATAGTTTTTGCTTTTAATAAAAATATAAAAAATCTTATGGGACAGTGGTTTGATTAATAGACACAAAATATCTTAAATTAATAGTGAAAATATAAATAAATCCTTTTATATAAAATTGTATGCTTAATAAAGAAAAAATTTTTTATACCCGTGAAATTTCTGTTCTTTCATTTAATGAACGCGTTTTACAAGAAGCGGAAGATGAACGAAATCCATTATTAGAACGATTAAAATTTTTAGGTATCTTTTCTTCCAATATGGATGAATTTTTTAAGGTTCGGGTTGCCAGTGTTCAAAGACGCCTTGAATTAGGGGAGCAAAAGATGGTGTATCTTTTAGAAGCCATCGGAGAATTTTCACGCGAATTAGATGAACGATTTCGCCAGGCGTATGAAACTATTACAAAAGAATTAGAAAATTATGGTATTCGAATATTAACACAAGAAGATTTATACGAGTTATCACCATCCGAATATCAGTGGCTTTCGGATTATTTTAAAGAAAATATCCTTCATACACTTGTTCCCGTAATTTTAGAGGATAAAATCCCTCTACCCCCATTAACCGATGGTGCGTTATATTTCGCAATACAAATGAATATGCGGGACAAGAAAAAGTATGCGGTTTTAGAAATTCCCGCTTCTCTTCCTCGTTTTGTAGAATTACCCAGTGGTAATATTGCATATATTGACGATGTAATTCGCCTTTTCCTTACAGATGTTCTGTATATATTTCCCTTTGATGATATCGAGGCTTATGAATTTAAAGTGTCAAGAGATGCGGAGTTGGATATTGATAATGATTTCTCAGAGGGGTATGTTCGGAAAATGAGGAAAGTTTTAGAACAACGAAAAGGAGGTCGCCCTACCCGTTTTCACTATGATGAGAACATGCCAAAAAAACTATGTAAGAAATTACTAAAAGAATTGAAAATCACAGAGGAAGATACAGTAATAGCAGGGGGACGCTATCACAATATGAAAGATTTGATGAACTTCCCTGCCAAAAGAAAAGACTTGTTGTTTGAACCTTTACCTCCCGTGAAACACCCTATTTTAGATGGTCCTCTTACTCCTGTTTTAGATATAGTAGAAAAACAGGATATCTTGCTTACATATCCTTATCAGTCATTTGACCATGTTATACGACTTATTCGCGAATCGGCTATTGACCCTAATGTCGAAGAAATCAAAATGACCATTTATCGTGTAGCAAGTCAATCAAAGATTGTCAATGCTCTTATCAATGCGGCTCGGAATGGAAAAAAAGTGTTTGCATCTATAGAACTTCAGGCACGATTTGACGAGCAACATAATATTCAGATAGCGGAACGCTTGTCAGAAGCAGGGGTTCGTGTGGCTTATGGTGTTCCTCCTATGAAGGTGCATGCTAAATTTCTTTTAATTAAAAAGAAAAACAAGAGTTTTGTAGGACTCTCCACAGGAAACTTCCATGAAAAGACTGCCCGTCAATATGTGGATAGTATTTTATTAACTTCCAACCCATCTATTACAGAAGAAGTGGAAGAGGTATTTAAACTTTTAGACCGAAGTTCCGGTTTACCTCCGTTAACCCCACCTGATTTTGAGTATCTGGGGATTTCCCCTTTCTCACTAAGAAAATCATTGAATAAATTGATTAACCGTGAAAAAGAAAAAGGTGCTAACGGGTATATTTTCCTGAAGGTAAATCATCTGACAGATACCCGAATTGTAAAGAAATTAAAAGAGTCTGCCGATGCAGGTGTTAAAATTGATTTAGTTGTTCGAACAACTTATGCAATGCCCCCACATCCTAATATTTCTGCCATTTCTATTTTAGACCGATTTTTAGAGCATCAGAGAATATATCTTTTTGGAAAAGGGGAACAAACAACTATTTATATGGCTTCTGCTGATTTGATGGAACGCAATCTTGATTACCGTGTTGAATGTGCTTTTCCAATTATTTCCCCAGAACTAAAACAACAAGTTATGGATATAATTTCCTTCCAAATCCAGGACAACTTTAAGGCTCGAGTTCTGGATGAACGGCAGACGAATCGCTATGTAGAGCATGGAAAGGGAACTATTCGTGCCCAGTATGCTACATACGATTATTTTAAGCAATCTGCCAGTGTGCTAAATGGTGGTATTTAAAAAGAATTCCAATGTAAAACTTCATTTAAACTTCTTTTATGTGGTGATGGGATAGAAGCAGGATAACCTATAGCAACTAAACTGACCAGACGGTATGTTTCAGGCACATTAAGCAGTTTTAAAATGGAAGCACAGTATGGTTTTTTATCTCCTGCTACCCAACAAGATCCCAGACCTAAAGCACAAGCAGACACGAGAATATTTTGTGTCGCAGCAGAACCGTCTTCAATGTAATATTTTGTGTCTTTGCATACAACCGCTATACATGCACCTGCTTCGCTGATGAATTTTCCATTATCGGTTTGTTCGGCTACCTTTCTTTTTAATTCCTTGTCCACAATTACGATAAACTCCCAGGGTTGTTCATTTCTTGCTGTGGCAGATAATCTTCCACAGTCCACAATAGTTTCCAACAATTCCTTCGGCACTTCTTTATCCAGATATTTTCGCACGGAGCGACGCGTTCTGATAGCCTCAATAGCATCCATATTTTACCTCCTTTGATGACAAATGTGATTCATGAAAGAAATATTATAACGGGGCATCCTGCAAAATATCTAAACTTGTGCTTGTGCCAATACGATTAGCCCCTGCTTCTATCATAGCCACCGCTTCCCCATAGGTTCGAATGCCTCCTGCTGCCTTAACACCTAAAAACTTACCCACTGCTTTTCGCAATAATTGCACATCTTCCACTGTTGCCCCTTGGGTTCCATATCCGGTAGAAGTTTTTACAAACTTTGCTCCTGTCCGTATTGCCATTTCACATACTGCAACTTTTTCATCATTACTCAAATAACTTGTCTCTAAAATAACTTTTACAGGAATATTACCTGCGGTTTTAACTACGATAGCAATTTCCTTTTCAACATAGGCAGTATACCCTGATTTTAAAGCACCGATGTTAATCACCATATCAATTTCTTGAGCCCCATTTTTAATGGCTTCTGCAGTCTCCGCAACCTTAATATGAGCAGTTGTTGCACCTAAAGGGAAACCAACACATACATCTACTTTAACAGGGGTATCTTTGAGTAATTGGGCACACAACTTTGTCCATGTTGGGTTAACACTCACCGCATAAAAATTGTTTTCTTTTGCTTCCTGACATAGTATTCTTATGTCATCCTCACTCGCATAAGGACGAAGAAGGGTATGGTCAATCATTCTTGCTAATTCTTGTCGTTTAATATCCATAAGATATCTACCCTCAAACAATATTATAATCTTAAAATGCTAAAACCTCCACTAATTTCAAAAACAGACCCCGTAGCATAGTCAAAATTTCCTTCTGCAATAGATTTAACACAATTGGCTACATCTTCTGGCGTTCCCCATCGTTTTTGAAGTAATAACCCTTGTTGTATCAAGGCGTCATACTTTGAACGAACGGGTTCCGTCATGTCCGTCATAATTATTCCGGGGCGTATTTCAAATACAGGTATATTATACTCTGCAAGTCGGACAGCATAAAGTTGGGAAGTCATGCTTAAACCTGCTTTGCTAATACAATACTCAGCTCGGTTAGGTGACGCGGTTATCGCTGAAATACTGGTTATAAAGATAATGCGAGGTTTGTAGTCTTTTTTTATATCCTTTTGTATAGAAGCAACCATTCGTTGAGCAATCTTTTGAGTAAAGAAGAAAACACCTTTCAAATTTGTATTTAGAACCTTGTCATAACTTTCTATAGAACACTCCAGAATATCAGAACGCTTATCAGGTGCTATTCCTGCGTTATTTACAAGAAGGTCTATTTCAGGTAATGCTGGAAAATGATTAGAGAACCATACTTCCTGGTCTTTTAAATCCCCGATGTCAAGGGAAAATGCTAAACATTGCACAGGATAGTTTTTTTCTATTTCCTCTTTTAGAAGTCGAAGCCCATTCGGATTTCTTGCTATGGCTATTATGTTATAACCTTGTTTTGCTAATGTTAAAACAATTCCTTTGCCAATCCCTCTGCTGGCACCTGTAACGAGAGCAGTAAGATTTTTCATATATGATGTGCCCTTATTTTATTTTATACTTCGTTCTGAACCATTTGTTCTAATGTCTGTGGTTTTCTTATCCATTCAAACTCAAAAGGTGCTATTCGTAATAATTCTCCACATTCGGGAAAAGAATTGTAGTTTTTACAAGATTGACTTGAACAATATGCCCCCGCTCCTTCTACCACTAAAACATCGCCTATTTTTGCTTCTAATAGTTCTCTCGGTCCAAGACTTTCAGGGTCTCCCTGTTGAGGTGTAAATATATCTCCACTCTCACAACAATGTCCTGAAACGATATACGAATATTTATTTCGTGGACTATCTTTCTCATGAGGGACAACGATAAGCGGATGTAATGCCCCATACATACTTGGACGAATATTTTCTGTCATACCCGAATCAATCTTTATAAACCGATACCCTGTAGGTCCTGTATCAACTACATCAATAATACTGCATAAAAGTGACCCTGCATTGGCAACAAGATATGTTCCGGGTTCTATCTCTAAGTGAAGTTGCCTACCATGTCTTTTTTCAAACTCAAAAAACGCGGGCAGTATTCTGTTCCCTATTTCTTGTAAATTGGCTGTTTTTTCATTGGACATGCGTGCTACCTTGTATCCTCCACCAAGACTAATCCTCCGAACATCAGGCATTTTTCCGGCTGTTTCTAAAGCCAAATGAGCACAACGAACCCAAACTTCTGGGTCTGACCCCGACCCTATATGTGTATGCATACCTGTGATTTTTAATCTGTATTCATTGGCTACCTCATATACACGATGGAGATATTCATGCCAGATACCGAAACTGGCGGAAGGTCCACCCACATTGGTTCGATTGGAAGAACCCGAACCTAATCCGGGATTAATTCGAACACTGATTTCTGTCCCCGGAAACATTTCACCATAGACTTTTAACTGCTGGAGGGAGCAGGCATTATACAGAACCCCTTGTTCTACCAACTCTTTTAAATTGTAGGGAATTTGTTGGGCTGTGATTTGAATATGTGATGGAGGAATACCTGCTTTAATGGCTCGTTCGGCTTCATAACCACTGCTTGCATCTATATGAAGTCCCCATGCATGAAATTTTTGTAAAATTTTGCGTGTTGGAAGTGCCTTCATTGCGAAACGAGCAGTAAAACCAAAGGCATGGGGGAATGCTAATACTTCCTGTGCCCTTTGCAACATGGTTTTTTCATCATAAATAAAAATAGGTGTGCCGTAATAATTTTTAACATGCAAAACTTCTTCTTCTGTTAAAAAGAACAAATGCTCCATTTACAATCCTTTCTTTTCAGTTGGGATACAGTATACAATTTCGATATTATTTAGATGATAAATAAAATAAATCAGAACAATAAGATTTTACAACGATGGCACATGAGAAAAAAATTTATGAATGTTCAGAATGTGGTTTTGAATCCCCAAAATGGCTTGGCAAATGTCCTCAATGTGAATCATGGAATCCTTTTTTAGAAAAAATTGCTAAAAATTATACAAAAAACAAACAAAAGAAGATAGACACTCAGCCTGTTTCTATTCTTGAAAAGAACCATCTTGACGAACAATCAAAAAGGATACCTACAAGGATAAAAGAATTTGACCGCGTTGTTGGAGGAGGGATTATTCAAGGGGCTGTAATATTGATCGGAGGAGAGCCCGGTATAGGAAAGTCTACATTAGTAATACAGGTGGCTGGTTTGTGGGCAAAAAATAATGGGAGTGTGTTATATGTGCATGGAGAAGAATCGTTTCATCAGGTAAAAGAACGGGCACAGAGGGTGAATGCACTCCATCAAAATTTATTTATGTTTTCATCAACAGATATGTCAGATATTCTTTCAAGTATAGACACAAATCAATATTCGTTAGTTATTATTGATTCCATTCAAAGTGTCAGCAATCCAGAGGTAGATTCCTTACCCGGGAGTATTACACAGGTTCGTGAATGCACTTATGAATTAGTCCAGAAAGCAAAACAACTAAATATTCCCATGATTATCATTGGACATATTACTAAAGAAGGATATATTGCCGGTCCTAAAGTTTTAGAACATATTGTGGATACGGTTCTTTATTTTGAAGGGGAAGGGAAACATTCCCTGAGAGTTTTACGGGCAATAAAAAACCGATTTGGTTCGACCCAAGAAATTGGTGTATTTGAAATGTGTAGTGAAGGATTAAAAGAAATAGCCGATCCCAGTGCTATTTTTTTACAAGAAAGGCCTGTCGGTGTAAGTGGCTCTATCGTGTTTCCTATGGTAGGAGGTTCTCGCCCTTTGCTGGTAGAAATTCAATCCTTAGTTGGAAAAAGTAGAATTCCGCAACCCCGTAGAGGTGTAATGGGTTTAAACAGTCAAAGAGTATCTTTATTAATCGCTATTCTTGAAAAAAAAGCAGGTATATTCCTTTCCGATAGAGATATTTTTGTCAATGTTGCTGGTGGAGTGTTTGTTGACGAAACTGCGGTTGACCTACCCGTCGTTATCTCTATGCTATCCAGTTTCTGGGATCTTCCTATTGCTTCGGATTGGGCTGCTTTTGGAGAGGTAGGTTTATCCGGGGAAATTCGCCGTGTAAATGGGGCAAGAATTCGACTTAATGAAATTGCAAAATTCGGTTTTAAAACCTGTATAATTCCAAGAATAGAACCTTCTGATATTCCTGACAAAGCAGAAAATTTGCAAATTATTTCCTTAGAAAATATAAAAGAATTAAATCAATTGTTTGAAAATCGGGAGAAATCTCATGAGTAATATTCCAGATACAGATGAACTATTTAAAAAAGCATTACAAATGGTTGCCCCGGGAAGTCGAATTCGGGAGGCTCTATCCGCAATTATTCAAAGCGGGATGGGTGCCTTGCTTTGTTTTGGCGAACCCCGTAAACTATCGCAACTTTCTGAGGGGGGAGTAGAATTAAATGAAGAATTGAAACCCCAGTTGATTTATGAACTGTCAAAAATGGATGGGGCTATTATCCTTAATGCAGATGGAACTGAGATCTTATATGCAAATCGTTTCTTAAAACCGAATGCGAAAATCCCTTCCGATGAAACAGGGACACGACATCGCGTAGCACAACGAATGGCTCAACAAGCACACTGTATCGTTGTAGCGGTATCTCAACGGCGGTCTTCGGTTACTATTTATGTCAATGATCGAAAACATGTTTTGGCTCCTTTACCTACCTTATTAAATCGAGCAATGCAGTCTTTGCAAACGATAGAAAGATTTTTAGTAACGATGAACCAGTCCCTTCAGGACTTAACCCTTCGAGAATTTCAAGATGTAGTAACGATTTATGATGTGTGTAGGACTATACAAAGAACTCAAGTCGTATTACGGCTTGCAGATGAATTACATCCTATTATTCTTGAATTGGGGACTGAAGGTAGACTAATTCAAATGCAACTCAAAGAATTGCTCATTCCACTTCCTGAGGCAGAATTGGTGTTAAAAGATTACTACCGTGAACGTCCCGGAATAGATTATAATACTCTTCTTGAAAAACTGCATACTCTAACACAGGATGAATTGCTTGATTTAAGTAATATAAGTCAAATATTAGGGTATGGTTCAAACCTTCGTTCTGTGGATACATATATAACTCCTCGTGGGTATCGGATTTTAACAATGACACACCGTTTACCATCAACATTAATTGAAAATTTAGTGGCAAAATTTGGTGGAATTAAACAAATACTTCACGCTTCCAAAGAGGATTTAATGGATGTAGAAGGGATTGGAGATGTCCTGGCAGAACGGATTCGGAGTAGTTTGAATTTATTACGCAGTCAAATGGGATTAGAATTCCGGAGGTAATATGGATAAACTTCATGAATGCCTTATAACTCTACATAATCTTGTAGCTCCCAATCATTACAGAATGGTTCTACAAAGCAAAGAAATTGCTACGCAATCATTACCCGGTCAATTCGTAATGTTAGAGGTTTCTCCGGGATACTACCCCTTTTTACGCAGACCCATGTCTATAGAACGGATTTTTTCGGATGGTGTCTCTATTCTTTACAAAGTATGTGGTGAAGGGACAAAAATTTTATCCACATTATCCACAGGCGAAAAAATTAATGTACAGGGTCCTTTAGGGAATTCGTTTCCTATTCCGAAAGAGTATTCACACTATCTCATTGTAGCAGGGGGTATAGGGGTAGCCCCTTTCCCTGCATTAGTGGAGGGAATACTTAAAGTTCGGGGTATTGCTCCAGAGATTATTTTGGCAGGGAAAGATTTCCATCATCTTTTGTGTGAAAAAGATTTTCGACAGATGGGATGCAAGATACACCTTGTAACTGAAGATGGAAGTGCCGGACATAAAGGGCTTGCAACAGATATTCTTGAAACACTTGATTTGCCAGACTCAACCATTGTATACACATGTGGTCCCCTACCAATGATTAAGAATGTCCATAAAATTTGTGAACAAAAAAAATGGCTCTGTTACGCCTCTTTAGAAGCAGAAATGGCTTGTGGAGAGGGGGTCTGTTTAGGATGTGTTATCCCGGCAAAGATGGAAATTGAAAATGAAATGATGGCTCGTGTATGTAGAGAAGGACCCGTGTTTGATACACAGGTAATTCTCTGGGATAAAATCGGAGAAAAATAAAATGGATATTAATCTTCAAGTATCTATAGGAAATCTTACATTAAAAAATCCTGTAACGGTGGCATCAGGGACCTTCGGGTACGGAGAAGAATATTCTGAATATTTCGATATATCTGAATTGGGAGCGGTGACTGTAAAAAGCCTTACTCTACAACCTCGGTTGGGCAATGTCCCTCCTCGTATTGTTGAAACCCCCGCTGGAATGTTAAACGCGATAGGGCTTCAGAATGTCGGAATAGAAACTTATTTGAAGAGTAAACTCCCATTTTTGCGTGAGAAAAAATGCACAATTATTGCCAATATTTATGGGACTTCTGTTGATGAATATGTTAAATTGGCAGAACTCCTTGAAAAAGAGGGTGGTGCTGATGCTATAGAAATGAATTTATCATGTCCCAATGTCCATGATGCTAAAAATAAATTCAAGTGTCCACTTATTGCTCAATCCCCAGAATGGGTAGAAAAATATACCCTTGCAGTCCGTTCAAGTGTGAAATTGCCTCTGATTGTTAAACTCTCCCCAAATATTACAGATATTACGGAACCTGCTTTATCAGCAGAGAGAGGCGGGGCAGATGCTATTTCTATTATCAACACCCTACTTGGAATGGCTATAAATCCAGAAACAAGAAAACCAAAGTTAAAAAATGTCGTAGGTGGTCTTAGCGGTCCTGCTATTCGTCCTGTTGCCTTAAAAATGGTATGGGATGTAAGTAGAACGGTGAAAATTCCTGTGATAGGGATGGGTGGAATTTGTACTGCTTCAGATGCATTGGAGTTTCTCATTGCAGGAGCAAGAATGGTTGCAATAGGTTCCTATTTATTCCGTGACCCATTGGCTCCCATTCGTATTATACAGGGTTTGCGAGAGTATTGCCTTAATAACGGTATAGATGATATTAACAAACTTATAGGTTCGGTGATTATTGAATAAGTAGAAAGTAGGTATATGTCAGAAAAAATTATTATAGGATTAGATATTAATACAATAGATGAGGTGGAAAAAATCCTTGAATTATGCCCAGACTGTGTGTGGTTTAAAGTAGGGAGCCAGTTGTTTACCCGATGTGGTCCTCAGGTGATTTCCTTGCTTAAAAGGAAAAATAAAAAAATTTTTCTTGATTTAAAATATCATGATATTCCAAATACAGTGAAAAATGCAGTAAGTTCAGCAAGAGACCTTGAAGTAGATATGTTAACAGTGCATGCGTTAGGCGGAAGTAAAATGATAAGATACGCAAGAGAAGCAGTGGAAGGAAGTTCAACGAAGATTATTGCAGTAACTATTTTAACAAGCCACACAAAAGAAGAAATACAGAAAGAATTAGGAATTAAATGGGAATTAGAAGATGCTGTATTTAATTATGCTAACATGGCTCTCTCATCAGGGGCTCATGGAATTGTGTGCTCCCCAATGGAGATATCTCTTTTAAGGGAGAAATTAGGTTCTAACTTTTTGTTAATTACACCCGGTGTCCGCCCTGTATGGGCTTCGGATACTCATGACCAGGTGAGAGTTATGACTCCGTCTGAAGCAATCTCTCGGGGTGCGAATATGTTAGTCCTTTCTCGTCCTATATTAAAAGCCGAAAATCCCCATTTAGCATTTGAGCGTGTTGTGAAGGAAATTGAAAATGAAAAATGAAGAAGTTTTAGACTTGTTTGTGCAGCATAAAGCCTTGCTTGATGGACATTTTGTTTATGCCAGTGGTAGACATGGAAATCAATTCCTTCAATTTGCCCGTATCTTACAATACCCCAAAGTTGTAGAAAAACTGTGTTATGAATTATCTCAATACTTCAAGGATTTACAGGTTGATTTGGTTACAGGTCCTGCTACGGGTGGTATCATTTTAGCACATGAAGTAGCCAAACATCTTGATTGTCGCTCCGCATTTCTTGAAAAAGAACCAGAAGGTAGTATGGCGATGAAGAGAGGGTTTACATTGGTTAAAGGTTGGAAAGTAATTGTCGTAGAAGATATTACAACAACAGGGGGTTCTGTGATGAAATGTATAAAACATATACAGGAAAGAGGTGCTAATGTCGTTGGTGTGGGTTGTATTGTGAATAGAAATCCGGGAAATGTATCATTTGATGTGCCGTTTTATTCTTTAGCAGAAATCCAATTAGCGAGTTGGTTACCGGAAGAATGTGAACTATGTAAAAGAGGGGAACCTATTACAGAGCCGGACAATATACTTCTACAATAATTTCTATATAACTTCATTGGGGGTGTCTATGAAGAAAAAAGAAGTTCAACAACAATACTACAATACGAAAATGATAACTCGATTAGCCGTGCTGGGAGGGAGTAGCGTTTATATCCCTGTTTTCCTATCAGCCCTAATGCAGAATAATGTTCGGATTAAAGAAATCGTTTTGGTCGGCAAAAATACGGAAAAATTAAATATCGTATCATCATTTTGTAAAAGGATGGTTGATAATATAGGGTATCCGTTACAAATTAAAGAAACTACTTCGATAGAAACGGGAATAGAAAAGGCACAAATAATTCTTAGTCATATTCGTGTCGGTGGTTTTCTTGCAAGAATTGATTATGAAAAGAGACCTGTAAATTATGATTTAATTGGAGACGAAAGTTTTGGAGCAGGAAGTTTCCTAAATGCTTTTTACACGATACCTGTGATGCTTGAAATAGGCAAAAAAATATCTTCCATAAATCCTACAGCCCATATAATAAATATGACTAACCCAATGGGGCTTGTCGTAGAAACGCTTACACGATTTGCAGGATTAAATCATGTTATTGGCATTTGTGAAACATCTACTTCTTATAAAAGAATTATTTCACAATTATTCAATGTCTCTGAGAAACATATTCATATTCAATACATAGGGCTGTATCATTTGGGTGCTATTTGCGATGTATATCTAAATGGTAAAAGCATTATGATGGAACTTATTGATAAATTGGAGAAGGAAAATATCCCTTCATTTGATAATGAAATTATTTCTAATTTTAATGTTATACCTTCCCGAGCACTGAACATATTTTTAAGAAAAAGTGATTATTTAAAAGAACAAAAAAAGAAATCCCAATTTCGATCAGAACTCCTTTATGAACATGAATCAAAAATATTGAGTATTTATAAAGACCGTCAAGTATCTACCATTCCTGATGTTGTGTATGAACGAAATCCATCATGGTATGACGAAATTATTATTCCCCTCATTTGTGCTTTGCAACAACACCGTCCGGAGGAACATATTGTTTGTATCCCGAATAAAGATTATTTATCCGAATTTCCTTTTGATACATCCGTTGAAATACCCTGTGAAATAAATAATAAAGGGTTAAAACCTTCTATTCATACCAAATTACCAGAAGTTTTCCGTGGTTTACTTTTAACCGCTAAAGAAAGTGACCGACTTATGATAGAAGCCATCGTCAATAAATCATATAACTATGCATTGAAAGCCCTTGCTATTAATCCATTTATAGATTCATTTAGTAAGGCGAAGTTGTTCTTAGATGAATTCATTCAAACAAAAAGGATAGAATGGTTTAAATAAAAAGATAAATTACTCGTTTATAAAACAATTCGAAAATAAAGTATATTTTCTGTTTATGAGATAATTAATGTCTATTATGGTTATAATAATTTTAAGATGTAACCAAAGAAAGGAATGCTATGGATAAGATAAAGAACCTAAAAAAAATGATGTCGGCAACGCTATTTACAATTTTATTTGCCGTGTCGCTATCAATCTTTTCTGATGATATTAAAATAACTGGAGGAAAATCCTTAAAAGAATTATTAAATTCAAATAATTTGGTTACTGTAATCATAAAAAACTCAGGAGCAAAGGATGTAAATCTTCAACTCGTAGAAATACATGATCAATATCTTGCTTTTGAGACGGAAAAAGAAGATAGAGTTACATATCGTTTAGACCAAATTGCAGAGATTATAGTACAAACAGAAAAGAAAGAAAGACCATCTATACAACTTTCTCCAGGCGTGACACTCAGAACGGAAGACAAGGTAACGGTAGAAAGGGCATGGAGTAGATTGGATGAAATATTCAAATCTTCTGAAGGAAACCAGGACCTTAAAGTAGAATGTGCTGTATTATTAGTGTTGCATGGCTCTCAAGAAGCGATGGAATATTTACAAAAATTACTCTCTTCAAACGAGATAACAACACAATTGGTCTCTGCAAGGGGTATGTATTTAGCAGAAAATCAGGTTCCTACGGCGTTACTTCGAAGCGGATTAGAACATGGAAACAGGTCGGTTCGAATTCAATCGGCTATTTTAAGTGGGTTGGTAGGTTATCGTGATGGAATACCATCATTAATGAATATGCTCCAAGACCGTTCGGGTGAAATCAGTGGACCTTCAGCACGTGCGTTAGCCTATTTAGGTGTTCGTGAAATTATACCGAAACTTTTTGAAATGTTAATATCACAAAACGAAGAAAAATCTGAATCGGCAGTTTATGCTCTTGTTACACTTGGAGGTGATGATATTCGTGAACAATTACTTCAACTTCTTCCACGGTTGGAAGGTATGGCAGAGTATAGAACTATAAAAGCCCTATTCTATCTTAAAGAGCCTCAAGGAAAATCTCTTCTCTCTCAACTATATGAAGAACAAATAACGCTCCGCCCGGAAATTGCCCTTATTCTGGCAAGAGAACAAGAATGGAAAGCACAACAATTTTTAAGAGCCCGCCTTACTCGAAGAGAAAATCCTACTGATGTAAATCTTATTTATCGAGCAAAAGCAATTACTGCATTATATCAGGGAGGAGACCCCACAGTTTTACCTCAATATCAGGAATTAATGAGGGAAGGAAGTCCTGTTGTCAGGAAAGAAATCTGTTATCTCATCTTTAAATTAGGTGATAAAAATCTATTAAAAATATTACCCTCATCTATAGAAAGTAGAGATATTGAAGTCGCTTTTGAAGCCTGTCGTGCTGCTGTTGGTGTTACTTTACCGGCATACCGTGAAAGATATATTAAATTAAAAGGAGAACTGTGAAATCCCGAGTTCATGTTGTCATTTATGGTATTGTTCAAGGAGTTGGGTATAGATACTCAACTTATAGAAAGGCTTTACAGTTAGGTATTACGGGTTGGGTCCGTAACAAAAGTGATGGTAGTGTAGAAGCCGTTTTCGAAGGTTCTCACGAGAAATTAGAAGAAATGCTTTCATGGTGCCGTAAAGGTCCATCAGGAGCCTATGTTTCTGAAATTGATGTTCAATGGGAAGAAGGCGATGAAAGATATAATAATTTTGAGATACGCCATTAAAACCAAGAGGGTTGAGGTCTGTTAAATGCTTGAAGATAAGGAAAGTATGTTAGCAAAAATAAGTAGTGAAATAGAGAAACTAAAAGTTTTGATTGAGAGAGACCAGGAAGCAATAAAGAAAATTAACGAATTGCTTCGTAAAGCAGACCAACGACTTAGAGAAGAAACGGAAAATCATGACCGTTGGATGAGTGTTATCGAAAATTTAGAAAATTCACTGATAGAAACTCGAAGAATACTCCAAGGAAGAACCATAAATCTTCAAAAGTTACAAAAAGAATATCAGGAACTTCTTCTCACCTCTAAATTAGAGGAACCGATACTCCCAGATATTTTTCTTACAGAAGAAGAGCAAAAACTTATTAGTGAAAAGGAAATAAAAGATAACAAATTAGCAGAAATGGTTCTTGAAACTACTGCAGAAAAATGGGGAGAAGTGAGTTTAGGTGATTTGTCACAGATAATTATCAGTATGAAATCTTCTTCTGAGGAGGGTGCGGTAAAAGAAGGAATATATGGAGAATCTATATCTACAAAGTCAGAAGAAGACATAGAAAATACAATCAGATCCGAACCTGTGTATTTACAGCTAAGAAATTTACTTGTTTCTGGCTTAAATAAAGTGTGGAATAATAAAATAGAAATGCTTACACCTCAGGAAAAAACAATGATATTAAAGATTTACCAACATCTTGGAAACAAGAAAAATAGGAATACAAAGGAAGATAGGTTGTTTCGTGTTATTTCTGCCGCTGTTAGAATGGCTTTTCAAAAGCACAGACCGATATAAAATTTAAACCGCAAAATTGATTTTTTACCGATTTTTGAAACATAATAGTTCATCGGTTATTCAAATTAGATACAAACAATTATAAACAATTAATAAGAAAGGGTTCGTATATGCAAAATATTTTTGTTTTCTCTTTTTTTGTGTCGTTAGTATTGTTAGTGTCCGTTATCTTGTTGGGGACAAAAATCTCCCACGCAGATACTGAATTGTATACAGGAGGTGCCCCGAACGCAGAAGCCATCGGCTGGAAAATCGGATGTCAGGCTTACTCTTTCAATCGGTTTACTTTCTTTGAAGCCATTGATAAAGTTTCAACGATTGGCCTCCGTTACATTGAAGCATACCCAGGACAAAAACTATCCAATGAAACCGGTGATGTGAAATTTGACCATAGTCTTTCTCCAGAACTTCAACAGAAAGTGAAAGAAAAATTAGCATCTGCGAATGTGAAACTTGTGAACTATGGTGTCGTTGGATTACCAAATGACGAAGCAGAATCGAGAAAAGTGTTTGATTTTGCAAAAGCCATGGGTATAGAGACTATTGTCTCTGAGCCTCCTGCCAATGCTATACCATTAATAGATAAACTTTCTCAGGAATATGGTATAAAAGTGGCAATACACAATCATCCCAAACCTTCCCTATATTGGGATTATAAAAAAGTTCTGGAAGTTACAAAAGATGCAAGTCTTAACATTGGTTCCTGTGCAGATACAGGACATTGGATGCGTTCTGGTATAAAGCCAATTGAAGCAATCCAGGCTTTAGATAACAGAATAATTTCATTCCATCTCAAGGATTTAAATGAATTTGGCAAGAGGGATGCACACGATACTATTTGGGGAACAGGACAGGCAGATATGAAAGCCATTTTAACACATCTCTATCAAAAAGGATTTAAAGGAGTTTTCTCAATTGAATACGAACATAATTGGGAAAATTCACTCCCCGATATATCTCAATGTGTGAAATATTTTGATGAAGTTGCTAAGGAATTATCATCCAAAAAGTAAATTTAATTCGATTACAATATTTAGGTAGAATGGAGATGGGAATACCATCTCCATTTTTTTATGTCTATATAGGTAATAGGAAAGGAAAATACTATGAAGTTAACGGTTAAGTTGACAATGGCTATGTTACTTACAATCCCTGTTTTTGTTTGGGGAGAGGATGACAGCATTACAGTTTTTCTTTCCGGTGAAGGGGGATACAATACTTATAGAATACCTTCCTTAATTAAAGCACAAGACGGAACATTAATTGCCTTCTGTGAAGGTAGAAAAGATTCCGTGTCTGATGCAGGAGATATAGATCTTATTTATAAATTTTCTAAAGATAACGGAAATACATGGAGTAGTATGTATGTCTTATGGGATGATGAGAAAAATACCTGCGGTAATCCTTGTCCTGTAATAGATAAAACTACAGGAAATATCATCATTCTAATGACATGGAATCGGGGAGATGATAATGAGATGGAAATTATTAACGGTGTTTCAAAAGATACCCGTCGTGTATTTATTTCTCGTTCCGTAGATAATGGACAGACATGGTCAAAAGTTGAAGAAATAACAAACTCAACAAAACATCCTGACTGGAATTGGTATGCTACAGGTCCGGGAATAGGAATACAAATGAGCGGAGATAAATATAAAAATAGGCTTGTTATCCCTTGTGACCATTCTAACAAAAATGACAAACAATGGTATTCTCACATTATATATTCGGATGATGGCGGTAAAACATGGGCATATAGCAATCCGATAGGTATTAAGACCAATGAGTGCCAGGTTGTAGAAATAACGGATAATAAATTGCTTATTAACATGAGAAATTACAATCGAGAATATCCATGTAGGGCTACTTCTATTAGTGAGGATGGTGGCTTATCATGGGGTAATTTAAGTTATGATTTGGAATTAATTGAACCTATATGTCAGGCAAGTTTAATTAAACATCAATTCCAAAATGGAGAATACCTGATTTTTTCTAATCCAGCAGATAAAAAAGAAAGAATTAAAATGACAGTAAAAATTAGTTCCGATTATGGAAAAACATGGAAATATCAAAAGTTGTTGTATGAAGGACCTTCTGCATATTCTTCTCTGTATTCAATAAATGAAAAAGAAGTGGGCATCTTATTTGAATGTGGAGAGAAAGAGCCCTACGAAAAAATTGTATTCCAGAAAATAGATTTTCAAAAGATTCTTGCACAACAATAAAGGAAAAACCAATGGATATAAAACTCCGTCAATTAGGAGAGAGTGATATTCATATCACACCTTTGGGTTTAGGATGTTGGCAATTTAGTAACAGAATTGGCTTTGCCGGAAAATTCTGGCCCTCTCTTGAAGAAGTCCCAAGTGATGAGATTATAAAAGTAAGTTGGGAAGGAGGTATTAACTGGTTTGATACAGCAGAAATGTATGGATGGGGCGCCTCTGAGAAATGTGTTTCCCATGGACTTCAAAAAATAAATGCTCCCATTGAAAGCACAATAATCGCGACAAAGTGGCACCCTATTGCCCGTAGAGCATCAAGAATGCTTCGTTCTATTGAAGAACAAATACAACGCCTTGCCCCATATAAAATTTCACTTTATCAAATTCATTCACCTACATCACTTTCATCAATAAAAACAGAAATGGAGGTTATGGCAGATTTACTAAAAGCAGGTATTATCCGCTCTGCGGGAGTAAGCAACTATTCTGCAAGACAAATGAGAAATGCCCATGCACATTTAGAGAAATTAGGTTTTCCTCTTGTTTCCAATCAGGTCCATTATAGTTTACTAAACCGCAAAATAGAGAGGAATGGGATATTAAAAACAGCACAAGAATTAGGAATGACGATTATTGCATATTCTCCATTAGAACAGGGGTTATTAACAGGAAAATTTCATGAAAACCCTTCTTTGATAAAAACTCGTGTAGGCTGGCGAAAATATTTTCCACTTTACCGTCCCTCCGGTCTTGAACGAACAAAGCCCGTGATAGATACATTAAAAAAGATTGCTGAACGATATGGGGCTACTCCTGCCCAAGTTGCTCTGAATTGGCTCATTCATTTTCACGGGGAGCGTGTTGTTGCTATCCCTGGTGCTACCCGAAAAGAACAAGCACTTCAAAACTTAGGAACATTCAAATTCCATATCTCTGAGGCAGAAATGGATGAAATAGATAAAGTCTCCCGAAAATTTATTTAACGAGAATTATCTTATCTTTTTGCAGAGCCCATACAAAATAGAATCGTCATTGAAAAAAGGATAGCAATGAAATCAGATATCCATGTTTCAACCTTATTAACGGCACAGGAACATCCCCGTTGAAGTTGAGAACCACAAGTACTCAACTGTTTTATAGCCAATTGCAATTCTTCTTCTGACAACTGTTGGTTTCCATCTCTATCAAAAGATAAAAAAGTTTCTAAATCCAATCCCTCTATTAGTCTTTGTGCTTCTTGTAAGGTAATTAGGTCATCTCCATTGGAGTCTATCATATCAAAATTATCATACATCGCATAAGCATAATCAATAGGCTTATCCTTCTCCACAATAATTGGGTTGGTTGTGAGGGTTGTTAAAGTGATTATTGAAAATAATGTTATCATAAGCCATTTCCTTTTTTGTTTTAATTATAATAGTTAGTGTAAATAGAAAGAAAAAAAATAGGCTAATTAAAAAAGAATACAATCAAGAACATACAATGCAACAAAAAAATAATATAGCGGTTGTTATCCCATGTTATAACGCGGGAAACCGATTGGAAAAAGTTATTCAAGCAGTTACAAAATTTCCTGTTGACATTTATATTGTTGACGATGGGTCAACAGATAATTGTATTGCGTCTGTGTTAAATATGCCTGTGTCTGTTATTTCTTTCCCCGTAAATAAAGGAAAAGGATTTGCAATTATTGAAGGCTTAAAACATGTCTTAAATCTTCCACAATACGAATTAATTTGTTTTATGGATGCCGATGGACAACACGACCCGGAATTACTCCCTTTGTTTATTAAGGAATGGGAGAAAAATAAGGAAGACATAATAATTGGACAACGCGACCTTAAACCCGAAAAAACACCTTTCCCCAGTAAACTGGGAAATTACATAACCCAATATATTCTTCATATATTGGTAAAATGTCCTTTATCGGATACACAATGCGGTTTCCGTTTGTATTCCCGTTCCTTTGCTCAGGAAATTGTTGAATGTGTCCCCCCTGGAAGATATGAAACAGAAACATGGATTTTACTATTGGCTTTGAAGAAAAAAAAGAAAATAGGAACTGTCCCAATACCTTCTATTTATGAAGAAAAAAACCGCTCTTCCCATTTCCGCAAATTTTATGATTCCTATCGTATACTTAAAACCATTCTTTATTTTATATTTTCTAACCGCTTTGGTAATAGATAACTTTATTTTTTCTCTTTCAAAAATTCAAGGACAATGTTATAAAATTTTTTTCCTGTCATAGCAGTCATGTGATCCCTGCCTTTTAAATAAATAAATTGGGCATTGCTTAAGTATTTTTCCATTTCTATAACCCCTACTTTCAAAGGATCGTTTGTCCCTACTATAGCAAGAACAGGGACCTGATTATTTTTTAGTTGTTCTTCAGAAACTGCCATTTCAGGAAATTGTTTCATTACATTTGCCATAGCACGGGAATCAGACAACATATTTAATCCGAAATCAAGCAGTTTAATTTTCCATGCGGGAGGCTCTTTTCTATCAGGTTCCAAAGCCTTTGTTAGCGGAGCATAACCTTTGCCACTTTCAAGGGATTCAACCAACTCCATTAAAATTCGCACATTATCACCATCTACTTTTTCAAAACCTGCTCCACCTACTACCGCCTTAATTATTCTCTCTGGATACATGGTTACCAATTTCAATGTGGTAAATCCTCCCATAGAATAACCCATAATATACGCTTTGGGAATTTTTAGATGATCCATAAGTCGGATTACATCTTTTGCCATTTCAATACCATAACTACCCGGTTCTGTTGGCTTATCACTTAACCCATGCCCTCGAAGGTCTAAAGAAATTGTCGTAAAGTGTCGTTTAAGTTTATGAATAAGTCCATTCCATCTCCAGTTAATATCCGCATTTACAGCATATCCATGTATAAGAATTAATGGAGGTCCACTTCCCTCAATACGGTAATGTATCTTACATCCATTAGAATCAAAGAAATTTCCTTTTACGCGATATTTTAACAAAAATATAATTACACCCAAACCTGTCAATATAAGTGCAATCAAAATAAGTAAAATTAAAAATAAAATTTTCATACCGTACTATCCTTATGGTTGTTTATTATTTATTAAAAAATTTTCAATAGATTTGGCAAATTCTTTTTTAAATAAAGTAGTTAAATGAGTGCCTTTATTTATCCAAACTACTTGACTATTGGGTAACACATCATTTAATTCAGGAATCGTTTTACACATAGGGTCTGCTGTTCCTCCAATAAGCAATATGGGGATATTACAATTCTTTAATTCTTCTTCCTTTACCTCTAATTCCGGAGTGCTTTCCAATAAATCTGCAATTACACCCAAATCATTTGTTTTGCGAAAATACCAATTCCCAATAGCAATAGTAATTCGTTCCAATCCCCGTTTTCTCATCCCGACAAGTTCAAATAAAGGAGTGCAATCATTATTATTTCGCATTGCTGTATAGATATTTTCCAGTCTATCTAAATTCTCCTGTGTAGATTTTTCCCATCCTGCTCCTGCAATTGTTACAGAATAAACTTTTTCGGGATAACAAGTTGCAAACTTTAAAGCAATAAATCCACCGAGAGAATATCCAACAATATGTGCTTTATTTATATTAAGATGCTCCATAATTCTACAAACATCATTAACCAGATGGATACCATACATTTCTTTTCCATGAGGTTTGTCTGATTTTCCATGTCCCCTTAAATCAAAAGATATGACATAAAAATTTTTAGAAAGCCTGTTCATAATTCCTGGAAACCGCCAATTAAGGTCAGAATTTGCCAGAATACCATGGATTAAAATAACGGGTTGTCCTTCTCCTTTTTCTATGTAATGAAGTGAAATATCTTGATTGGTTGTGAAATGTCCCTTTTTCTGATGAAATATGACACATCCTGAATGAATTAGAAAACAAGAAATCAAGAATAATTTAAACGCTATTTTCAAAAAATTAGAAACATTTTTTGAAAAGCACCAATCATAACGCATATTATTTTCCACTTAAATACCCTTATGAAATATGTAATTGTATATTAACATATATCAAAAAAGAGATGAAATTGTTATCCCCATACTTTTATATGTTGTGTTCTGCTTTTTGTTTTACGATTATGGCTGTTTGCGGAAGTATAATTGGAACCAATCTTTCATGGACTACAGTTGCTTTTTTTCGTATTGCTCCCACATTTATTTTTGTGGTAACAATTGCATTAATTCGCAAAGAAAAAATCCTTGTATTTTCTTCACTTTCTTTATGGTTACGAAGTATTTTAGGCACTGTCGCATTGCTATGTACCTTTTACTCCTTATCTCGAATGAATGCTACTGACGCGGTTACAATTTCTGCCACAACCCCTATCTGGGTTACACTCATTATGTACATCGTATTTTCTGATAAAGTACCTTCTTTATTCTGGTTATTTGTTATTTCTACTTTTTTAGGTATTTATTTGATTGAAAAACCCCAATTCCGAGGAGATTTTATACCTATTTTTGTAGCATTTTTAGGGGCAATTTGTGCAGGTTCTGCTATGGTAAGTTTAAGTTTTTGCGGATTTATTACTCCTATAACTGTTGTTAGTCATTATAGTGCAGTTGCTTTAATGATAACCTTTTGTATATTCTATCTTTCAAAATCAGATATGCCTGTATTTACAGAAATTCTTGAAAAATATGGAGTATTACTTGTGGTAATAGGCTTAAGTGGCACATTGGGACAGATATTTTTAACATACGCCTATGGAACGGGAAAGCCTCAGTGGATTTCAGTTACGGGATTAAGTCAGGTCGTTTTTACCTCATTACTTGAAATTATTCTTAATAGACTGAAACTTAATTTAGAATTAATTTTAGGTATTGTAATAGTACTAACTTCAATTGCTTGTGTTATTATGATAAGACATGACAAAAATTTGGCAGAAACAACATAAACTAATATGAAAACTACTGTAGTATGTCAATAATAAAAAATAGTAAAACGAATGATGAAAAGAAACAAATCATAAAACTCTTATGGGCAACCGATATTCATTTAGACCATCTTTCCCCGGAACAAGGGGCTTCTTTTATTAAAGAGATGGCAGAACAGAATCCGTCTGTAGTAGTAATTACAGGTGATATATCCACCGCAGAGACCGTAGATAAATGGTTGCTATATATGGATAGAGTTTTTACCTGTCCTGTATATTTTGTTTTGGGAAATCATGATTATTATCATGGTTCTATCGAACAAGTTCGACAAAAAGTGCGACAGATTACAAAATATTCCCAGAGGGTTCGTTGGTTGCCCGAAGTGGGATTGGTTTCACTTACCCCCAATACTGTTCTGATTGGCTGTGATGGATGGGGAGATGCCCGTTTAGGAGATTTTGACCGTTCTGATACAAAGATGAGCGATTACATATTCATAAAAGAACTTGCAGGATTAGATAGAACCCAAATTAAAAAGGTAATTCAGTCATTAGGTAAAGATTCCGCAAATTATATTGCCCGTGCTTTACCTGAAGCGATGAATCGCGCACAGTTTATCATTATAGCTACACATGTGCCTCCTTTTGCGGAAGCATGTTGGCATCAAGGAAGAAGAGGTGATGCAAAATGGTTGCCCAATTATACCTGTGGTGCCATTGGTGAAGTAATTCAAGAGATGGCTATAAGTAGTATGTATCACCAATTCCTTGTGTTATGTGGACATACACATGGTTTTGCCGATGTACACATTTTGCCAAACCTACATATTAAAGTAGGCGAAGTCGAATACGGTAAACCTATTGTGCAGGACATTATTACTGTTTATTAAAAATTCAGTTCAGTTTTCATGGAATGTTAGCGCATACGGAATTGCACTTAAACATTCTGCTACATATCGGTTTACGGGGGCTTTCCCTTCGTAGCGAATAAATTCAACATGCCCATCTAAATACAATACATTACAACCGCCGGGGATATGATTAAAATAGCTTGCTTTACTGCCTATTGCAATGATGTCAAACATAATCCATATACTGCTTTGTGCCTGGGCTTTAGTTGCGGGATTATTAATGTCTGTAATTAGAAATCTTTCGATACCTTCACGAAGCCTGTAAACGGTATCTCCACCTGCATTACCATCAGGAGAAAGTCCTGTAATATCCATATCTGCAACTGCGTAGTTATGTGCCATAGCCCCTTGCATAGCAGTGTAGGCAAGCGCCCGCCAGAACTGCCTACTTCCTATTTTTGTGGAGGCAAACGGTGCTAAATTTGTAGATGGGTCATCCAGTTCACAACGGTCGAAGACCCAACCTGTATATATATAACTGTTACAACCCAATCGAATACCTGCAGAATGTAATAAACCACCTGAACTATTTACACATGCGTGATTTATAGTCCATTCACCTTTAGAATTTTTTAGGTTATTCACTGAGACTGTTGAATTGGATGGGCAGACAAGAATAGATGGGTCTGTTAAGTATTCAGGATAAATTGTGGAGATTCGAGGATTTAACCCGTAAACATAATTATATGTTCCTGTGGGTGTGAGAGTTTCACAGTCATATAGGGGTTCCCTATTAATAATTATCATAGGAAACCGTTCCCCTTTGGCTTCGCTGGAATACATCTTGAAAATAAGTCCCCATTGTTTTAAATTATTTTGGCAACTGGACCTTCGTGCCGCTTCACGAGCCCGAGCTAAAGCCGGCAATAAAATCGCCGCCAAAATTCCAATTATGGCTATAACTACCAGTAATTCAATTAGCGTAAAACCATTTTTTCTCATTATATTACTCCTTCTAATTAAACAATTTTAAACTTGTAGAAATAATTAATTGATAGTAGTGAAAAAGAAAAACAAATGTAACAAAGGCAGGTAATTATTATTGATTGTAGGGAGGTCCCCGATGAGAATTAGGCTGGAGTATAATTTTTATATAATTGGATTTAGGTTTTAAGAAAATACTTTTCCTCAAGGAATGTTTTATAAGGGAAAAAAATAGCAATGAAATAAGAAGGGGAGTAAACATTAAAATTCGGAAAGGTCCCTTTCCCTCTTTCCCACCAAAAGATTTCTCCCAAATACCAGGTAGTAACCCATGAAGAACCGCTATTAATAAATACAAAGCAAGTGCTATACAAACAATCTTTATAAAATTTTGATTGTTTATAGCCACTTTACATCTTTTAAATTTATTTGCTTTTATCTTCTTGTTCACTGTGGAAATGCTTTTAACATAGAATGAAAATTTGAATTAGATTTATTGTAGATAATCTTACTCTCTTTCCTCAAATTCTAAACCTGTATTCAAAACTTACAGATGTGAAGGGAATATCTCTATAATGTTATAATTAAACTAAAAGATAAAAGGAACACAGAATGCTTTGTCAGAAGTGTCACAAAAAACTTGCTTCAGTCCGATATGCGGAAGTAATTGATGGTCATGTCACAGAGATTCATTTATGTCCCGATTGCTTACTGGAAATTCAGAAAAATCCGAAGGGGTTCAACTTTGCTTCCATTGAGCCACAAGTTAAAGAACGACATGAAGAGACAGAAGGGATTATAAAAAAATCAAAGACTAAAACTTTGTGTTCGGTTTGTGGAACACAAATTAATTATGTCCAAGAAAAAAATAAAATAGGATGTTTTACTTGCTATAAAACTTTTGGACCTGAAATTGAATCTATTCTTGAAGTTATTCAGGGTGGAAGTTCCCATATTGGCAAAAAACTTAATTATGCCAATGATGAGGAGCGGGTCCAGGCTCAAATTTTACTCGATACAAAAAAGGCACTAATACGACAAGCCATTAAATCGGAGGATTATGAATCTGCTGCAAAATTGCGTGATGAAATTTTAGATTTAGAAAAAATGCTATCTTCATGGAAAATAGGTAAAAATTAACTTATGATGATGAAAACATGGGTCGAAAATAAACCAGTTTGGTGGAAAGAGGAAGTATACGGTGCACCTGTATCTATTTTAACTGTAGGAACATTATGTCGCAATGTTGCTGGCTTCTTTTTCCCTATGAGAATGAGTGAAGAAGAAAAACAGCGACTGGAGGATTTAGTGAAAGAGAATTCTCTCCGATTGGAGGGTATTTCAGTAGATGATTACATCAGTTTTGCAGGATCTTCTCCACGGGAAAACCTATTTTTATCTGAACGCTTTCTTGTGTCTTATGACTTACTTTCCGGGATTGGGCATCGGGGAGCGTTTATTAGCAAAGACCAGCGTTTCTCTGTAATGGTAAATGCTGGAGAACATATTGCTTTCCGTGTCGTGTTTGCCGGGCTTCAAGTAGAAAAAGTTTGGGAACTTCTGAACCAGATGGATGACTGTATGAGTTCTTCCATAGATTATATGACTGACCCTCGCTTAGGTTTTTTAACTTCAGATTTAAACCTCATTGGAACAGGGTTAAAGTTATTTACCATACTTCATCTTCCCGGTTTAGCAAGAACAGGAAGTATTATGCTCTGGGAAGAGAAACTAAAATCATTAGGTTTTTACCTAAAAGGTGTAAGAACGGGACCTCCTACCGACGCACGGCCCTTAGCAATACCCAAACACTTAATTGAGCAGGGTTTTCATAGTTCCCTATCGTCCCCTGTTGCAGTAGGTCTAATAGAAACAGTGGGCAGTTTGTTTGTAATTGGTAATAGATATACATTAGGTTTTTCTGAGGCAGAAATCGTTTTTTCTTTATCTCATATGGTCAGCGAGATAACAAAAGCGGAAATGGATGCGAGACAAAAACTACTTTCATCCAGTAAATTGACATTAGAAGATATGGTGGGCAGAGCCGAAGGTGTTGCGAAAGGAGCCCGATTTTTAGAATTTGCAGAGGCAATAGAATTGTGGTCTGCTTTGCAATTAGGTTTTTCCTTAAATTTAACATCAAACTCAATCTCCTTATTGCCTCTGTCTTTGTTGTTTGAACTTCAAGGAGGGCATATTACTGTAAATTTAACTTCGAATGGTAATAACACAGTAAAAATGAGTTTGATGCGTGCTAATAAATTTAAAGAAATATTTAGCAATTAATTATTCATAAAATAATACATTTTCAGGGAGAAAATAGATGTTGTGGGAACGCTTTACAGAGAGAGCCCGACATGTAATAGCCGTTGCTCGAACAGAAGCCTCGAAAAGAGGTAGTGAATATGTCCGCACAGAACATATTCTCTTTGCTCTTTGTCTTGAGGTTGAAGGGATTGCTGCGAAGGCATTATTGAATATGGGGGTAGATCTGGAACAGTTAATACAAGAAATCGAACATCGAAATCCGCAAGGACCTGCTTTACTTACATCCGAAGAAATAACATATACCCCCCGAGCAAAAAAAGTATTAGAAATGGCAGCGGAAGAAGCGCATCGCTTCAATCATTCTTATATCGGAACAGAACATATACTTTTAGGACTAATCAAAGAAGGAGAAAGCGTCGCCGCTAAATTGTTAGCCGAGTTCGGTGTTGATTTAAATCGAGCACAAACAGAAATTATGAAACTACTTGGGGAACATGGTAAACCAGGTGGCAAAGGTGAAATGTATGAACGAAAGAAATCTTCCACACCAGCACTCGATACATTTGGCAGAGACCTAACCTTGTTAGCAAGGGAAGGGAAATTAGACCCCGTAATTGGGCGAGAAACTGAAATAGAGCGTGTTGTTCAAATATTGAGTAGAAGAACCAAGAACAATCCTGTTTTAATCGGAGAAGCGGGTGTAGGTAAGACTGCAATTGTAGAAGGACTTGCTCAATCTATTGTTAATGGTAATGTTCCCGATTTGCTTCTTAATAAAAGAGTATTAACATTAGATTTAGGGTCTGTTATTGCAGGGACAAAATATCGGGGACAATTTGAGGAACGACTAAAGAGTGTAATGAAAGAAATTCAACGGGAAGATAATATTATTCTTTTTATTGACGAGATACATACTATAGTTGGTGCCGGTGCCGCAGAAGGGGCTGTGGACGCAGCAAATATGTTAAAACCTGCACTTGCCCGGGGAGAACTACAATGTATTGGTGCTACAACTGCAGATGAGTATCGGAAATATATAGAAAAAGATGCTGCCTTAGCCAGACGCTTTCAAACAATTTTTATTGAAGCCCCCTCTCCTGAAGAAACCATAAGAATTCTTGAGGGACTTCGAGATAAATACGAAGCCCATCATAAAGTTAAGTATACAGATGATGCCATAATCGCCGCAGTAAAACTTTCTGACCAATATATTACAGACCGTTATTTACCTGATAAAGCGATAGATGTGCTGGATGAAGCAGGAAGTCGTGTCCGACTGCAAATAACCACACGGCCTAAGGAATTAAAAGAATTAGAAACAGAAATAGAAAAGGTAACACAAGAAAAAGAAATAGCAATTAAACATCAGGAATTTGAAAAGGCAGCTTCGCTGAGAGATAAAGAACGCCGTCTCCAAGCCCAGTATCAGGAAAAGAAGAAAGAATGGGAATCTCAAAGAGATTCCTCTCGGGCAATTGTAACATCAGAAGATATTGCTTATGTTGTTTCCAAATGGACAGGCGTTCCCCTAACCAAAATTGGAGAAACAGAATCCGAACGATTACTTCGTATGCGTGATGAATTACATAAATCTATCGTGGGGCAAGATATAGCTATTGACGCAATTACCCGAGCCATACAAAGGTCAAGAGCGGGTATGCGACATAATAATCGCCCGGTAGGTTCCTTCCTTTTCTTGGGTCCCACAGGTGTAGGTAAAACACTACTTGCAAAGAAATTGGCAGAGTTTTTGTTCGGAGATGAACGAGCATTAATTACGCTGGATATGTCGGAATACATGGAAAAATTTACTGTATCCCGTTTAATGGGTGCTCCGCCGGGATATATCGGTTATGATGAAGGTGGTCAACTTACAGAACAGGTGCGAAGAAGACCGTATTCCGTTGTTCTATTCGATGAAATAGAAAAAGCACATCCGGACATATTTAATGCACTACTTCAGATTCTTGAAGAAGGACAAATGACGGATGGGAGTGGAAGAAAAGTAGATTTTAAAAACACAGTTATAGTATTGACTTCCAATATCGGAGCCCGTAAAATAGGGAAATCAACCTCATTGGGATTTCAGAAAGATTCTGTGGAAGAAGAATATGAAAAAATGCGTGACCGTGTTATGGAAGAAGTTCGAAAAACTTTTAATCCCGAATTCTTGAACAGATTAGATGAAATTTTAGTCTTTCATAGGCTTACTCAAGAAGAATTAGAAAAAATTGTAGATATACAAATTGCTGAGGTTGCTAAAAAATTAAGCGAGAAACAAGTAAAATTAGAAATTACACCCGAAGCGAAAAAGTTCCTTGTGAAAATTGGTAGTAGTGAAGAATATGGTGCTCGACCTTTAAGACGGGCTATTCAACAGAATATAGAAGACCCCCTTGCTGAGAAGATACTTACGGGTGATATTAAAGAAGGAAACACGGTACTAATTAAAGTTTCTGAGGATAATAAAAAATTAGAATTTACCCAGAAAGAAAACGAATTTGAAAATCAGTTACAAAAAAACGATAATAATACAGTAAAATTAATTACTAATTAGGGCTTACTGTAGGCAAAGCATTGAAAATAACTTAACAAACTAATAAAGGGATTTGTTAAATGTTTAAAACAAGATACATGTATGTGGGCTGTTTTTTCGCTATTCTTCTATTTTGCGGTAATGTTATGGCTCAAATAGAGGAATATGCCGGAAAGGAAGTAGTTTCTGTTCAGGTAAAAGGATTGGAAAAAATTAATGAACAAGTAGTATTAGGACAGGTAGAAACGAAGACAGGGCAAAATTTAAATCCTCGTTCCATTGCAAGAGATTTAAAAAGAATTTATGGGCTGGGTTATTTTGTAAAAGTTGATGCCGAGGTTACTCCCGAGGGAAATGGAGTAAAAGTTCTATTCGTTGTTGAAGAAGAACGAAGAATTGCAGATGTTAAAATAATCGGTTGTAAAAAGATAAAACCACGCGCCATAGAACCTACCTTGAAACAGAAAAGAGGGGCTTCTTTTATTCCAGAATTATGTGAAGAAGACAGAAAATCTATCATTAATATGTACCAGGGAAAAGGTTACGCAAATACAAAAGTGGATGTCATAACTGAAAAAATAGACCCCGGACTTGTCCGAATTATTTATTCTATTGATGAAGGGAAAAAAGCCCGTATTAAGGAAATAGAAATCGAAGGTAATAATGCTTTATCAGACCGACAGATTAAAAAGGCAATGAAAACAAGACCTGCTTGGTGGTTTTTAGGTGGAAAGTATGATGAAACAAAGTTTGAGAACGATTTGGACAATGTTGTGAACAAATATGGAGATAATGGATATTTAGATGCAAAAGTAATTCATACAGATGTTCTTTATACAGATGGGGGCAAAAGACTAAAAATAAAGTTGTTTGTAGAAGAGGGCGAACAATACAAAGTTAAGTCAATTCAGTATGCAAATAATAATGTATTTGACAATGATGAATTTGAAAAAGAAATAAAAGTAAAGCCCGAAGATATTCACAACAAAGGACAGGTTGCCAAAGATGCCCAGAAGTTAGAAATCAAATATCGCGATAGTGGTTATGTAGATGCGACAGTTACACCACAAGTATCAAAAGATGAACAAAATAAAACAACAAATATCGCTTATAATGTATCTGAAGGAGAATTGAAATACATTAAACAAATAGATATTACCGGTAACGATGTTACTCAAGATGATGTAATTCGCAGTCAAATGTTAATAAAACCCGGTGAAAGATATGATGGTTCCTCTATAGAATCCAGTCGGTTAAGGCTTGAAAATACAGATTATTTTGATAAAGTTCGTATTACACTTACAGATGATGATGTTGACCCGAGATATTCCAATTTACTTGTAGATGTAGAAGAAGGTAAGACCAACACATTTTTATTCGGAGCAGGGTATAGCACAGATGAAGGTATCGGTGGATTTGCTCAACTTCGTTTGAGGAACTTTGACATTACAAACTGGCCTCGCTTTTCTGGTGGAGGACAGCAATTTTCTGCTCGTGTTCACCTCGGAGATCGAAGGGACCGTTATAATATAAGTTTTACAGACCCAGAAGTTTTAGGTTATCCCATATCTTTGGGTGTAGACCTCTATAATGAATCCTATTGGGTCAGGGGTGGTGCTGATTATCGCGAAAATCAGGCAGGTGGACAAATACGATTTGGGAAGGCTCTCTCATTGTATAATACCGCTCGTTTATCATTCCGTGTAGAAGATGTAGATGTTAGTGATTTGCCGTGGTTTATTAATAGAGAAATTCGCCGACAAACTGAAAATTCAACTACGGTTAGTACCGTGTTGAGTCTTGAAAGAAATACTTTAGACCGCCCCAGAGACCCATCTCGGGGAATCAATGCCATTTTGAGTTCAGAACTTGCTGGGCTCGGAGGAGACAATAATTTTGTTAAATTACAATTCGATTTATCATGGTTTAAGGCGTTAGACAAAAATCAAAAATGGGTCTTAATGTTAAGAACCCGTGAAGGCTGGATGACGGAATATGGAGATTCAGATTATATCCCATTGATTTATAGATTCTACGCAGGTGGAACTACGACAGTCCGTGGTTATGACTATCGCGATATAGGTCCCAAGATTCGTGAATATGGCTGGTTTGGAGATTGGATTGCAGAAGGCGGGAATCTCCGTCTGGTGAATAATTTGGAATTGAAGTATAAATTAACAAATATGATTCGTATTTATTCCTTTGTTGATATGGGTGGTGTTTGGAAGGATGAAGACGATCTTGATTTATCAGACCTGAAATATAGTGCAGGTCTTGGTTTAGGTGCTGAAATTCCCAGATTTGGACCTATTCGTATAGATTACGGTATACCGCTTAATCCGGATGAAGACCAGGGAAGCGGTAAATTGCACTTGACCACAGGTTTACAATTTTAATTTATAATATAGTTAAAAGTTCGGTTTTTCTGTCAGGAGATAATGAAATTTAAAATAAAAATGTGATATACTTTCGTTAATTATATTGATTTGTTAATTAACCCTATAAAAAGAAAGGAAAAGTTGTGAAAGGGAGATATTTTTTCATTTCATTATTTGTTTTAAGTTGTATTTTAATTCCATTAAAGTATGTAACAGCACAAGAACCTGCTAAAAGTGCCGATACAGGAACATCTTATAGAATTGCTGTTGTTGATGTTGAACTTGTTATGAGGGAATATAACAAAAGGAAACAAAAATACGAAGAACTTCAAAAAGAAGTAGATGCCCAACAAAAAGACCTCGATAATTTAATGAATCGAATTGAAGAAGACCGTAAAAAACTCGAATCCGGTAAAGCCACTATGAGTGATGAAGAAAAACTCGATTTGAAAATGAAGATAGAGCAAGAAGCCGCAGCATATCGGGCTGAACTCGAAAAACGGCAAAAAACCATTGATAGTAAGGAAGAAAGGATTATTCGTGAATGTCTGGATGATATTCAGAATGCAATAAATGTAATAGCAACTTCCGATAATTACCACCTTGTTTTTAATGCAGGTAAGTCCCTGAAAAGCAGTTTATTATTTCATAGTCCAACTATGGATATTACTTCTAAAGTTCTAACACATTTAAATTCTAATTCTTCCGTAACCGTTACACCGAAACCTAAAAAATAACTTCTGTAGAATTGTCCAATACTATAATCATATTTGAATATTTGAAAACAGATGCAAATAAAAGCAATACAAATAGCACAATGGGTAGATGGCAAAATTATTAGGGGGGAGGAAGATACTTTAATAACCGGGCTTAATAGCATTGAGAATGCTCGAGAAGGTGATTTAATCTTTATTCGTGATAAAAAATATGAAGCCTACCTTTCACAAACACATGCCTCAGCAGTTCTTATAGCAGAAGAACCAACGGTACCCCTGCCTGAAAAAATTGTGTGCATTATTGTAAAAAATCCAGAAATTGCTTTTATTCAAATATTACAAAAATTCGGATTTTCTCAACCCTCTATTCCTAAGGGGATCCATTCCACAGCTATTCTTGAAGATAATGTCCAATTAGAAGAAGGCATTGCAATAGGTCCGTATGTGTTTATTGGAAAGAACACACAAATAGGAAAAAACACTATAATCTTCCCCAATGTATATATTGGGGATAATTGCCAGATAGGCGAGAGCACCTGTATTTTCCCCAATGTAACTATTCGGGAAAATACCATAATAGGTTCTCAATGTATTATACATTCCGGAGTTTGTATCGGAACTGACGGATTTGGTTTTGTATTCGATGGTAAGGAATGGATTAAAGTTCCACAGATAGGACGAGTAATTATTGGTGATAATGTAGAAATTGGGAGTAATACCTGTATTGATAGAGCAACCTTTGGAGAAACGAGAATAGGTTCAGGAACCAAAATTGATAATTTAGTCCAGATAGGACATAATGTTAAAATTGGAGATAATTGTGCTATTGCGGCGACTACGGGTATTGCTGGAAGCGCAGTTATAGGCAATTGCGTCCGTATCGGTGCTGGAGCCGGTATTAACGGACATATCACAATTGGCGATAATGTTACCATTGGTGCATGGTCAGGTGTAGCAAAATCCGTAGAAAAAGATGCCATTGTTTCGGGATTTCCCGCGGTAGAGCATTCTCGAGCTAAGAGAATATTGGTTGCTCAGCAATATGTCCCGGAACTACTTAAAAGAGTTAAAGACCTTGAAATGAAAATTCAAAAAATAGAGAATGATTGCGTATGAAAAACCAAAGAACAATTAGCAAAGAAGTATCCTTTTCAGGAGTTGGATTACATAGTGGAAGTTTAACTACAGTAACATTCAAACCCGCACCTCCCGATACAGGTATAATCTTTATACGAACAGATATGGCGGGTAAACCGGCTATTCCTGCCGATATTGATCATGTCA